>Ga0310342_100000285_pt1 | contig 27118 bp, 17 predicted proteins | sample S15DNA20500_MG_FD_206155 | JGI IMG/M metagenome (GOLD analysis project Ga0310342, IMG submission 206155) | Marine microbial communities from station ALOHA, North Pacific Subtropical Gyre - S1503-DNA-20-500_MG | ecosystem: Environmental > Aquatic > Marine > Oceanic | place: Pacific Ocean: North... | reverse complement strand
AAAGACGGGGAAAAGAAGGAAGAGCCGAAGGAGTTCAAGCCCCCGGCCATGAATCCTTCCCTTGTCCCACTGGTGAAGATCCTCGAGGAAAAAGAGGACGCTCTGCCGATCATTTACGAAGTCCGAACTCCTGGTCTGGTTTTGCATTTCGATGAAGCGATCTCCGGGGTGAAAGAACTGAAAGATCGAGATCCGATGAAGCTCTTCATCTTGCCAGGAGCCCGTAACGGAGCGTTCCACGAAGTGGTCGAGAGGCTGGGGGAGCGGAAAGCTACGGTGATGATCCCTCCGCGACTCAGTGCCCTGCCTGATACCTTCGTTCGTTACTCGGTGCCGGCAGCTCTTTCGCGCGCCGGTTGCAAGATTGTCAGTTTGCCTCTCAATGACGACGCCGCGTCGATGAGAGCCTTGCCCGGGCTGATCGCTGAATTGGTTCGTTTCGGAGTCAGTGAAGAGGATGCCATCGCCAGTGTGACCCTGCAGCCGGCAAAGGTGCTCGGACTCGATGATCGAATGGGGACGGTGGAGGCGGGTAAGGAACCCCACTTCGTTCTGTTTGATTCGGATCCGCTGGTTCCGGGGGCCAGGGTAATGAAGACCATCATCGGCGGTGAAATCGTCTGGGATCGAGAGGATCAATGAATCGGATCACCATGCGTTCATTACTCGTTTCGTTGATCGTCACCGTGTTGGTGACAGATATTCCGTTCTATTGCGGGTTCTCCATCCAGATGAGTGGTATTGCCGAAGCCCAGGATCCGCCTCGCCGTCGTCGCCGAGGCAGACGGCCAGCACCGCTTCCGACTCCTGAGCCGGAGAAGAAGGAAGCAGAACCTGCAGGCGCGGAAGATGCCGAATACCTCGCGATTGTGGGAGCGATCATCCATACGGTCACGGGGCCGGTCGTTCGAGGTGGGACGATCTTGTGCAAAGACGGGAAGATCAGTTCCATCGGTAACGATATCGATGTGCCCGAAAATGCCGAGAAGATCGAAGCGGATGGATTCCACGTATATCCAGGTTTGGTTGCATTCCGATCCGCCGGGTTAATCGGATCGGGTGACCCTCAGAAGTCGCAGGATCCATTTGCACTCGGCACTGTGATGGGATTGGCGGCTGGAATTACCTCGACCTGGAACGGATCCAGGGTCGGAAAACTAGTGCGGGGGGAACTGGAAGATCTCACCCTCCGTCCGATGGCCTTCTCTAACTTGACCTATACCAGTCGTAATCCAGGTGGAAAAAGGGAACTGCGGCAAGCTCTGGAGAAGGTGCAGGAGCACCTTCGTGCCCTGGAGCGCCATGCCGAACAGAAGAAAGAAGATCCGGAAGCCAAGGCTCCCGATGACAAGTGGATCCGGGGAGCTTTTGCTACCGCCAAATCCCTTCTGACCGGGGAGCGGGTGGCCCTGGCGCGGGTGAGTACCATCACTGACCTGAAACAGATCTGCGATCTTTCGCGACGTTTCGGTTTCGAACTGATCATCGAAGGGGCAGAGGAAGCCTGGATCGATCCCGGTTTGATCGCCAGGACCGGAGCTTCGGTTGTTCTGACTCCTCGTGCTCGTCGTAATGCCGACGAAGATCGCAACATGAAGAGTGGTTCCAGCATCGAAAATGCCAGGATCTTGCACCAGCATGGGATTCCCATCGCGATTCGGCCCAGCGGCAGTGGCATCGCGCTGTGGGGATTGGCGGGAAGAGATCTAAGCCATCTTCCGATGGAAGCAGCTTTTGCAGTTCGGGGTGGCCTTTCCGAGACAGCAGCCATCGAGGCGATCACCATCGAGCCAGCTCGGATTCTGGGAGTTGCTGATCGTATCGGATCGATCGAAGTGGGAAAGGATGCCGACTTTATCATCACGGATGGCGATCTACTCTCCTACCTGACTCACGTGCGTTGGTCTGTCATCAACGGCAAGATTCAGTACGACAAGATGAAGGAAGGATTGCTCGATCACATCCGTCCTGGCGGTGAAGAGACTCCGGAACCTCCAGACGATCACTGGCCACGTCGTTTGGGCGATCCTCTTTAGACGAAACCACCCCATCTCCCTTTTGTGACCGACCTTCGCCGAAGCTTTAACGCCAATTGACACATCGTAGAACACCGAGATGATGGGGATAGAGAATGCTGTTCTTCCCAGGTTCTCCCATCCCTCTTCTCGAAGGACTGCTCGATGAGTCACATTCGCTGGCCCTCTCTGATTATTTCTCTGCATGCCTTCATGTTTCTGATGCTGGTCGTGATTCCGGTGCAGCAGCTCGGTGCACAATGCGCATCCGGTGAGGTGGAAATTTTCGGGGTGAGCGGAGGAGATTACCTGGGTCGCTCAGTCGCCGTTTCCGGTGGTCGGGTCTTCATCGGAGCGATCGGTGACGATACAGGGGGGACATTGAGCGGAAGTGTTCGTATCTACCGTCGTAACGGCACCAGCTATCAGCTGGAAGAGTTGCTGCCTGGCAATCCAGGATCCGAGTTTGGATCAGCGATCAGCGTTGACGAGAATCTCATGGCGGTGAATGCGGCTGGCTCGAGGAGTGTCCATTTCTGGCGCAGGGATCGCTATCAATGGACCGAGGTGGGCCAATTGGTGGATTCAGGCGGACATGAAGGAGATGGTTTCGGATCATCGATCTCTCTGCGTGGCGACTTTCTCGCGATAGGTAGTCCTTACTATGAAACCGGTGCCGGCCCCGTCGGGTGTGTGACGGTCTGGCGACAAGATTCCGCAGAACAGTGGCAATTGGAGGAGAGATTGCTGGCGTCAGATCGGGTTCCGGGAGATCAATTCGGGACTTCGGTATCAATGGCAAATGTTTCGGAGTTACTCGTGGGAGCTCCTGGGCGGGATGTTCTCGGCCCGGATGCCGGCAGCGCCTACCTTTACATCGGTGGAGTCGATGGCTGGGTCGAGCAAATCTCACTTGGCTCCGGAGTTGCTGATCCAGGCGATAAACTGGGAACCGCGGTGGCTCTCTCCGGAGATCACATCTTGCTAGGAGCACCTCATTCCAATCTGGCAGGACCCGCTGCCGGCGCTGTTGCCGTGTACGAGCGAATCGGCGGAATCTGGATTCTTTCACCACACCTGCTACCAACTGCAGGCACGGCCGGTTGCGCCTTTGGCGCCGCCATTTCAATGAGTGGAAATCTGGCATGCATAGGGGCACCGACCGATACCGGTGACGAAGCATTCCCCGCCGGCTCTGCTACCATTTATCGGTGGCAAGGAACGTGGCAACAGGTGGGAGCGTTGAGTGGCAACGCCAGTTCGTTTCTCGGCTCTTCCGTAGCCGTCCATGCCGGTGTTGTGATTGCCGGTGCACCGTTCGATTCTTCTCACGCACCGGTGGGAGGAAATGTCGAGGTCGCAATTTTCGGCGATGAAGACTGTGATCAGGATGGCCAGCTCGATGCTTGCGCGATAGCGGGGGAGACTGCATTGGATTGCGATCTGGATGGAATCGTCGATTCCTGTGGGATTTCGGCTGGAATCAATGACGACTGTGACGCCGATGGAATTCCCGATTTCTGTTCGACCCTGGAGGGGCTCGTTGCCGATTGCGATGCAGATGGAATCCCGGATAGCTGTTCGATTCCGACTGGACAGGTTTCTGACTGTGACGAGGATGGTGTTCCTGACATCTGTCAGGCCGATTGCAATCAGAATCAAATTCCAGATTCGTGCGAAATCGCCCAGGGACTGGCTAGCGATTGCGATGAAGATGGCGTGCCGGATAGTTGCGCTCTGCTAGATGGGACTGCCGAAGATTGTGACGGGGACGGTCAAATCGACGCCTGCGATGATGACTGCAATGAAAACGGGATCTCGGATGTTTGCGATTTCCTCGAGGGAACCGAAATGGACTGCAATGGCAATCACATTCCAGATTTCTGCGATCTACAGGATCCAGCACAAGACACCAACGAAAACGGCCAGCTGGATTTTTGTGAAGCCAGATTCATACGAGGAGATGCCGATGGTGTAGAGGGTGTGCGTCTGGCAGATGCCATCTTGTTGATTGGCAGGGTCTTCGGCGAGAACTCGATCCCGGGTTGCCTTGAAGCTGCCGATGCCAATGCCGACGGATTGCTCGATATCAGTGACGGAATCAGTCTACTCTTTTATCTGTATGCCAATGGCGAAGCGCCACCACCGCCCTTCCCCGAGTGCGGCATCGCTCCCATCGACGCTTTTTTCCCCTGTGAAGAGCATCCCTCCTGCTTCTAGAGGTTGACGACCTCACCAGTTCGTACCAGTGCGATCCGCGTCGAGATCCTGTCCAGGTCGATTCCCCAGGTACGTGATACCGCGTCACGATAACTCTCCAGCTGTTGACGGTGTTTTTCGGCGGTCTCCCGGGCGGAACTGAAAATCTGATCGGTTTTGAAATCGATCACCTCTGCAGCGATCGGTTTGCCGTTTCGTTCCAGTATCACGAGCCGGTCGATGATGCCGTTCAGCAACTCCTGGTCGAGCTGGCACGAGAAGGGGACCTCTCTTTCGAGCACGAGCCGGTCTCCTTCTTCTTCACCGAGCCGGACACCGGTGGCCTGGCGGTCGAGGATTGCCACCAGTTCATCCTCCTCAAGTGCTGGTCTGAGTAGTTGCAGGGAGCTTTCGATATATTCGGTGAGGCGTGGATTCTGTCGAACAAGCAACTGTTCGACATCGGCCGGAAGTTCTGCACTCCAATCGAGAATCTCCAGGGCGTTGTGTGTCAACGTTCCGATGGACCGGGCGCGGAATGACTCCTCGGTTGGGAACAGAGCGATGTGCTGGGAAGGGGACCTGTGGGTGGCCGCGGTAGAAACCTCAAGAGCGGGGATCTGCGCAGTGACAGTGGCGACCGAAGGAGAACCCACGATGTGGGAGACAGCGTCCTCGGTTCCCTGCCGGTAGAGGACCGCACCCGCATCCAGTGGTTGTTCTTGACCGAGAGTGTGCCATAGCAAGCGGGCTCCCGATGCCTTGGGGAGACTTTTTACCGGCGGGATGATCATCGTCAGTGATCGTCTGGCACGGGTCATCGCGACGTACAAGATGCTGAGTTCCTCCTGTAAGCGTGATTGACGACCCTGGCGATTCATCTCGATGTAAGGTTCGCCGAGTACATGTCGCTCCTGTTCGTTGATATGGCGACTGATGATGGGTTCGACTGGATTGGTTCCTGGATCGTCTATCGCCGGCTTTTGTTCCAGTAACTTTGGATGTGGGCGCAGCCAGTCGGTGGCCAGTTCGGGCAGGATCACCACATCGCGGCCGAGCCCCTTTGCCTGGTGGACCGTCATCACCTGCACCTGTGAACCACTGGGAGATTTCAGTGAATGGGTTCTGAGGTGGGTGATCAGATCCTCGAGACGGCACCCATCCGGTCGCCGAATGTGTAGTTGTTCCAGCATCTGATGGATCCGGGTGCGATCCTCTGGTGACGAGATGCAAGCCAGCTCCGCGGCGATGGGGGAGATCGCCGCGACGATTCCGAGTTGATGAATCCTATTTCGGAAGAAGGTCGCGATGGTCTCCGCAACCAGTGGATCTTGCCAGTCTCCTGCCGGGAATCCATCGATGACTGCCGCGATGTTTGGTAGCGGCGAACGAGCGACGGCAAAACGCATCGTGGCATCGCCGGGATGCTCGATGAGTTCGAGCAGTGCCACGAGCTTCCCGACGGCGGCGGAGTCGACCAGTGGGTTGCCTCCCTCCTCGCTGGAATCGATGCCCTGTGCTTTGAGTGCCGCGACCATGCGGGCGATGTAAGCATTTTTTCGCACCAGCACTGCGATCGATGCATCGGGGCAGTGCTGAAGGGACTTCTTCACCTCCTCGATGGCATCGATGAAGGGGCAGACGGCTGGTTTGCGGTCTGGATGTTGGTTGGCAACCTTCAACACCACGTGTCCTGGAGCATCGCCAGGTCCGCCGGGTGCGACGATGTGCTCGTGAAAGTTGCGGCACCAACCGGAGATGGCCGACTGATCATCGGGTAACCAGTTTTCAATGGGCAGCTGGCCGAATACCTGGTTGACGCACTCGAGGATCTGGGGAGAGGAGCGGTAAGAGGCATCGAGGGATCTTTCCGAGTCGGGTATCAGATATCCGGCCATCAGATCCAGTACTTCGGCATGGCCACCGCGCCAGCCGTAGATCGCCTGCTTCGCGTCACCGACGCAGAAGATGGTGCGGCCACCGTCCTGGTCGGAACGAACCTCGTCGACGAGCGGTTCGAGCGCAGCAAACTGCAGCATCGAGGTGTCCTGGAACTCATCCAGCAGCAGGTGACGGGTGCTGGCATCGAGTCGGTACAGGATCGTTCCCGGAGCGGCCAGAACTGCAGCGCTGGTCAGAGCCAGTGGAATGTCCTGGTAGCCGACTCCGCCGCGTGCCTGTAAGCCTTCGCTACGGAAATGATCGTAGTTTCTGAGCAGATCCCTGGTGGCGAGGTTCTGCGCCCCGATTTTGGCCGCCAGTTCCGGTCGGAGCGTATTCAACAGCAACTGAACCGTGACCCGGATCTCGTCGGGGATCTCCTCGCCATAGTATTTGATCTCTCCATCGAGAATCTTCTTCGGAAGTCCCGACTTGAGGAGTTCCTTCAGGTTGATTCCAGCCGGGTCGTCTAATGACTGCTTTAATTTATCGAGTGCATCTCGCCAGCTCTTGTGCGGGGTTCCCGTTTTGGTCAACGGGCACGGTACCGACAGGAACTGCTGCCGGACCTGATCGATCTCGTTGGACCCGGGGGGAGCAAAGTGTCCGGGGTTGTTCCATGCTTCGGCCGGAAACTCCAGGTACTTGTCATGGGTAGCTGAGACGATGTCTCGCAAATTATCGGCAACCTGACTGGTCGCTTTGCCTCGACTGAGCCGATGCATCAGCTGTCGTGCTTCCCTGGGACCTCCCTGGGCAAGGATCTTCTGGATCGCATCGGCCTGGATCGCATGGAGCTGGTCCGGATCCAGGATGGTCCAGCCGGAGGGCAGTCCACATTCGAAGGTGTGAGCACTCGCCAGTCGCGAAAAGAAGGCATCGAGAGTCGAGACGCGACAGAGATGCAGATCATCGATGAGACGTTGTAAAGCATCTTTGACCTGATCTCTGCTCGGCGAGGGAAAGCCGGCTTCGATCAGAGATTGCTGCAGTTGATCGATACCGGCATCGCTGTGGATGGCATCGAGCATGCGACCGAGCACTCGTTCCATGATCTCGCCGGCGGCCAGCCGGGTAAAAGTGACGGCGAGGATTCCGGATGGTTCCTCGCCGGCGATCAGCAAGCCGATGAAGCGGCTGGTCAACTGGTGGGTCTTGCCGGAACCGGCACTGGCCCGAATCAGCAGGTGGGAGGAGAAGGTCATTCGACCTCCTCTTCGCCGTCCGTGATGCCATCGAGTCTTGCCGCGGATTCAACCACCACTCCGGCCAGAGCCCGTTCCCACGACGACCTCGGTTTCACCACCGTCAGCAGTTCCTCGGTTCCGGCGAGGATACCGGTGACTGCCTCCTCGGCCCGGACTCGCGCCGATTCGAAAACATTTTCATCCCAGTGGGCGATCTCGATGCGCGTGTCTTCGGGACTGGCCGGCAGCAAAAAGAAACCGACCTCGGCATCTGCACTGACTTGAACGCCGTCGATCTTCAGCTGGGGAGCAAAAAGACGATACAGCGGTAACTGCAATTTGACCCAGGTCCTGTCGTCCTTCTTGCGCCCTTTTCGATGGTCTTGTTCGGGTGGCTGGGCGTTGTCTCCTGTCTTGTAGTCCAGCAGCCGCCAGCGATCTTCCTCGGCGTGATAGTCGATGCGATCGATACGGCCCGAGAGTCCGATCTCGCCACCGGGAACCTCGATACGGCAGAGATCTGGTTTGAGATCAATCTCTGCGTCGACCAGTTGCCAGCCGAGCACGCGCTGTTGCGCCTGGACTCGGGCCCAGGCACCGAGTCTGACCCGCGCTTGCTCCAGTTGAACCAGAACCGCGGATCTGGCCGGGTCGGCGATTTTTTGCCGACGATAGCGATCGAGCAGTTGCTGGAGGGCTTTATCGATCTGTTCCTCGTCGATCAGGTCTCTCAGGTCTGGATCTTCGCCGAACTTTTGCAGTACCCAGTGGAGCATGTTGCCGAAGTCCAGACGGTCGAGTTGACGATCACGGTCGTGGCAATCGCGGCAGCCAAGGATGTGATTCATCTGGAACAGCACCGGATCTTCCAGCCAGTCGGAGAGTGCAGTGATGGCGACGGTGGTTGGCGGAGGAAGAACCACCCCTCGCGGTGGCCCAAGCGATTCGGGACTGGCGTTCTCCAGGTTGTGTTCGGAAAGGTGGAAGTTTTCTCGTTTACTCTTGTCGAGGAATCTGGCGAGTCGATCGATCCCCTCGGAACCCTGCAAGAGTAAGCGACTCGGCAGCAGCGGATTTCCTTCGCCGTCACGGGCGCAGATGGCAATGATCGTCTCACGGCGACCATCGAGAAGGGTGTGGAGAAGGTGAGTATCTCTGGCGTTTTTCTGACTCGGTCCGGAAAGCCCGAGTTGTTCTCGAACACCATGAGGCAGCAGCGGATCTGCTTCTACTGGTGGTGACAGTTGACCCTCTGTGGGTCCGGTCAAGAGCAATAAACCTGCCTCATCGAAAGGCAGTTCGAGCCAGCCCAGGACATCGATCCCTGAGTTTTCCTGACGATCAGAAACTGCAGTTTCCTGCAGCAAATCGACCAGCAAGGACACGACATCCAGGCCCGAAAGCGTGTCTTCATCGCGGCTACTGATGAGGTTCAGCTGCTCGACTCCCTGTATCAGATTTTCTCGACCCGGTTCCGGAAGTGCCGGTTGACCGAGGTCGTCGACACCGACCAGAACTCGGAGGCACTGGAGAAATTGTTCGATTCTGGTGGTGCCATCGGCTGATTCGGTGGTGAGCGGTTTGATCGCCTTGCAGATGTGCTGGATGGCCGCGGGAGCCCCGGAATCGGTGGCCAGTACCGGTTGCCGTCGCTTCGACCACCGGTCGATCGATTCGATGGGGTCGAGCATTCTGCCCCGGGAATTCTGCTCGCGAGGTAACCCGCGATGGACCGACGGATGCCTGGCCAGTGCCGCGACTTTGTGACTCGAAAGTGTCTCGACTGCGGCGCACAGATCGGTCAGCAGTCGTCCACAGGAGGTTTCACGATGAGCCGTGCCGGCGGCGATGTGCAGCGGGATCTGTGATCTGCGAAATCCTTCGACCAGCCATGGGCTGAGCTTCTCATCGACCAGGCCGATGGTGACCTGGTCGACACTCTTGATGCTGGAGCGCTGGTGAATCTGATCGATCAGTGCTGCCGTCAGCGATCTCGGATCATCGGAGAAGATCGGATCATCGAATTGCGGACACTGTCGTCCTTCCCATTGCTCGGGGATCGGGCAGCCGTACTCGTCGTAGAGGTCAGCGGCTCCTTCATCAGCATCGATCCACGCCTGGGCCTGACAATGTTGATCGAGCCACTGGCGCATCCGAGCCGGTAGTTCGAGCATCCCGATCAGGATCACTCGCAGATCTTCCGTGATCGGTGGTGCCGAGAAGGTACCACTGTCTGCGAGTCCCAGTCGTTGCAGTTCTGCAGACCGTTTGGCTTCGATACTCTCGACGGCACGTAATCTAAGCGCCGCTTGCGGGTCATGTACGGCTGCCAGTTCTGCTGCTGTACCCAGAGTGTGGCCGTCACGGCGCAGGTCGGAACAGAGACGCGACAGCAGCTTCGCCACCGGGAGCAGTGCTGGAGCCTTCAGCATTTCCGGCTCCAGGCCGAGCAGGTTCAGTGTGTCAGTGGAACTGGTTCGCAGCGCCTGGAGCCAGGCGATTCGCTCCTCCAGAGGGGTCGCCATGGCAAGGGTGGGTGGCGCGACGATCTGCTCCAGATGTGCTGTGGTTGTGATACGGGGGGGAAGTAGGCCTCGTTGCTGTTGACTGGCTTGTTCGACCAGCAAACGGCGCAATCGTCTGGCGACCCGGCGGCCGGGAACCACCACCACCAGACTTCTGAGGTCGAACGGGCCAGTGGCCGTGACCTGGTGGAGGAACTCGGAGTGCTCCTCCCGAGATCCTAAGATCCGGCCCACAGCGGATTTCAGAGCGTCCTCATCAATCCCGAGGAAAACTCGATCCACCGTGGCACGCTCCTCTCCTCGACAATTTCAGGACCACAAAAGCGACTTCTCTGCCACTCGAGATACGAGCCCTGGCGGTGATCCTGACAACCTGCCGTGAAGGTGGGGCCTGAACTGTTCCCCGTCAACCCGTGGACGAGCATGGCCGACGGGGGTTGGGGAAGGTAGATTCTGGCTATGAGTTCCCGCACTGCCCCCTCTTATGGCTTTGTCATCGACAATCGCCGCTGTATCGGCTGTCACGCCTGCACCGTGGCGTGCAAGACGGAGCATTCTGATCCGGTCGGCGTCAACAAGACCTGGGTCCAGTATCTGGAAAAGGGGATTCACCCTCGAGCGGAACGGGCGTTCCATGTACTTCGATGCAATCACTGCACAGATGCTCCCTGCGTCGACATGTGTCCCACCTCGAGCCTGACGATTCGCGAAGATGCCATCGTCGACTTTGATCCGTCGCGTTGCATCGGCTGCAAGGCTTGCATGCAGGCTTGTCCTTATGATGCCATCGACATCCACCCCGATACCGGAACCGCTACCAAGTGTAATTTCTGTGCCCACAGGGTAGATGCTGGACGTGAGCCGGCCTGTGTCGTGGTCTGTCCTACCGATGCCATCATCACGGGTGATCTCTCCGATCCGGACAGTCGTATCGCCTCCCTGGTGGCCGGTGAACCGACGATGGTTCGGAAACCAGAGAAGGGGACTGGTCCCAAGCTTTACTACATCGAGGGCCATCGAGAAGCACTCGATCCGCTTGCCAGCCGACGGAGCGTTCGAACTTTGTGGGGGGAGAGACCTGCAGACGCGACCGATTTTGCGCCGGGCCAGGAGGATCCGATCCAGCGGGGTGCTCCGCATCGAACCTACGACATCCACCAGCGTCATGCTGTGAGCTGGGGCTGGAAGGTGAGTGCCTACCTGTGGACCAAGTCCATCGCAGCGGGAGCGGTGATGGTGCCGGCATTGTTGGCTCCGTTCGAGCGAACCTCACTGATCGACGCCTCGCTCTCGCTCGGCTGGAGCCTGGCACTGATCTTTCTCGCCATCACCGGCGTGCTGCTGGTTACCGATCTGAAGCGGCCCGAGCGATTTCTGTGGGTGATGCTGAGGCCCCAATGGTCTTCCTGGTTGGTCCGAGGAGCCTACGGCATCACCTTCTATGGGCTGGTGGCGACCCTGGGCTGGTGGCGACAGGATCCCTCCGACACTCTCGCGGGTGTCATCCTGCTGACGCTGGGAGCTGTACTGGCCACCTTCGTGGCGGTCTATACCGGCTGGCTTTTTGGCCAGGCGAAGGGAAGGGACCTGTGGCAATCGGCACTTTCTCCCGTCCATCTCGGGATCCAGGCGATCGTCGCGGGAGCCGCCATTCTGATCCTGTTGAAGCCGGATGAACTGTCCGATTTACGCGGATTGTTGGCGGTGGCGCTGATCTTCGAGTTGCCTTTCATCCTGCTGGAGGTGTTTGGAAAACACTCGACCGAGGCGGCAGCGATTGCCGCTCGGTCGATGACAATAGGCAGTCGAGGAAAGTGGTTTTATGTCGGGGCGATCGGTGCCGGCAGGATCCTACCGATCCTGCTCATCATCGGGACTTCCGCCAGCGAACTGTCACATGGATTCACGGCATTGCTGGCGTTGGCGGGCATCGCGATCTGGGAACACCTCTGGGTCGAGGCGCCTCAGCGCCTTCCCCTGGCGTGAGGAGCAACATGAGTTCAAAGATCAGCTGGATCGAACGACTTGCCGCCAGAGTTGGCCTGGTTCCCCGCAGTCGCAAATTGCCAGAGCCGGAACGATACGGCCCGGACCTGCGCGATTTTCCTCCTTTCGAGAAGTGGCTCGAGATCGAGGAACTGGATGCGACCCGGCGTCTTCGCCGGATGGCGATGATTCCTACCACCTGTTTCAACTGCGAAGCCGGCTGCGGCTTGCTCGCAACTGTCGATGTGGATGAGAAAGAGATTATCCGTATCGAGGGGAACCCCCTCCATCCCGGAAGTCGCGGCCGTAACTGTGCCAAGGGTCCAGCGACGCTGAACCAGGTCAAGGATGAGGAACGAATCCTGCAGCCGATGCGAAGGGATGGCCCGCGTGGAGAAGGAGGTTTTGTTCCCATCTCCTGGGACGAGGCTCTCGATCAAATCGCCGCCGATGTTCGGGATTTGCTACTGAATGACCGGCATGACCAGGTGATGTACCACGTGGGGCGACCCGGTCACGAGGGCGCGGTCGAGAGAGTCCTGCAGGCGTGGGGGATCGATGGCCACAATAGCCATACCACCGTTTGTTCAGCCAGTGCCCGGTGCGGTTACCAGTTGACCTGGGGACATGATCGGCCGGCACCCGATCATGAGAATGCCCAGTTGATTCTGTTGCTCAGTTCCCATCTGGAGGCAGGACATTACTTCAATCCCCATGCTCAACGAATCGTCGAAGCGAAGCAGCGAGGTGCCAGGATCGTGGTGCTCGATCCACGCCTCTCCAATACCGCAGCGCGAGCGGACCTCTGGCTGCCCACTCGCCCAGGGACAGAAGGTGCAGTGCTGCTGGCTGCAATGCGTCTTCTGATCGAGGAAAGAAAGATCGATAGCTCCTTTGTGGCGAACTGGATCGATTGGCGAGGATACCTCGAGCAGCTGCATCCGACCGATGCACCGACTGTCGATAAATTCCTGGAACGCTTCTCGGAATATCTTTCTCAGTGGAGTCCTGAGGATGCGGAGCAACTCGCCGGACTTGAAGCTGGCAGTATCCGAGCTCTGACCGATGAGATCGCACGCGCCGGCAACAGGGTGGCAGCCCATATCTGGCGAAGTGCTGCCAGCGGTAATCTGGGAGGCTGGCAAATCGCTCGTGCGATGGCATTGCTGACCGCTTTCACCGGTTCCGCGGGACAGGAAGGTGGAACTTCTCCTGCGGGTTGGAACAAGTTCAAGCCGAATTACTTCTCGATGCCCGAACACGGTTCGAGATGGAACGAGCTGATCTGGCCGCGACAGTGGCCAACCTCTTTCTACGAGATGAGTCATCTACTGCCGCATCTGGTTGAAGATGGAGTCGGTAAGATCGGCGTTTACTTCACTCGGGTGTTCAATCCGGTCTGGACATTCCCCGATGGGATGTCCTGGATGAGAATGTTGCGGGACCCGAAAAAGGTCGGATTGCATGTTGCGCTGACGCCGACCTGGAACGAAACCGCCTACTTTGCCGACCTGGTATTACCGATGGGTCATTCCACCGAACGACATGACATACAGAGTCAGGAAACCCATTCCAGTCGCTGGGTCTCTTTCCGACAGCCAATTTTCCGATCACTCGCCAGGTTGCAAGGTAAACCAAGTGAAGACACGCGAGGTTTCAATGCAGGGCAGGTCTGGGAAGAGGATGAGTTCTGGATCGAACTCTCATGGCGCATCGATCCGGATGGGCAACTTGGGATCCGGAAACACTTCGAGTCTCCTTATCGTCAGGGAGAAAAAGTTACAGTGGAGGAACAGTATCGCTACATGTTCGAGAACGACATCCCTGGTCTCCCCGAGAAGGCCGCCAAGATGGGGATGGACCCGCTGGAATACATGACCCGGGTCGGTGCCTACGAATTAGCGGGTGGGACTCATCGTCTCCATGAGAAGAAGGTCGAAATCACCGACGGTTTCAGGCCCATCGTTGATTCAAAGAGCGGTGTTGCGACTGTCGATGGTAAGGCAGTGGGTGTGGTGGTGGATGGTGCGATTCGTCAGGGATTTCCGACAGCGAGTCGACGCATCGAGGTCTACTCACGCATGCTCGACGAATGGGGTTTCGGCGATATGGCCCTGCCAGGCACCCCGGAGAGCCATGTCAGTCCCCAGCAACTCGATCCCGAAAATGGGATCTACGTGCTGGTTCCGACCTTCCGTTTACCGACGATGATTCACTCCCGATCAGCGAACTCGAAGCACCTGATGGAGATCTCACATGCCAATCCGATCTGGATCCACCCGGATGAGGCGCAACGACACGGCATTGAAGATGCCTCCCTGGTGCGTATCGAGACGGAGATAGGACACTTCGTCAACCGTGTCTGGGTGACCGATGGATTGTGTCCAGGAGTGCTTGCCTGTTCGCACCACATGGGGCGCTGGAAACTGGACACCGGTCCTGGGTCCCGTTGGGGAAGTGCCACCGTTCGTTTTGAAGATCTACCTTCAGGACAGATTAGATTGCGATTGTTGGAAGGTGTGGTTCCTTTCAAGAGCAAGGATCCCGACAGTTCCAGGAGCTGGTGGTCAGAAGCTGGGGTACATCAGAACCTGGCATTTCCGGTCCAGACCGATCCGGTCAGTGGCATGCATTGTTGGCATCAGAAGGTACGTTTGGTGAAGGCAGATTCTGAAGATCGCTACGGGGATGTGGTGGTGGATCCTGCGAAATCGCGTCAGGTTCATCTGCGCTGGAAAGAACTGACGCGTCCGGCATCTCCACAGCAGCACGGAGGTTTGCGGCGTCCACGCGAGTTGCCCCGTCCGCTGGGTAGGTCCCCTGAGGCTTATCTATTCGAGCAGAACCGCGGCCAGTGATCAGCACCCGGGTGTAGTCCGAGGGACTTGACGCACACGAAATGAGGGACCGCGAAGATGGCAACAGATCTGCTGGAGGGACTTCCCCTCATCGCTGAGACTCCCGCCCACTGGGGCCAGCTGGCTCGCGAAAATCTTGATGAGGTACTCCGAGATCACGCCTGGTGCGAATACAAGGCCGCCAGTGCAGGTCTCGGATTGATGGCGCGATTTCCCGAGCAGGAGCTCCTGATTCGTCCGATGATTGCTCTGGTTCAGGAAGAGATGCTTCATTTTCGCCAGGTGACTGACCTGCTGCGGCAACGGGGAGTGGCCCTGGGAATTCCTCCCGCCGATCCTTACGTGAAACGCCTTCGCAACATCCTGTGTGCTCAGGGAAGTGGTATCGGTGGCCTCGGAGATCATCTGATCGCCAATGCCTTCATCGAAGCGAGATCCTGCGAGCGATTCCGAGCTCTGGCAGCGACTCTTGAGCAAGGGGATGCACAGGAGCAAAGTCTCTCAGATTTTTATCAGCGACTCGCCGATGCAGAGGGCAGGCACTGGGAGACCTTCCGTGACCTGGCACTGGAGGTCTGTGACGCCGAAGCGGTTCATCGCAGAATCGAGGAGGCGAGTCGCCTGGAGGCGAAACTGCTCGAAGAGCTACCCGTTGAACCCCGGATGCATTAGGAGGTTGTGTGTCTCGTCGGGTGATCGTCACTGGTTGTAGCCGCGGCATTGGTCGTGCTCTGGTGGAGCAGTACGCTGCTCTCGGAATCGTGGTGGGGGGCTGCGCAAGAAGTACCGATTTGATTTCAAAACAGGGGGAAGAACCTCACTTCCGGTGCGTCGATGTCACCGATTCCGCGGCGTTAGAGCAGTGGGCCACGGATTTGTCAGCTGTCGGTATGATTCCCGATCTGGTCGTCGCCAATGCCGGTTATCTCAGCGAGCCCCGGGCTCTCTGGGAAACCTCTTCAGATGAGTTTGACGCGGTAATCGATGTGAATGTGAAGGGTGTTGCGAACACGGCGCGCGCCTTTCTGCCTCGAATGATCAAAGCCGGTAAAGGGACCTTCGTTGCGCTTTCCTCCGGCTGGGGACGATCAACTTCTGCCGGAGTGGCACCTTACTGTGCCTCCAAATTTGCGGTGGAGGGTCTGATCGGAGCGTTGTCCCAGGATCTTCCGTCGGGAGTCAGTGCGGTGGCGCTGTCTCCGGGTGTGGTGCATACCGAAATGCTCGCTCGAGCGTTTGGTGCCAGAGAGGCGAGTCAGGCGGTGGAACCGAATAAATGGGCCCTCGAGGCGGCACAGTTTCTTCTCGCTCTGGAACCGTCTTGCAATGGACAGTCGCTCACTTTCCAGAGGTGATCATTCCTTTATATCCGCTGCTGCCTTGTCGCTGCTTTTTTGCTCGATCTGGCGGCTGATCCACTGCTCCATCCGTGAGCGGAGTGTACTCAGGGGCATCGAACCCGCTGCCAGGAGATGATCGTGAAAGGCCCGAATGTCGAACTGGTCGCCGAGTCTGGTCCTGGCCAGCTGGACCAGATCCTGGATTTCCAGCTCGCCGATCTTGTATGCGAGGGCCTGACCTGGCCAGGAGATGTACCGATCTACTTCTGCCTCGACGTTTTTTCTGGTCAGCGCCGAGTTCTCAAGCATTACCTGGATGGCGTGATCACGGGACCAGCCGTACTCGTGAATTCCGGTGTCGACCACCAGTCGTAAGGCTCGCCACATTTCGTAGGAGAGCTTGCCGAAGCGAGAGTAAGGATCGGTATAAAAGCCCATCGCTTTACCAAGAGATTCGGCGTAGAGACCCCAACCCTCGATATATGCGGTGAAGTGGGTGTCCTTTCTCCATTCAGGTAACCCCTCCAGTTCATTCTGAAGAGCCAGCTGTAGATGGTGACCAGGTACTGCTTCATGGAGAGCGAGAGCTTCCATTTCATAGATAGGACGGCTCTTCAGATCGAATGTGTTGGCATAGAACCAGCCGGGTTGGCTGCCGTCTGCAGGGGGAGAGCGGTAGTAGGCCGTGGTCGACCGAGGAGCCTCGAAATCAGGGATCGGTCGAACACCGTAAGGAGCTCGGGGTAGTTTGCCGAATAGCTTCGGAAGCATCGCATCGGCTCTCTTGCAGATGTCTCGATAACCACGCAGCAGCTGCTGGGGATCGTCATGGTAGAAGCGTGGATCGGTTCTGAGGTGATCAGTAAAGGCGGCGAAGTCGCCATCAAAGCCGACCTCGGCGATGATTTTATCCATCTCAGCTCGAATCCGCGCGACCTCGCTCAATCCGATCTTGTTGATCTCCTGGGCATTTTTTTCGGTGGTGGTGTGCAGTCGGATGCAATGAGCGTAGTAGTTGCTCCCGGTTGGGTAGTAGAGACATGCAAAAGTAGTACGTGAAAGGGGGATGTACTCGTCGCGTAAAAAATCGTGAAAGACCATCATGGCGGGCTGCACCTGTTTTGAGATGATCTCCGCTGCGCGGCTACGCAACTTCTGTTGAACTTCCAGGTTTATCTCATCGCTCATCGAACGAAAAGGACCGAAGAATAGAGTCTCCTGTGCAGGTGGCTTTGACTGCGTGGTGATCTGATCGAGGACTCCATCGAGTGTTACACGTGGAGGTAGAAAACCCAGTTCCATGGCCTTACGTAGAACCTCCATCGTTTCCTGGAGTACTCGAGGAGCTTGACTCAACCGGGAAAGGTATGCTTCGTGGTCGCGTGCATTCTGGAATTGCATCCGACTCGCCATGGTGGGAAGCCAGACCTGAGGACCGCGACGCTGGCTGATGGGGGTGTAGTGCAATCCGATGCGCGCACTGTCGAGGTTGTTTTCGAGGGTTCTCATCAGCATCTCTGCCTGCTGTCGTTCGACAGAAGGGAGTCGGTGGACTTCGTAGGCACGAATCTGCTGGAGGATGCTGTAGCTGAACTGGACCTCGGAATCGACTTGTTCGAGTCCAAATTTTCCGAGCTGGAAATCTGCCGCCTTGTTCCCGAAACGAGAAGCCAGCCACGGACTTTCTTCCAGCAACCGGTTCCAGTAGTTCTGGTAGATCTCATCGAGTGCAGTACGGATGAACTGAACTGGATCGACAGTTGTATCGGGCGGATCCTGGACCGGTAGTGGCGAGCTGGACAGACACGTGGCGGTAAAAGCAGAGAGAATGATCGACTTCAGCAACAACGTAGATTTCCTTCCGGCTGGTTCTGCAGAACCGGGATCCGGATCCAGAGTAACCGATGGAATAATGGTCGGAGACTACCGAGGTTTTGAATCAATCGTGTGGGTCAGGAAGGGCCGGATCTGCGGAAATTGCAAAAACCCCTCCGAGTTCAGGAACTTCTCCCAGGGAGAGATCGAACCGGTCACGAAATTCTTGCGGGAAAAATCGACCTAGCTGACGGGTTCCTTCGGCCAGCTGTGGACCTGAGAGCGAATCGAGGACCGGAGCGTGAATGCGACTATCAGGCCACTGGAAGACACCTAGAATCAGCACTCCCATCAGAATCGCGGATAGTGACACCCCCATGGCGGCTCCTAGAATGTTGTCGCAGATTCGAAGAGTGCGGTCGAAAAAGCTTCTGAGGATCATCGTTGTCAAGAGAGCCACGCCTGCACAGCTGCAGAAGATGGCCACAGCCGAGAACAACTGAGTGAACAAGGGCCCCATCTCCTGTCGGACGGGCGAGAACAGATCGGTTGTCGACAGTGGGACCGAGAGCTGACCTGCGAGGATCACTCCGGCAGTGGATCCAAGGAGCATCGCAGTGGAACGATAAAATCCTACTCCGGCACCGGTGAAGAGTCCTGATAGCAGGCCGAGGAGTACGACCACATCGATCCAGTTACAACCATCCCATATCTCTCGAAAGGGGAGAGCGAGGGCGAGTCCGACTAGGGAGGGGTCAGACAGAGCTGTGAACACGTAAGTCACGCTCTGCGCTGAGATCTGGAAATCGAACAATGGCTGCTGTGAAATTTCTCCTGTCGGCGTACCGTCAGGGTCCCGTAGGGGCACTTTTTTGTCAAGACTCTCTGGATAACGGGCACAGGTCAGAGTCCCTTGGAACTGCGAGGAGTTGCTCATGTGGGCCAGTAACCTTGAATGTCGTTCAGACGAAAGGAAGCAAACCGGATGAACTGGTGGCAGGGGAAGCGTGTCCTGATCACCGGAGCCAGTGATGGAATTGGACAGTCCATCAGCTGGGAGCTCGATCAGCGAGAAGTTGAAGAGCTCGTTCTGGTGGCAAGAGATCAGCGACGTCTCTCAGAAACAGCTCGACGTTGTTCCGTCTCGACTCGAATAGAACCCGTCGATCTTTCGAACATGGAACAGGTTCGAGATTTACTCGAACGATTGCATGACACTTCTATTGATGTGCTTATCAATAATGCTGGATCTGGAATCGGAGGTGCATTTCAGAGCCAAGACGATGACGCCTTGCTCGAGATGATGCATCTCAACTGTGATGCCGTGGTTTTACTCAGTCGAGAATTGCTTCCGGCGATGCTGGAAAAGAGAGAGGGAGGGATACTTTTTGTCGGGTCGATGGCCGGTTGGGCCGGTGGCCCCGGTTTGTGTGCCTACTCGGCAACAAAAGGGTTTGTGAACCGATTCGCCGAAGGCCTACGTTGGGAACTGGCGGGCAGTGGAGTCCGCATCTGTTTACTGGCTCCAGGAGTGACGCGTACCTCTTTCTTTCGATCAGCGGGAATAGACGAGAAAGACCTACGAGCTGGTAGTCTTTCGTCACAACAGGTGGCCAGAGCTGCAGTGTATTGCATCGAGCGTGATCGGGCCGTGGTGGTTCCAGGATTGTGGAATCGGATGTTACTGGCGGTACAAGGTTGGGTACCGCGGGCACTGGTCGGCCTCGTGTCGCGTCGGATGTTCGCCCGGGTGCTGGCAGGACAGAAGAGGAAAAACTAACGCCTGGTCGTAGGAAGTCCTCGACTGGACCAGCCGGGGAAGGTCACGTTTCCCAGCACATCTGTTTCTCCGACAAATCCCCCCCTCATGTCGTGTAGATTCGTGAATCCTGCTTCGACAAGAAGGTCTGCTGCCTTCTGAGATCGTCCGCCTTTCTGGCATCCCAGAATGATGCGACAATCACTGGTCATCTCCCCTGTGACGGTATCGACGAAGTCAGGATTCATTCGGAGCCCCACGCCTCCCTGGCCGCGAATCATCACGGGGATATTCAGGGCGTCGGGAACGTGACCCTGGATGTACTCTTCTGGCATTCTGACGTCGATATAGACGTAACCCTGTTCCGAGTTCAGTAACTCGTTGGCTCGATCCGGGTCGATACGTTTAACACCCATCCTGCTTCCCCTCTCTTCCTCGAAGTGGCTAGGACTCCTGTGCATCGAAGTCCCTTGGTGAATCCTGACCCGTGAGCAGAAGAGATCTCTCAAGACCACGGGCTGAGGTCACCAATATGTTGGGCCTAGTTCCTGGTGCGACCGAACGAATCCAGTCGGGGATGCACCAACCGAGAACATGGATTTTCGCTCAGGAGTTCGACGTCCTGGGCTCACAAGCCAATTACCTCTAGTTCCAGAAAAGCGCCCAACGAGGATCGGCCCATCGTGAGTTCAGAATCTACGGGTGTCAACCGGCGGGTGTAGTACTGGCTTCTCACGATATCTCGCTGAAGACGGTTCTAGGGATCTTCCGGGAATCCATCGGATGTGGGTGTTGCACTGTGGCGGAGTCGTGAAAGACCGATCCAGTTGATCGCGAAATGAGCTCCGATGGCTCCGGAAAGGCCTGCCGGTTGCCAGAGGGACAGTTTTCCGAGGGCAACGCCTGCCACGATCGAAATCAGGGGCCAGGCGAATAGGCGCCGATCCCCGGTCCAATGAGCAATTCCAAACAGAATGCTGGTGATCCACAGACCGATCAGCGGTTGCAAAAACCCCCGAAATAACAACTCCTCGGCGAACGAGGAGAGCAGGGCCAGCACGAAAACTTCGCTGACGGTGAGACCCTCGAAGATCTGCGCCAGCCTCTTTTCGAGCCTCCGGGCATGCGACCAGATTTTCGATAGCAGTAACGAGATAGCTGCAGCGACAAGGCCGAATCCAAATCCGATGGTAAATCCACCGAGTACTTCATCGATGGGTCTGCTGAAACTCGAGGGTTGAGAAACTACAGCAATCGCGATGACGGCGATGATCGCCATGCTGCCATGAAAGATGATCGCCCCCCGAAACAACTGTCGTGGTCCCAGAGAGGGCTTCATTTGTGAGTTTCGTTTCGTTCCGCGATGATTTTTTGTGCGTTTCGTTGCAGCCCTTCGTATCCGGCCCGGGTTACCGGTGTTCCTGAAAATGCCTCGAGCCAGTCTTGACGGGACAGGTTGACAATTTCCTCCGGGTCGGAAGGAAACAGTCGAGGTGCCAAATCCGGATGTATGTTCGGGTCTTTCCGTTTAGGACGGGTGTTCCACGGACAGACTTCCTGACAGATGTCACATCCGAAAATCCAGTCATGAAGTTTTGAAGTTTCGGAAAGTTCCCCACGATGTTCGATGGTCCAGTAAGAGATACAGCTGCCAGCGTCGATGGTACGAGGGGAAATGATGGCACCTGTCGGGCAAGCGTCGATACAGCGGGTGCAGTTGCCGCAGTGATCGGTGGCGGGTGCGCTGGGAAGATATGGACGGTCGGTAACAACGGCACCGAGAAAAAACCAGCTTCCTATTTCTGGATCGATGACGAGGCCATTTTTTCCTATCCAGCCGATTCCCGACAGTTCGGCCCAGTCACGTTCCAGTAGCGGAGAAGTATCAACGCTCCACCAGGTCTTCCAGCGTCCGTTGTCAGAGATGAAATCGCACAAGGTTTTGAGCATCGGTCTCATCACCCTGTGATAGTCACGGCCTCGGGCATACCGAGCAATCTTTACTGCTGATCGAGAACTGGAGTCCGGTCCAGACTGAATCGCAGAAGAGTAGGGCAAAGTGACAGAAAGAACGCTGTGAGCTCCGGGCATGGTGATTCTCGGATCGGTACGCCGGTCCTGGTGACGGGTAATCCACTCCATCGAAGCATACTGCTTCTTTTCGACCCATCTGAGGAATCTGTCGGCATGAGGCGAACGAGCCGCCTTGGAAACTCCCAGAGAATGAAATCCGATCCTGAGAGCCTCATCGGTCACTTCTTCGCCAGACTCCCTCTCCCGATTTGATTCAGAACCTGCCATCATTCCTCCGGTGCCAGATGGTAACGCTCCAGGGGGATGTTGGGAGTCCTCTCTGGAGAATCGGATTGTCACTCGACTTTTTGTAATCCAATGTGAGGGACTTCACCATGCCGTATTTGAGATTGCTACGGCCGCACCACTGGGTGAAGAACCTTTTTGTGCTGTTGCCAGTCCCCTTTGCTTTCAAAGCAAGCGGTCCGTTTGATACCACTTCATTGTGGTTGGGCATTTTTGCCTTCTCGCTGCTGAATTCGGGGATTTACGCTTTCAACGATGTTGTCGACAAGGAACGAGATCGTCATCACCCGGTGAAGAAGTCTCGACCGGTTGCCTCAGGTGAGGTCCACCCGCGATCAGCACTGTTGATCAGTCTACTGCTCGTAGTCGTGGCATTGTTACTGTTGGCCACAGACGCGGTTCTTCCAGGTGCTTTTTCCATTGGTTGTTGTTACCTCGGACTCAACCTCTTGTACTCCTGGTGGGGGAGGTCTGTTCCTGTTCTGGATGTCATCTTCCTGGCCTCTTTCTTTTTTCTGAGATTATTGCTCGGTTGTGTTCTGGTAGCTGCGGAACCAAGCGCCTCTCTGCTCGCTGGCGGGACCAGCATCGCTCTCTTACTGGCCCTGGGAAAGAGGAGATCGGAGATGCAGTTGATGATCGGTGAGAAACACCGATCGAGCCTCGGCTGGTACAGTGAGCGTGGGATGTTGTGGATGATCCGAGTTCAAGCCATCATCTCGGCCGCACTTTATACTTATTACTGCGCCGGTTCTGAATTGTTTCTGGTTGATCGCTGGTGGTGGAGTTTACCACCGGTTTATTTAGGACTTTTGTTGTACCAACATCGCATTCTGGTTCAGGCCGACCCCAGATCGCCGGTAGAGATGCTCTTGAGGAGCCATGTTCTCCAGTTTTTGATCGTGCTATGGGCAGTTGGAGTGGTTTTCGGGATGGAGTTGATCTAGAAGTGGGCCAGGCACTGTCATGAAACGAGATGGAACAGTTTGTCAGGACAGTCAGTTTTGTCAGGAACGTATTTTATAACACCTCAAGTGTGGATTTCCGCTCAGGATTGACCTAACTGTATCTTGGCTAAACAGGTTGCGACTCGAACGTAAGATCTCTAGATTTGGTGTCGAGAATGATATGAATTCTCGACTGAGTAGATATTTGCATCTCGTCGTATTACGATATTGTTTGGAGACGGGATTGGTTATTCGAGTCATCAAGGCGTGCTAAAAATGCCTGCCGTGTACCTTTTATTGGTCAGAGGCTGAGAATATGTCTAATGAATCCTTTGCATCAAGAGTTAAAGACCCCAGCTTCCAGGATCTCTGGTTAGTCGTTGGCTGGCCTGGAGTCGGCGGAGTTGCTGCAGCTGCTGTACAGGCGATCCATCATGAACTCGGGTCGAGTCTGGTCGATGCCATCGAACCGGATCCCACCTTCGAGGTTGAGGATATCCGTGTACGCGCCGGAGTTTGTTTCCCTGGACCCTTACCGCGTCTGAGTTTTCGGGCGGTGAGAACTGGAGTGGGGCAGGATCTTCTGCTCTTCATTCCTGATCGTCAACCTGATCAGCAAGGATTGTCTCTTTGCCGCAGGGTGTTGAGGGCTGCGTTTGCCATGGGAGTTCGCAAGGTGGTTACTTTTGCGGCACTCACTTCTACCATAGCTCCTGAAGCGACTCCTGAGGTTTACTACTGCAGTCCAGATCCGCCAATGCAAGAAGAGATGCGCTCCAAGGGAGTGAATCCGATGGAGTCCGGTACGGTTCGCGGGCTCAACGGATTGATGCTACTGGCAGCCCAGGAATTGGGAATTCCTTCCGTGTGTCTCATTTCGGAAATACCCACCTGGGGAATCCAGATGCCCAATCCGAAGACTGCGAAGGCGTTGGCAACATCTCTGGCGACGATTTTGGGCATGAAGTTCCCGATGGCGCATCTCGATCCTCAGATCGAAGCGATCGAAGAGTGTATGATCGAGATGAGAGGCGCTTCCGATCAGCGGTTGCGCGGGTTGCTCGACCAGGGGCTTCTTGAGCGTGAAATCCCTGCTCCTTCAAGCCCTATCGATCAGCCTCTCACCACGAATGATGCAGAGCGACTGGAGAGCCTCTTTACTGAGGCGACCCTTGATCGGTCCCGGTCGATGGCATTGAAGGTCGAACTGGACCGACTCGGAGTATTCGCCGAATACGAGGATCGTTTCCTGGATCTGTTCCGGGAATGCAGTTGAGGCGTCGGGAGTAACAACCCTACTCGGACTCAACGACGAGCTGACCGATTCACCGTTACGGGGCACCGTCGGTGGGTTCCCCGTGTCATTTGATTTCCACTGGCGATCAAAGCCCTTGTTCGCATCCCAGCGTGTCATCTGTCCAGTCCACACCAGGATTCGGGAATGGTACCCAGGGACCAGCTCCATCGAGGAACAGGTAATAGAGCAAGAAGATGGCATCCGAGATGTCGCTGATTCCATCATCATTGGCATCGCCGGCATCCATGCAGCTGGGTAGAGGACCGTCGAGGAAGGTGTAATCGAGGTGGTAGATCACATCGGCGAGATCCACATTGGTATCCATGTTCACATCACCTCGAATGAAAACAGGTTCCGGAGGGGGAGGATTTCTGACCTCGATATGACCTGATTCGAGATTGGTCACAGGTACTGAAACGGTACCAATGATAAAAATATTCATGATGGGGGGATCACCGTAGCCATCGACTGGTGTGAAGACGATGTCTTGTTCTGGCACTCCCGCATCGACGTCCCCGAGCAGGAAAGCGATCTCCTGCGGCATCCCCAGTGAAGGAAGAGTTTGACCCTCAAATGGAGGCAAGGCGTCGAAAAGGACGCCACATACGATGGTTCCAAGACCAGGATTGACTTGCTCCTGGACGTATTCCGCTTCGATGGACCCCGCCAGCGTTCCATATACATCGACAACCAGATTATTGATCGGTGCATCGGGATCAAAACCGATGGAAAAGGAATAGCCGGCGACGAGGCCGTCCCAGTCCCCTTCCAGGGGCAGAGAGAAGGATTGGCCTGGGTTCACTTCTGTGATTCCGACGCGGATCATCGGCTCCTGGGATAATCCTGGTATTGCCACCAGCAGTAGCATGAGAAGCCACAGGCTGATCTGGAGCCGGACATCGAAAACAGCAGTCGAAAATAGCCGGCGGTTACCGCTCATCGTGGTCATCACACCCCCAAGAACCAGGCGGGTTCGCTTGGTCTCTGGCTTCCAGATTCACTCCCGTAGCGATCTGTCAGCGGATAAAGTGGGAAAGACGAGATCGCCAGAATGTGATCCGCGTCGCCCATCTCGATGATAACCCCTGTTGCGTGGGGCTCAAGCGCGGGTAGTGCACCGAATGGCACTCTTCTGACGATACGTGGGGTTTGTCCGAGGTGAGGCCATATCGTTCTCACAGAGCGGAAGGGAGCCAGAGATGACAGTTCAGGACCCCATCCGGTCCCTCTACCATGGAGCTGCCGAGCGTCATGAAAGAGCCCGCCAGAGCCTGGGTCGAGGATTGACCCTGGCAGAGAAGATTCTGGTAGCTCATCTGGATGGAGACCCGTCTACCGTCCCCGAGCGTCGTACCGACTACTGTGACCTCCGACCGGATCGCGTGGCGATGCAGGATGCGACCGCCCAGATGGCGATCTTGCAGTTCATGCAGGCGGGACTCCAGCAGGTCCAGGTTCCATCGACAGTTCACTGCGATCACCTCATCCAGGCGCAGCACGATGCTTCTCAGGATCTGGCTGCAGCGGAGCAGACCCACGCCGAGGTCTATCAATTCCTTCGCAGTTCGTCCGAAAAGTATGGCATCGGTTTTTGGAAACCGGGTTCCGGAATCATCCATCAGGTGGTTCTCGAAAATTACGCATTTCCAGGGGGCCTGATGATCGGAACCGACAGCCATACTCCCAATGCGGGGGGGCTCGGAATGCTGGCCATCGGTGTCGGGGGAGCTGAGGCAGTAGATGTGATGGCCGGATTACCGTGGAATGTGAAATGGCCCGGTGCGATCGCCGTATATCTGAAAGGCGAACTTTCAGGGTGGACTGCCGCCAAGGATGTGATCTTGAAGGTGGCTGGAGAATTGACGGTGAAGGGTGGAACCGGAGCCATCCTTGAATACATAGGACCGGGGGCCAGAAGTCTTTCCTGTACCGGCAAGGCAACCATCACCAACATGGGTGCCGAAATCGGTGCGACCTGTTCGGTATTCCCTTTTGACGAGGCGATGGTCAGATACCTCGAAGCCACGGGTCGCTCGGAGATTGCCGACCTCGCCTTAGAGCACGCCGCTCTTTTACGACCAGATCCGGAAGTGGAAGAAAATCCACTTGGTGCCTATGAACAAGTTCTGGAAATCGATCTGAGCACCCTTGAGCCCCATGTCGTGGGTCCGCACTCTCCCGACCGTGCCAGGCCCATTTCCCAGCTAGGAGAAGAGGCTCGACGTGAAGGCTGGCCGCTGCAAATCAGCGCTGCCCTCATCGGCTCGTGCACCAATTCTTCTTACGAAGATCTTGATCGTGCATCCGATGTGGCTGATCAGGCCACCGATCTGGGTATGCAAGCGGCTACACGTTTTCTTGTCTCACCGGGATCCACTCAGGTTTTTCGAACTGTCGAACGGGATGGCCAGGTGGGTTCCTTCGAGAAGCTAGGCGGAACGGTACTCGCCAATGCGTGTGGACCCTGTATCGGTCAATGGCATCGTGAAGATGTCGACAAGGGAACCTCCAATAGCATCGTCAGTTCCTTCAATCGCAATTTCCCGGGCCGAAACGACGGCAATGCAGAAACCCTTTCTTTCATCGCTAGCCCCGAGATCGTTACAGCATTCGCCATTTCAGGCCGACTCGATTTCAATCCATTGGTTGATACGGTGAAGAATGCCGCAGGAGAAGAAAAGTTGCTCGCTGTGCCGACAGGGGACAGCTTGCCTCGAGAAGGATTCGTGAATGATGTCAGTGGTTATGTCGAACCTTCCGCCGACGGTTCCACTGTCCAGGTCGAATTCGATTCTGCCAGCGAGAGACTTCAACTATTGAAGCCATTCTTGCCACGGAAGGCGGCGGAATACTCGCACATGAGAGTTCTATTCAAGGCGTTCGGGAAATGCACTACCGATCATATTTCGCCGGCGGGTCCCTGGCTGCGT
>Ga0310342_100000284_pt1 | contig 27119 bp, 19 predicted proteins | sample S15DNA20500_MG_FD_206155 | JGI IMG/M metagenome (GOLD analysis project Ga0310342, IMG submission 206155) | Marine microbial communities from station ALOHA, North Pacific Subtropical Gyre - S1503-DNA-20-500_MG | ecosystem: Environmental > Aquatic > Marine > Oceanic | place: Pacific Ocean: North... | reverse complement strand
CTCGTCGTTGCCCTTCGGCAGCGCCGGGATCAACTGGGATCGCAATTGGTCATTCTGGGGCACCACTATCAGCAGGACGACGTGCTTCGCTTCGCTGACTTCACGGGGGACAGCTTCAAGCTGTCGCAGCTTGCCGCTGAGCGGGTGCAGGCCGACGGTGCGCGGTACGTCGTGTTCTGCGGCGTCCATTTCATGGCTGAAAGCGCCGACATCCTCACGCCGGAGGGAACGACGGTCATTTTGCCGGACTTGTCGGCAGGTTGTTCCATGGCGGACATGGCCGATATCGAGGAGGCCGAAGAGGCATGGGCGTCGATTCACGAGTCGCTGGAACGCTTCGACGCCGGGGCATCACGTGTCATTCCGATTTGTTACATGAACTGTTCGGCGGCGGTGAAGGCCTTCTGCGGGGAACATGGCGGGGCCGTCTGCACCAGCAGCAATTGCCGGGAAGTGCTTCAGTGGGCATTGGACGGCGGGACTGAACCCGATCGCGGCGGCGACATGAAGATTCTCTTTTTGCCCGATCAGCATCTGGGGAGGAACACCGCCGCCGCCATGGGATTCGACGTTGAACGGGAGACTTGTATCTGGGATCCGAAGGATGACCGCATGCCCGGCGGGTGCGAGCCTGAGACCTTGGCGGCCAGTCGGGTCATCCTCTGGAAGGGCCACTGTTCGGTACACAAGCTTTTTCGCCCGGAACACGTGGACCAGGTGCGATCGCAGTGGCCCGACGTCCAGGTCATCGTGCACCCCGAGTGTTGCCGCGAGGTCGTGGTGAAGGCGGATCGGACCGGTTCAACCGAAGGCATTCTGAAAGTGATCGAACAGGCCGAGCCCGGCACACGGTGGGCGGTCGGAACCGAGGTGCACATGGTCACACGCCTAGCGCGGTCTGCCGCCGAACGTGGTGTGACGGTGCGCATGTTGTCCGACTGCCAATGTCTCTGCACGACGATGTACCGTATCGATATGCCGCACCTGCTCTGGGTACTCGATGAACTGTCGGCGGGCCGCGTGGCGAATCCGATCCGCGTGGACAATCGCGTTCGCGAGGGGTCGCTGGAGGCCTTGCGCCGGATGTTGCAATTGACCGGGGCCGGGTTGCCGAAGAATGCGTCAGGGGTTCAGGTGACGGACGAAAGCGCTTCTCGAACACCTGCCGTCTCGACACCGACACCCTCTTCACCTGGTTGATGCCGTCGGACCTGGCAACCTTGTAGCCTTTTGCCAACGTGGGAACTTGGGGTCGTTGACGATGTTGAGCGGGAAGAAGTCAGTGGTTCAGCCGAATGCCCCTGACGTGGTCCGGCGGTCGGCCACGAGAGATGGCCTGTGCGCCGCGACCCTGTCATTGGGGTGATTCGACCGGGTCTCATCTCCTTCTAATCCACTAACCCAAAGATTCGAGAATCCGGGCACGGTGGAGTCCTTGGAAGTCCTTCCAATCGGCTCGATCCACGGGGGATATGATTCTTCGACAACGGCCACCGCTCCCTCAGCCGCCCAACCCTCTCCGCCTTTCCTTCAGCATTAATACCGTGGCATCGTGCCCGTGGGGCAGGTAGTCTTGCCGGTAGATGACCTGTCCGGTCTGGCCGGTTGCCCACTGCAGTAGTCGCCGCGTGTCATGGCGATGGGCGGGATGGGCCTGTGGCGTGGCTCGGGGCGTGGCCAGGTCGGAAAGGAAGTTGAAAAGCAGGGCTTCGCCCGCCCCCTCCCACGCGGCACGAAGCACGCCCAGCGACTGGCGCATGGTCATCGTATTCAAGGTGCCGGAGAGGCAGACTACCTCCGGGTCACCCGTGCCCAGCAAGGTGGGATCGCGCAGGAAGTCACCGTGTACGAACGTAGCACGGGGAAACTGGCGCGCCCGTGCCTGCAGAATGACTGGCTCGACGCCGTCGAGACCGATGTAGTCGCGGTAAGTCACACCTGCCTCGATAAGGTAGGCGAGAAAATCGCCTCGGCTGCAGCCGGCATCGAGGATACGCCTGCCCTGAAGATCGAGCATGTCGGCGAATACCTGGAAACGCGTGACTTGCGTGCGCTGCGACGCCCACAGGGTCACCTTGAAGTCGTCGCCGAAATCCGCGGCGGCCTGATGATAGGGCTGCAGGTAGTCGTCACGGGTCATGGTCCGCAAGTCCAGCGCGTCGTCGGCGGCGCGTGCATCATCCTAGCCCGCACGCCGCCATGCGGTATCCTTTCCCGGGTATGGGCCAGATCGGACCAGATTGGATATCTCGCCTATCGGGGCGGTTCGTCGTCTTCGACGGTCCGGACGGTAGTGGAAAATCTACGCAGTTTCGGCGTTTCTGTGCGTATCTGCACGGGCACGGGATCGATCCGTGCCAGGTGCGTGAGCCGGGCGGGTCGGCCATTGGCGAGCAGATCAGAAAGATCCTGCTCGATCCGGCAAACGTCGAGATGGACGTCCGATGTGAAATGCTGCTCTATATGGCCAGCCGAGCGCAACTGGTGGCCACACGGATTCGGCCGGCGCTGCAACGGGGACAGTTCGTGATTGCCGACCGCTTCATCAGTTCCACGGTGGCCTACCAGGGAACGGCAGGGGGCGTACCTGTCGAGGAGATCCTGGCCGTGGGCAACGCCGCCGTGGCGGGACTCGTACCCGATCTGGTGGTCATCTTCGACGTGGATCAGGAAGTGGCGGGGACCCGTCTCAATCCTCTGCTCGATCGGATCGAGTCGCGGGGTGCCAACTACCATCGCGTCGTGCGAGGGGGCTTTCTCGACCAGGCCAGGGCCGCACCGGATCGCTACGCTGTGATCGATGCGTCGCCCCCGCCCGATGTGGTGTTCCAGCGTCTGTTGGCTTGCGTGTCGGAACGTTTCGGAGGCGGGGGGCGGTGAAGCGCGGCCTTGACGGGCTGTCCGCCGTGCAAGCCGGGGGTGCAAGTGACGTCCCTCAGGGCATGAGTATCTCTTTCAACACCGTGGCGTGGCTGATCCGGTCCACCGCTTCGGAAACCTCCGTCTCGATTTGTGCGAAATCCCGAACGGGCGGCGCAGGGGCCAGATCGATGTCGTGGTCCGGATCCTGACGGGCCAGGCCCAGCGCCCCGTCGCCGGTCACCGTCACGATCCATCGTCCCGGCTCCAGGTGCCGGTAAACGGCCTTGCCGATCCTCGCGTCGGGGGCGACCCAGTCGACCTCGCTCCATTGCGGGTCGATCAACAGGCCTTCACTCGGCGGGGTCTGCGCATCGAAGAGGCGACGAATCCAGAGGCGTCCGCCGGCGACCACGTAGTCCACGTAGATTTCCCGGTTCGGATCGAACGGTGTGGAGATCCGCTGTTCCGTCCCGTCGGCCGTGCAAATCGCCACTTCCAAGGTCGTGCCTTCCACGACCAGCTCAGTGACGGCAGTGCGTCGCACCGCGTCGTTGTAGACGTCGCGCAGCGATGCGTACTCCTCGCTTAGTTGACGCAGGCGGTGTCGGTAGACCTCGACCTCCATCTTCGATCGCTTGATACCGAAGGTCACCAGTAGCGGCAACAGTACGAGACCGATGACACCGACGGTCAATAGTGGTCGAATGGAGAGATGTTTCATGGTTGGGGCGCCGACATGGTACGTGTCTGTGTGGGGGCGTTGGTCCGGGGGCAGTACTTCTCCAGGCGCGATGACGACGGTCGCCGTTTACCCCAATGGAGGTACGCCAATCTGCGACGCCTGGTTTGTCTGGGCGGATGCGCAGCAATGCAGGCCGACGTTCATTGCATCGACCACATGTCGCGTCGTTCTTGCAGGAACGGCCGAGGAGGCTGGGTGAATGACGGCATTGCCCCCAGTGGTCGACGCGGTGGCCCAGGCATTATCCCCCACGCCCCGGGGGGTGGAGGGCATACTTCTTGATGCGGTATCGCAGGTGGTCCCGGCTGACGCCCAGTGCCCTAGCGGCAGCGGACTGGTTCCAGTCGGCTGCCTCCAAGGCGTTGACGACCATCGTGCGTTCCTGGCTGGCCAGCTTCGATTGGTGTACGGGCGGCAACGCTGCCGCCTCGGAGGTCACGGCGGCAATTTCCGGTGGCAAATGTTCAATCGTGATCGTGCCCTCCGTGGCCAGCAGGGCGCAACGTTCCACGATGTTCCGCAACTCGCGAACGTTGCCTGGCCAGTGGTATGCGCACAGTGCCTGCAAGGCATCCTCGCTGACCTCAGGAGCTTCGATGCCCAGGCTCGGTACCACCTGGCAGACGAAGTGATTCACCAGCAACGGGAGATCCTCGATGCGATCACGCAGGGGCGGCAATTGAATCGGAAAGACATTGAGCCGGTAGTAGAGATCGGAACGGAACCGGCCGGCGTCCATTTCGATTTTCAGATCGCGGTTGGTGGCAGCCACGACGCGCACGTTGCACGTGATGGTCTGCGTGCCCCCGACGCGCACGAATTCGTGCTCTTCCAGAACGCGAAGGAGCTTGACTTGGACGGCGTGATTCATTTCTCCCAGTTCGTCGAGGAACAGCGTGCCTTCGTCGGCCAGTTCAAAACGTCCCAGCTTCTGATGCGTCGCGCCGGTGAAGGCGCCTTTTTCATGGCCGAACAGTTCGCTTTCCAGCAGGGTTTCGGAGAGGGCGGCACAATTGACAGCGATGAACGGCTTCGGGCGACGGTTCGATTCGTCGTGGATCATTCGCGCGACCAGTTCCTTGCCGGTGCCGGTTTCGCCGGTGATCATGACGGTGGCCGGCGACGGGGCCACGCGCCGGCAGAGCTCCATGGTTCGCTGGAACGAGCCGCAGTGCCCGATCAGCTTCGGCGAGGGAATGGACTGTCGCAGCCCCAGGTTGTCGCGCCGGACGCGATCGTAGGCCTGCCCGCTGCGAACCGCTGCCGCCGCAAGATTGGTGAACAATTGCAGAATTTCGAGGTCGCCCTCCGAAAAATGTTTTGACGTTCGCGGGTTCATCACCTCCACGACGCCAAGCACGCGGTCAAGGTGTACCAGCGGAGCCGCGATAAGGCTGCGTGTCTGCATGTGTGTCTTGGCGTCGACACCGTCGAAGAAATTGCGATTCTGTCGCACGTCGTCGACATGCACGGCGCGTCGGGTGCGAATGGCCTGCCCGGCGATTCCCAGGTCGGCGTTGAATCGGTCGCCGACAAGTTGCTGGGCCTTGGGGCCAGTGGCGGCACGAAACACCAATTCATTGCGTACCTCGTCCAGTAGAAGCACGCTCGACCCCTCGGAGCCGAGTACTGCCGTGGCCTGCTCTACGACACGCTGGAGGACATGGTCCAGTGCCGGTTCACTGATGATGGCCTGGCTGGCGTCGAGCAACGCCAGCAGCGTGCGTCGATCCAAGGGGGGCAGGCCGGGTTGTTGGGTGGGCGACGAAGCCATGCGAGGTCACTCGCCGGGGATGTAGCCGATGACGCCCGTCCATGGGCTTGAGGCGGTCGCATAGAGTTTGCGCGGGATGCGGCCGGCAAGATAGGCTGCCCGCCCGGCCTCGATGGCATGCCGCATCGCCGTGGCCATCTCGACGGGGTCTTGGGCGTGCGCGATGCCAGTGTTCAATAACACGCCGTCACTACCCAGTTCCATCGCGATCACCACGTCACTGGCGGTGCCGACGCCGGCGTCGACGATCACGGGAAAGCTGGCGTCTTCGCCTTTGAGCAGTTCCAGCACCAGGCGAATGTTGTTTGGATTCAAAATGCCCTGGCCCGAACCGATCGGGGAGCCTGCCGGCATGACCGAGGCGGCGCCCGCGTCACGGATGTGGGCGGCCATGATCGGATCGTCGGAGGTGTAGCAGAGCACTTCGAATCCGTCCTTGACCAGCGAGCGACAAGCTTCCAGTGTGCCCTGGGGATCCGGCAACAAAGTGGTCTTGTCGCCGAGGACCTCAAGCTTGACCCAGGCAGCGCCCGGGTTGCCCATCTGTTCGAGGATGTCTCGCCCCAACTGGGCGACGCGGATGGCATCGTCGGCCGTGAAGCAGCCCGCGGTGTTGGGCAGGATCGTGTAACGGTCAGTGTCGATGAAGTCCAGCAGGGATTCGCCCTGCTCGTTGACCAGCCTCTCGCGACGGATTGCCACGGTGACGACCTCGGTGCCGCTGGCGTCGATCGCCCGCTGCATGGTCTCGTGGTCGGCGTATTTCCCCGTCCCGACGATCAGTCGGGACGTCAGCGTGCGTCCGCCCACTTGAAGTGTGGTGGCGGAAGGTGGGGTGACCGTGGTCGTGTTGCTTGACGCGTTCAAGTGGATCTAACCTCCGCCCACGAGGGTGACGATCTCGATGCGGTCCCCGTGGTGAAGCCTTTCCGTTTCGTGGCGCCGCCGTGGGACCAGCTTCCGATTCACCTCTACCGCCACGGGGGCGTCGCCCAAGCCCAAGGCCACGACCAGATCGCGGACCGACCCGCCGTCTGCCAGTTCGTGTGCCTTGTCGTTGACCGTCAAGTGCATTGGCGGCCTCCGGCCATCCGGTCCCGGGTCGGTTGTTCCAACCGCCCCCGGGGTATGCGTGTCCGGGTCCCGAGGGCCCGGCGGTACCTGATATTAGACATTGTGCAATCACCGTGCCCGCATGGGAGCGGCGGGACTTGTTGCGGATCGAAGTGTTCCGATGGGCCGCGGCTACCGGGCCGTGAGCGTGACGATCTGGCGTATCAGCCGGCCACGGCCGATTTGGAGCACGTCCCCCGCCACACGCTGTCCGGTGGCCACGCCCGACAGCAGGCTTCCGATGTCGTTCAGCGTGCGAACCTGGAATCGCCCCAGGTGGAGAATGACCTGTCCCCGTTGCAGCCCGGCCTGATCGGCGGGGCCGCCGGGTTCGATGTGGACAATCACGAGACCGGTAGGCCGGCGAAAACCCAGCTGTTCCGCCATTCGCACGTTCATCGGCTCGGCTTCCAGGCCGAAGTGTTGCCGTAGCAACGCGGCGCCGTCGGGGCGTGGCGGATCGGCCAACGTCACCGTCACGTTGAAGGGGCGTCCCTCGCGGTCCAGATGCAGTGCGATGGTTTCGCCGGAACGGCGTCCGATCAGCGCGATGTGGTAGTCGATGCTGCTTTTGACCGCGTCCTCTGCCACGCGTTGCACGGTGTCTCCCACCTGGATGCCGGCCTCGTCGGCGGGAGACTTGTGGCGGATGCCGGTGACCGTGGCCTCCTGGACATTGGCCACGGTGATGCCGAGCGTGAATCCGTAACGCCGTTCCACGGCGAGCATCTCGGGCAGCACTTCGCGCAGGCCATCGACGGGAATGGCGAACCCGATGTTCTCCGCGTCGGCCCGAATGGCGGTGGTGATGCCGATCAGTTCCCCCAGGGCGTTCAGTAGCGGCCCGCCCGAGTTGCCGGGATTGATGCTCGCGTCGGTCTGGATCAGGTTCGTGAACTGGAATCTGTGGCCGACGTCGATCTGGCGATCCAGCGCGCTGACGACGCCGGCGGTCACGGTGTGTTGGTAGCCCAGGGGATTGCCGATGGCGATGACCGTTTCCCCCACCATAAGGTCATGGCTGCGGCCGAGGGGCAGCGGTTGCAACGGACCACTGGCATTGATCTTAAGCACGGCCAGGTCACGCTGCATGTCGGTGGCCACGACTTCGGCATCGAACTGGCGATTGTCGGCAAAGATGACCTTGCGCTCGGCGGTGCGTGCTACCACGTGGTAGTTGGTGACGATGTAGCCATCGGGGTGCAGCACGAACCCGCTGCCCACGCTCTCACTTTGATACCGGCGGACACGTGGCAGGGGAAAAAACTCGTCGAATATCGCACCGATGCCACGGGGCGCCCGCACCTGCTCGATGACTTGCGTGGCGGAGATGTTCACCACGGCGTTGTGGGTGGCTTCGAAGACCTCGACGACCGGCGTCCGCCGCAACCGGTCACGCTGCCCGCCGGTGTCGCCGGCGGTTGCGGGCCCCGAAGTCGCCCACCCCAGGCCAAAGACGACGGCGGCAGTGACCCCGCGTGTTGTAACCCGGAAAGAGCGGTGAAGCATCCTGCCCCGTCGTGGAGGCCACCGGGTGCGGGCCGGAGGGAACGTGGCCGAAGCTCGCTTGCGGGAGGGTGGCTGAACGTGGCGGCGGGGGTCGCTTGCGTGTACGCTGATAGGTGTCCTCATCAGGGGAAGACTCCCAATGCATGTGACCGAGAGGAGGACCATTAGGGTCTACGACCTCTGGTCCCGGTTGTACGATCGAACCTTCGGCATGGTTGTGCAGAAGCGGCAACGCCACGCCATGGCCCAGCTTCCGCTCAAACCCGGTGATCGGGTGCTGGATCTGGGCGTGGGTACTGGCATGACCATGTCGTGGTATCCGAGATATGTCAAGGTTGTCGGCATGGACCTCAGTGCCGGCATGCTGACGCTCGCCGCCGCGAGGCATCAGGCCATGAAACTGGACCACTGCCTCCTTGTTCAGGCCGATGCGGCGGAGCCCCCCTTTGCCGAGCAGAGCTTCGATCACGTACTGATCAGTCACACCATCGGGGTCGTCAGCAACCCGATGCGCGTGTTGCGGTGGGCGGCGGCCTTGGTGCGGCCGGAAGGTCGCGTGGTCATCCTCAATCACTTCAAGTCACCCCGGCCGCTGGTGGCCGCGGTGGAGAATGCGATCAACCCCTTTTGCATGCGGATCGGGTGGCGCAGCAATCTTTCGCTGGAGCGACTGCTGCGGGCAACGGATCTTGATCTGGAGTATTGCGTTCAGGTCCATCTCGCCGACCTGTGGAAGATCGTCGTCCTGCGACGTCCGGGGATCGCCGAGGAAGTCCCCCCCCGCGCGATGGGTGAGGTATTTTCGGGGGAGGCCACCGCCGACCTGCACGAGACATCGGCCGCGTGATGGGGATCCTTTTTATCCAAGTCGAAGGCGTGGCGGGCTGCGACCGCCGACCGCGATCGTCTGGTCGGGGCCAGGCTTGGGCGGTATCGGCCGCCGTGCTTGTTTTGGCCGCCGTGTTCGCGATCGCGGGGTCGGCGTCGGGGCAAGTCGTCGTAGGGACGAACGTACCGGGAGCGGAGGCGGCGCTGGGAGATCCGGTGGTGGCCACCGACGCGCAGTTGCACGCCCGTCGGGCCCAGTCCTGGAGTGCGGGTGGGCGAGGATACCTGCTGCTTAGTGGTGACGTCAGGATTGCCGTGGGCAATTACGGGTTCTCCGCCGACGTGGCGGTGGTTCGAATCGACGTTAGCGAGCAGATCGGTCGACGCGTGCGCCACCTGGCGATCTACTTTCAGAACGCCGCCCGCGGTGGGGGTGGGACCTGGGCCGAGGCCGACCGTCTGCTCGTGACCGTTTCCACACTCGCGCGTGTTGAACTGACCTGCGATTTGCTCGATCCCCTCGCGGAGCAACCCTCATTGGCATTCGTCGCCGAGGCAACGACGCGATTCCATCGTTACTACGGACGTTTGAAGGAGGCGTCTGTCCCCCTGGTGCCGGGGCCGCCCTTGGTCGATCCCAAGGCGCTGGCCGCACGCGAGCAAAGGCGTGAGCAGATTCGACGCCGCACTTCCGACCGGTTGACCCGGGCGCTGCCCGACGAAGATCTGCTGCTGGTACCGCGACCGGCCGTGGTGGCAATCACTGCTCCCGGGACCACGGCCGCGTCCGACCCAGTCCCGGCAGGGCCGGTCAGCGATGGGATCGAAGGAATCGTCGACGACGCGATCCTGCCCGCCGGCGGGACTGTGATCTTCACGTTCCGCAATGTCGTGCGGCCCGGTCCGGCGGAGTACGACGAGGACATGCTCTTCCTGATGGGCAAGGTCGCCGTTGTCTACCAAGATGCGGCAGGCCGACGCACGATGTCGCTCCGGGCCGAGCGTGCCGTCATCTTTCTCGCCCCGGACGCGCTGCCCGATGTCGGCGGCAGTAGCGGAAAGGTGACCACCGACGTGGTTCGCGGCATTTACCTCGAAGACAACGTCGTGGCCACCGACGGGGACTACACCGTGCGTGGTCCTCGCATCTACTACGACCCCGTGCACAACAAGGCGGTCATTCTCCAGGCGGTTTTCTACGCTTGGGATCCCCGCCGCCAGGTGCCCATCTACATGCGGGCCGACATGCTGCGGCAGCAGTCGCGGCAGAGCTGGCGAGCCGATCGGGCGCTGCTGACCACCAGCGAGTTCGGGGAGCCCCATTTCGCCATCGGTGCCAACAAGGTGACGATCCGTCAGGCCATTGGGCGAGACGGCGAGACGGCGCCGCGATTCACGGCTCGCGGCACGACGGCGAGGCTTGGTTCGACGCCGGTGTTCTACTGGCCCGTGCTCTCCGGCGAGGCCAACGATGTGGCGTTGAAGCGGTTGTCGGGCGGGTATGACGGCCGACGCGGCGTGCAACTGCGTACCCGGTGGGATGTCTTTTCGCTGCTGGGCGGATCCCGGCCGGACGGCGTGAATTTGTCGGCCAATATCGACGTGCGGGGTCAGCACGGTTTTGCCTTGGGCGCGTCGCTTGACTACGACCGCCGAAACTTGCGGGGCACCTTCGACGGCTACGTGCTCCCGCTGGACTCCGGAGACGACGAGATTGCCGACAGGCTCCCGATCCTGCACGACGACGACGCCCGTGGGTTTGCTGCATGGCGGCACCGCCAGAACCTGCAGGACGACTGGGATCTTTCGCTGGAACTGGCTGCGGTCAGCGACGAGACATTGCTGGAGGAGTTCTTCGCGGAAGAGGCACAGGTGGCCAAGCCATACGAAACCTCCGTCTATGCGAAGAAGCAGCAGAAAGAATGGGCCTTCACCGCCCTGGTACAGCATGACCTGAACGATTTCACGCCGCAGACCACCCCGTTGCAGTCCCCCGGCCATCTCGTGGAGAAGCTGCCCGAGGTGGGCTACTACCTGTTCGGCCGAAGTCTTTGGGGTGATCGTCTGACCTACTCCAGCGAGAATCGTCTCAGCCGCATGCGGATCAATCTCGGCGGTGATTCGCCTTCCGATCGCGGCTTTACCGCCGCCCAGAGTTTTCTGAATTTCGGCATCATCGACCCGGCCACCAGCTTCCACGAGGCCAACCCGACGATGCCGACGGATTACCGCCTGCGTCTCGACACGCGACACGAAGTCCAGGCGCCGATGACGCTTGGACCGCTCGACATGGTGCCCTACGTCGCGGGACGGGTCACGGCGTACGACAGTGATTTTGATGCCTTTTCCGCCGACAGTGAGTCGGTGCGACTCTGGGGCATTGGCGGCGTGCGTTTGCACGGCGAAGCGGGACGCACCTACGAGCAGGTCGATATCCAGTGGCTCGACGTGCATCGCATGCGTCATGTCATCGAGCCGGGGATCGACCTTTCCTACGCTGATGCCACCGTCTCATCGGACGACTATCCCGTGTACGACACGAACGTGGAAGATATTCGCGAAGGCGGTACGGTACGGGTAGGGGTTCGCAACACACTGCAGACGCAGCGCGGTGGGCCGGGCCGCTGGCGTACGGTGGACTGGGTCGTGGTGAATACCGATTTCGTCTTCACCGGGGAGGACACCGACAGCGGCACGCCGGTCGCCCGTTACATCGCCTACCGGCCCGAGTATTCCACCGGGGGTGACCACTTCTACAGCGATGTGATGTGGATGATCAGCGACACGTTGGCCGCCGTCGCGGAGATCAACTACAACATGGATTCGGATGACTTGGCGGAGTGGCGTTTCGGCGCCACGCTGCAGCACACGCCGCGGTTGAACCTCTTCGTCGACTTCGCTGAGATCGACGTGCTGCGAAGTCGACTGATGACCTACGGTTTAAACTACGACCTGAGCCGCAAGTACAGCGTGGGACTCATCCATCGGCTTGATTTCCAAGCCGGCGGCACCCGCACGATCTCCGTCAGGCTTGAACGCCGCCTGCCGCGATGGCGATTCGCGGTCATTGTGGCTCACGATGCAATCAGCGATCGGCAGTCGTTCAGCGTGACACTGATCCCCGAGGGGCTCAGCACGTTCGTGCGACCACTTGGCATGGCGGATGCGTTATCGCCATAGGGACAGCGAGCCCATAGCACTCGGAACCAAGGCATGCTCAAATTCTTCCGCAAGTACAACAAGATCCTCCTGGTCGTCTTTGGGACGGGCCTGATGGTCATCTTCCTGATCGAACCGGCCATGCGCGGCTGCGGTGCCGGAAGTGCCAGCTACGACCTGGGCACCGCGGCGGGAAATCCGATCACCGCCGAAGACCAGCGGCGGGCCGCCATGCAGTTGCAGGTGCTCGAAAGACTCGGCGGGCGAGAACGCCTGCCGCTGTTGATCGTGTCACAGACGGCCGATGCGTGGCAGTGGTTGTTGATGTCGCTGGCAGCCCGCGGAATCGGGTTGTCCGTGGGTCCGGAAGAGGTCACCAAGGCATTGACGGGGGTCGGGGTGAACGACGAGGACCTGGTCCGGGTCTCTCGAGAACTGGGGGTCTCGCAAGACTTTGTAAAGGGGGCGGTTGGCCAGTGGCTCCTGATTGATCGCTACCGCGGGCTGGTCTACGGCATGGCGCCGATTTCCGTGGACCAGCGCATCGTCCGGTACAACCAACTTGCCCCGCTGCTCATGCGCGGCTATGGCGATATCACCTTGCCGTTGGGCGAGCCCTACCTTTGCGATCGTGTCATTCAGTACTTCCTGCATTCGTTCCAGTCGACGGTGCAGGTCAGCATGATTGTCCTGCCCTACAGCGAGAACAGTGATGTGATCGACGAGCCGACCGAGGCGCAGGTGCAGGAACTGTTCGAGAAAAACAAGGGGGACAAGGTTGGCGAGGGCGGTCCGCATGGCTTCGGTTACCTCGTGCCAGATCAGGTGAAACTGGAGTACCTGGCCCTGTCCATCGAAACCGTCGAGGCGAATATCACCTTGACGGAGCGGGAAGCGTTGGAATACCACGCGAGCCATCGGGACCTGTTCACGCAGCAAGAGGTGTCCTCGACCCCCGACGTTACCGGCGCTGCTTCCGACGGTGCTGCACCGGATGGCGTTGCCCCCAGCGCGACCACGGTGACCGACAAGGAGGCGTCCACGACGCGCCAGTTGACCTACGCCGAGGCCCGCCAGGATGTGCGCCGCCGCGCCCGGCGTGCCAAAGCCGAAAAGGAAGCTGACGCGATCATGCGGCGGGCAAGGCAGATTCTCAATGCGCAGATCGAGAGCTATGACCTCGACGACGGATACCGCGTGTTGCCGAAGGATTTTACGCCCATGACGCTGCAGGCCGTCGCGGAGACGATCCTCCAAGAACATGGCGTTGGGGTGCAGGTGCATGGCGACGGTGGTGCTTTTTATCTCGAGTCGCAGCTTCGCGAACTGTCGCCGCTGGCTGACGCATTTGCGGCCATGCCGGGCGGCGGGGCTGTTCCCTTCTCCTTCTATGCGATGTCGGTCAACGAATTGGGGGCCAACGCGATCCCCGCCCTGGCCCGGTTGGGGCTGCAAATCGACGCTCCCAGCCAACCGCTGCAATCGTCGGAAGGACGCTTCCTTTTTCGCGTGACTGATGTCGAGCCCTTCGCGACACCGAAGTTCGAAGACGTGCGAGACGCCGTGGTCAGCGATGCCCGCAAGCTGTCGGCGTACGAGAAATTGGTGGCGGAAGCGGACGCCTGGGTCGACCGGGTACGGCAATTTGACACGCTGGAAGAGGCGGCCGAGCAGGTTGGCCAGATCGTCTGGTCTCCTCCGGCTTTTCCGTCCCGTGTGCAGACCCGGGCGGGTATCCAAGTCCCGGTGGTGGAGGGCGTCGGACGTAACGAGACGTTCGTGGGCAAGGTCTTCGCAGAGGCCTCGAAGCAGCGCCTGGCCGCGTCGGTTGAGGGCGAAGCGGCTCCGGACTCACTGTTCGCCGTGCCGGTGCCGGAGCGGCTCAGTCTCTGCATCGTCCGCGTGGATCAGTACAAGCCCATCCCGCGATCGGTCTATGACAAGCAGGCAAAAGAAGTATTTCCCTTTGCCCGCGCCATTCTTGCCGATCTCGGACCGCACAACCCCCTGGCCACCGGCGTGTTGGAAAACCGGGTGGACTATCAGTCCTCCGACGGCCCAGGCAATTGAAGCATGAGCAGATACCGACCGTGGTCGAATCGATCCGATCGGTCGGCCTGCGATTCGGGAAGTGACGACGGTTCAGCCCACTGGTGCGCCTGCGGGGACCGCCTGATCGGGGGCCAGCAGGGCCAGGCTAATGGGCTCGTCGCCATCCACGACCGAGGCGGCCAGGAGCATGCCGCTGGAGACCTCTCCCCGGATCGTGCGTGGGGCCAAGTTTGCCACCACGACGATCTGTCGGCCCACCAGCGTCTCGCAGTCGTAGTGAGCCCGAATGCCGGCACAGATCTGCCGCCGTTCATCGCCCAGATCGATCTGTAGCTTCAGGAGGCGGTCGGCGTTGGGATGGGGCTCAGCCTCCACGATCGTGGCCACTTTTAACTGTAATTTTGCAAAATCTTCGAAGTTGACAGGGGTTGCGTCTTCCATGATGCGGGGAAGCATATCAGGTATCATGGACGATGCTAGGTGGCGCAGGTCAGGGGCCGTAGGCCGCCGCCGGGGCACAGAGAGGTGTCGACCAAGGGGATTCGTTGAGCCACCATCAACCTCGGCCCTTGCCTGACCGTCCTCGCCGCCGGTGGCGAAGGCGCCTCGTGCATGCCGCACTGGTGCTGCTTGCCGCCGCGGTGATCACCTCCTACGCCTATATCACCAATCCACAACGCGCTGCAGCCCTGGCCACAGGTCTGATCGAGACGATCATGCCGGTACGGGTCGATATCGATCGCGCCCGCTTCGGGCTCGACGGCACCATCGAGTTGGAGAACGTCGAGATGTATGTCGACGACATGCCCTCGTCGGGTGCCAAGGTGCTCGCCGCTGAACGCATCATCATCGAGCACGACACCCTGAGCCTCATCCGCCGACGATTCAAGCCTACCCGGATGGTGGTGAAGAGGCCCGAACTCTACGTCACTGAGGATTCCGGCACTGGGCGGGTGAACCTCCAATATCTCTTCGGCGACGATTCGAGCGAGGGAATGCCCGATCATCTGCCGGCCATTTTCATCGAAGAAGGCTTCGTGCAGCGCGGCAAGGTCGGGTCGGACGGATATCGGCGGGTGACCCGGGTGGAATCGCTGGCCGGCAGCCTCTTGGAAACGTCGGCCGGATCGGGAACGTATGCATTCATCATGCGGCAGACCCCGGTCGACGGGGGCCTGGGGCCGATGCTTAGCGGGCAGATCAATCTTCGCCAGTTCAAGGCCAGCGCGAGGCTCGAGGATTTTCCCTTCGACAGCCCCCTGCTTGACCTGTTGCCCGCCCGATTGCGAGAGATGTGGCGTCGCTTCGATCCCAGCGGGTCACTGCCCGCGGTGACTTTCGATTACCGCGGCGCCGACGTCCCCGTGTCGGCTGCCCTGGATCTCCATGACTCGGCCATCTCGCTGCCGGTGACCGAACCCCCGATACGGCTCAGCGGCGTGGCCGGACGCATTCGGCTCGACACCGGGCGGGTTGTTCCTGATCTGACGTGCCGCATTCGGCACCAGGCGCCGAGGATCCTCGCCGATTGCGGGATCGAGGGCTGGATGGGACCGATCACGGACGGCCTCGACGCGGAGGTGCCTTTTCGCCTGGCCATCCAGGCCCGCGGAAATATTCCGCCCCAGAAGCCGCTGGCCTTGTCCCGGGAGGATCGCCAAGGCCTGCCGGCCACGTCGCGGGTCGTGCACTGGTTGCACCAGTGGTTCGAGCCCGCAGGCACCTTCGTGGCCGATCTGGTCGTCGAACGCGCCGAGCGGGGGCCTGCGCCGCCACGCGTGCTCGGATCGGTTCAACTCAGTGGCCAAGGCCGATTCCTGCTGTTTCCCTACCCGCTGGAGGGAGTCTCCGGACAACTAGTCCTCACGGGCAACGGTCTCAATGTTGTCGATCTCCGCGGGAACGGACGCGGGGCATCCCGATTGGAGGTTTCCGGCAGGGTCGCGCCCCTTCGTAGTTTTCCCGAGGTCGCCATTGAGGTCGAGGGTTGGCAGCTTCCCATCGACGAGGCGCTGTTCACCGCGATACGGATGAAGCGGCCCGATGCCGTCAGCGCCATCAACATGTTCATGGATACCGAGGTCTTTGCCGCGCTGCGGCGCCGGTTGGCAGGCCGGCCGCCGGAGACCGCTGACGGCGTGTTGCCTGAAGCGGTCCAGGCACTGCTGGCAAGGCTGGAGGGCTTCGAGCCCGGTGGTACCGTGGCCCATCTCCATGCCGACATTCGCCGAGGCCTCGGCCGCGGTGCCGCGGTCGACTTGACGACGCGTCTCGACCTGGAGGGGGCCGCCATCATGTTTCGGCACTGGCCCTATCCGCTGAAGGCGACCGGCGGCAGCCTGTTGATCACCGACCGCCAGATTCGGGCCGATGGCATTGAAGGGAAGGGCCCAGATCCTCGCTCCCGTTTTACCCTCGACGGCACCGTGCAGCGTCGGGAGGGCGGCTGGAAGAACGCCGACATTGATCTTCGCGTGTCCGCGCACGACGTGTTGCTCGACGCCTTGCTGCTGAACACGATGCCCGAAGCGCAGACACGCCTCTTGGAGTCGATGGCACTGGCGGGCCGCGGTAGCGCCGAGGCGGTGATCACCCGCCGTGGCGACGGCAAGATCGACTATGTGATCCGCGCTCGGTTGGACAGCGGCCAGGTCCGTCCCTTCGGCGGACGATTCGTTGTGCAGGATCTGGGGCGTCGCCGGGCCGATCCGGAGGGATGGGACCTGACGATTACGCCGAACCGGGTCACGTTCCACCAACTCCGCGGGCACGCCTCCACGGGTGCGGGAGATGAAGCCAGCCCAATCGAACTGTCAGGCTCGGTCTTCTGGCACGAGGGGCGGTTGGGATACGACATCGATGTGACCGCCGAGAACCTCAGCTTCGACGCCCCTATCCTTGACGTGTTATCCCCGCGGGCGGCGCTGTTCGACCGCCTCCAGAGCCTTTACGACCGCTACCAGCCGCAGGGCACCTTGGATGGACAACTTCACCTGGAATCCAACGACGATGGAAGCGTTGCCTATTCATTGCGACTGGAACCCCATTGGTTCTCCGTGGTTCTCCGTGATCGGCGCATCCGAATGGATGACATATCCGGTGCAGTGTTCGTGGCGGGTGGTCGCCTGACCCTGGAGACGCTGCAGGGGCGATTTGCCAAGGATGGAAGGTTTTCGCTGGAGGGGACCGTGGACTTGGCTGCGAACGGGCATGCCGATCTGGTGTTCCGCATGGCCGCCGGCGAGGTGGAGGGCACCCTGCGGTCGCTGTTGCCCCAGCGAATTCTGCAGACACTGGAGGCCATTCAGTTGCGCGGCGGGTACCGCGTCGACGAGGCGGCGCTGCAATGGTGGCCGTCGGCGTCTGTCCCCGGTGTGGTACAGCATCGATTCGTCGGCACGGTCCATCTTCAAAATGCGCAGGCCGTGCTGGGGATTCCTGTCCAGCACATCGATGGAAAGGTCAAGATCACCTCGACGCAAAAGGTGGGTGCCGCCTGGCCTGTGGTCACGCTGGACGTGAACGCAGCCCAACTTCGGGTCACGGACCGGCGTATCAGCCCACTGTCGATGCGCGTCGCGAGCGATGAGACTTACGCCGATCGATTGCGGATCGCCGACGTGCGAGGTTCTTGTTACGGCGGGAAGATCATCGGTGACGGTTGGATCGACCTTGCCAACGACGGGGCGTACAACGTGCGGATGACGGTCAGCGGAGCACAGCTGGCGCCGATGCTGCGGCCCGAGGTAGGGGCGCGCCAGGCGGCCTCCGCCACCGGCCGCAGCGAGGGGACGATCGACGCATTGCTTGTGGTCGATGGCCGACTTGCCGATCCCGCGACGCGACGTGGCAGGGGATCGTTGGCCATTCGGGATGCGGAGATGTACGAACTGCCGCTGGCCATGGGTTTGCTGCAGGTCGCCAGTCTGGCGCTGCCAACTTCTGAAAGTTTTGACCACGCTCGCGTCGAGTACGGCATCGACGGCGATGCTATCCGGTTCGATCAACTACGGCTCACGGCGCCGACCGTGGAGATGGAGGGGTCGGGAACGATGTCCTACGCCACCCGGCAGCTCGACCTGACCCTTGCTGTGCGACGCCCCGACGATCTTTGGGACAACCCGGTCACGGAGCTGTTGGAAAAGGTCAAGGATGAACTGGTCACCGTGCGGGTCACGGGAACACTGGACCACCCGGTCCCTCGCGTCGAGAGCCTGCGCGGCATCCGGCGCTCCTGGAACAGCATCTTCGGATCGGGTTCATCGAGCCAATAACGCGTCGGGTCGCGGCGGCGCGGCCAGGGCCATCCAGTCGGTATGTCCGGTGGCGTCCAGCACCGCCGAGGCGAGTCGGCCATGGGCCGGCGCCACGGTGTCCGGCTCGCACTGCGGAACCTGGGCCAGCACCGGCAGGTCGGTCATCCGTTGCATCCATTCGGCATTGGTCGCTGCCGAAGGGTCGGGGCATGCGGCCGCATCCGCTTGCACGCGATTGATCACCAGGCCGCCCACGCGGCAGCTGGCCTCGACGAGCAGGCGGACGGTCATGGCCGTGTGGTTGAGTGTGCCCAGGCTCGGACGTGTGACCACGACCACCGGATAGTCCAGGCCCCGGATCAGATCGAGCAGCGTGTCCCGTGGGCGTTGGTCGTCGATGGGTACCAGCAATCCACCCACGCCTTCGACCACGATCACGTCGCTGGTCGTTTCGAGGGCCCGGAGTGTGGCGGCGAGGTCGGCGGGATCGGGTGGCTGACCGCACTGGGCAGCAGCGACGGCGGGGGCCAGAGGCGCCCTATATCGCAGCGGGTTGATCACCTCCAGAGGCAATTGGCAGTTGGCGAAGTGGGCCAGTGCCTCGGCGTCCTCGCTGACCAGTCCTTCACGCTCGGCGCGGCATCCTGTGGCGAAAGGTTTGCACACCCCCACCCGGCGGGTTTCGCCGCCGGTTCGGCACAAGTGATGGGCAATGGCGCACGTCACGACCGTCTTACCGACGTCGGTGTCCGTGCCGGTCACGAAGAGTCCGGGGGTTGCAGGGTGCAGATTGGCCGGCCACACGTGAGAAGTTTCCAGAACGACTTCTTCGCATCATGCCGAACGGCCCGGACAGGGGGCGAGAAACCGGGCAACTGCCGACCCAAAGGGGGCTTGGCTGAAAAACTCCAAGCCCAGCAGGGCGGTCGGAATGCGACCGGGACCTGGATCGCTTTCCTGTGTGTGGCCTCAGCTTAGGTTGACCGGCATGATGACGTAAAGGAATTCGGACCCGCTACGGATGAGCCCCGGCTTGTTCGCCGCCTTCAGGTCCACGACGACCTCGTCGGCGTCGGTCACCTTCAGGGCGTCGAGAATAAAAACCGGATTGAACCCGATTTCCAGGGGCTGGCCGTCGTAACCGACCACGTCGGCATGGATCTCCGCTTCGCCCATCTCCGCGGCGCGGCTGGACAGCGTGAGCCCGCTCGATGCGAAGGCGATGCGGATGCCCTTTGATTCCTCGTTCGTCAACAGGGCAGCTCGCCGTACGGCGCGGGCGAAGACCTCGGTGTTCAGCGTGATCTTCGTGTCGGTGTCCTGCGGGATCACGTCCTGGTAGGGTGGAAAATTACCTTCCACGAGGTTGGAACTGAGTACCGCGGTATCGGTGGCGAACACGATGGTGTTGTCGGCGATCCTTACCCGCACCTGCTGCTCGGCGTCGTCGAACAGGCGTTGCAGCATGCCCAGCGCGCGGGTGGGAACAATGGCCTCGTGTCGGCCGTCCGTGTCGCTTTCGTCCGGGACGCACGTGCCTTTGGCCAGCGCCAGGCGCCGACCGTCGGTGGCCACCACCGACAATTTCTTGCCCTCTCGTTCAACAAGGACACCGTTCATGGCGTAGCGGCTGTTCTCGCGAGCCGCCGCGAAGACGGTACGGGCGATCAATTGGCCAAGGTCCCCGGCCCCGATCTGGAAGTCCGCCTCGCCGCTGAACTGGGCCACCGGCGGGAAATCTGCCACGGGTTGCCCGTAGATCTGGAAATGCGAATCGTCGCCACGGATGTGGGCCACGTCCTTGTCGACTTCGAGTCTGAGCGTGGCATCGACCGACTCTCGCACAATCTGGTTGAGTTTCTCGCAGGGGACCAGCGCTTCGCCGGCTTCCTGTACTTCCACCCGCGGCGTAGTCACCTTGACAGATGCCTCAAGGTCGGTGGCGGCCAGCGTGAGGTGTTTGTCCGCCGCCGACAGCTTCACGCATCGCAGGACCGGTCGCGGTGTCCGTGAGACCACCACACCGCTGACGAGGTTCAACGCATCGACCAATGCACCCCGATCGCAGAGTACTTTCATGGAGGTCTTCCTTTGGACTCCCCCTCGTGACGCGGCCAACCGTCGCTGCCCGATCCGACACGCCGGAACCGTCGCGGGGTAGGCCCCGGATGCGGTGGCCTTGGCCCTGACCGGCCGACCACCAATTCTAGAAGGGTACCGATGGCGGTCGTTGGCGGCAACTCGCCAGGCCCCCGCCGTGCCCCACCCCATATCGTCTTGCCTGGAAATCGGGCTCTGGGGCGGGTTGCGACGGTCTCCGGGGCTCGCTAAGATGGGGGGCTTGGACCTGGGTGGATGCCGGGGAGGTTTATCGAGTATGCCGAAGGTAAAATCACACAAGGGACTGCTGAAACGGGTCAGGGTGACGGCCCGGGGTCGCGTGAAGTTCAAACGTTCGTGCGGCAGTCACCTCAACAGCCATATGTCGGGACAGAAGATTCGCCAGTTGCGGGGAAAGAAGCTGGTGGCACCAGGTGACATCAAGCGAGTCGCTGCCATGTTGCATCGATCGCTTACAAGTCATGAGGGATAACGACCGATGCCTCGCGCACGAAAAGGAGCGGCACGCCGACAGGCGAAGGTCCGCTGGTTCAAACTCGCCAAGGGTAATCGCGGATCTCGACGCACGTCGTGGCGTCGCGTCAAAGAAGCGGTTACCCGGGCTGGCGTCTATGCTTATCGCGATAGACGCACCCTGAAACGCGATTACCGCAAACTCTGGATCATCCGTATCAACGCGGCGGTTCGGGCACGCGGTATGTCCTACAGTCGGTTCATTGCCGGCCTCAAGGCTGCCAACATCGTTCTGAATCGCAAGATGCTGAGCAATCTTGCGATCGAGGATCCGGCCGGTTTCGACAAGGTCGTCGAACAGATGCGCGTGGACGGCTGATCTGGGCTGTTGGCAACGGGGCCGTGGGGCACATTTCGATCAGGCGTGACTTCACGTTCGACAACGGTGGCGAAGAGAACCCGATTGGACATCGCTGGATGGGGCTAGGGGTGCGATGTCTTTTTTAATTCATCCCGTATCCACTGTCGGTTACTCGTCAATTCAATAGAGCTGATCGATGGTGGCGCCCGGATAGTAGAAATGCAGGATGGCGTTCGGCTCATGTCCGGCCAGCGCCTGTGCTTGGGAACCATACTGGCACATTCCCACGCCGTGTCCGAAGCCACGGCCGTCGTGAAAACGGACTGTATTGCGCGTGACCGTTGCCCGCATCTGGGCGCTGGGCAATCGCTGCTTGCGATCGATTGGAGGCAAGCCGTTCGGCTCATGGTTTGCCGCCAGCCGCATCGATTCGGCGCGGAGAGAGAAGGTCTGGCCTGTCTCATCGTGGATGGCCACGCCGGTGGCCCGTCCGACCTCGTTGCGTTGGGTCACGCGGATCGAGGCGATTCTGCTCAAGGCACGCAGTGGGTGTTGCCTCGCCTGCCCCCAGGCCCGCAGTCGCTGCTCGAACAGCAGCTTGTTCCGCGTCAGCGGTCCCCAGCGAAAATAGGGGCTCTGGCGGCACCACCCGCCGTGCCGTCGGCCCCGCAGGGGCAAGATGTCGAGGCCGGTGGGAAACGCCGACGCGGCATCCTGGCCGACGCCGCCGCAACAACTGCTGTAGTAGGCCGGCAGGACATGGTCCTGGTAGGTCAACACCTGGCCGTGCGTTGCGGCCACCGCGTCATTTGCATTGCTGTTTGAGCTGATCCCGCCGTAGGCCTGGTCGGCGGTCGAAGCCTCGACGTCGTAGTGGCGACTGCGATGACGATGCATGGTGTGCATGGCGTAGGACCGCGCGGCGATGGCCTGGACACGAAACGTGTTGGGATGCCAGTTCCGGTACAACTCGCGGTCGAGCACACCGGGGAGATACGCTTCGATCGAGAGGTGATTGACCACGTCGAGCACTGGACGTGCTGGCTGGTCGCGGTGGTGGGCCACCATCACGCCCTCGTAGGCGATGCCACGGCATCGAATGGGTGCTTTGTCCAGTGGGGCAAGACGTACGGATCGGCCAGACCATCGCTGGCCTCGCCGGTCCGCGCCGGTCACGACAATGCCCGTCTTCATGGGCCGCACGGTGATGGGAGGACGCAGGATCCGTCGGGGGGACGTTTTCGTCCCGGGGGTGACCACGATGTCGCGCTGACTGAAAAGGTTCACCTGCGGCGTGGTGGGGACGATCCGCACGCGTACCATCGGTGCGGTGCTGATCTCGCCAGTTAAAATGGTGTCGCTTTGCGGGGGAGAGGGGGTCTGGCAACTCGGCAGCGCCAACAGGACCAAGGTGCTGACCAGTGCGAATCCCGCCGCGCAACGACGTGGCCGGGCTGGATGTCGGCGAGCGACGGTGGTGAACCAGAGATCGTTGGGTAGGCGGTGCACGCGGAATTCCCGGCTCGACGGGGACGTGGCGGTGGCATCATATCCCGTCTCGAGCGAATCTGTCCGGGTCACTGTTATCATGCCGGTCGATGGAGCGAGCCACGGCCACGCATTCTCGTTATCGGTGGCACGTCTACAGTCCCACGGCGGAAGAGGAGGCTGCGGTTCGCCACCTTGCCTCGGCCCTTGGACTCCACCCGCTGGTGGCCCGCCTGCTGGTACGACGCGGTGTGCGCGACATCGATAAGGCCGGGCGCTACCTCCATCCGAAATTGGTCGACCTGCACGACCCGGCGCTGTTGCCGGGGATGGCACGATGTGTGTCTCGCCTGCTCGATGCGCTGCGCCGTCGCCGTCCGATCGTCATCTACGGCGATTACGACGTCGACGGCATCACGGCTAGCAGCATTCTCTGGCACATTATGACCTGGTGCGGCGGTGATGTCCGGACCTACACCCCGCACCGCCTGGAAGAAGGCTACGGGCTCAACCGCGAGGCACTGGAGGGGTTGGTCACCGCCGACACCGAGCCGCCAGTGGTCATCAGCGTCGATTGCGGTATCACGGCGTGTGAAGAAGCTCGCGTGGCCCGGGAATTGGGGATCGATCTGATCATCACCGACCATCACGATTTCGATGCCGACGATCTGCCCGACGCCGACGCGGTCGTCCACCCCCGCCTCCCCGGGTCGACCTATCCCTTCGGCGTATTGTGCGGCGCCGGTGTTGCGCTGAAGGTGGCTTGGGCCCTGGCGCGGGAACATTGCGGGTCACCGAAATTGCCTGATGATTGCCGCATGCTGTTGCTTGACCTGCTCAGTCTTGCGGCGCTGGGCACTGTCGCCGACGTCGTACCCCTCGTGGATGAGAACCGCATCCTGACCTCATATGGGCTGGGCCACGTCAAGGGCACGGCGATCGCGGGGCTGAACGCGTTGATCGACGCGGTGAACCTGCGTGATGAAAAGATCAGCGCCTACCACGTGGGGTTCGTGCTCGGGCCGCGTCTCAATGCCTGCGGGCGGATGGGGCATGCCGGAACCGCCGTACGCCTGTTGACCGAGGCGGGGCCCGAGGAAGCTTCCGAAATCGCGCGGTTTCTCGCCGATCAGAACGACGAACGCCGCGGCATCGAAAAGCGCATGTACCAAGAGGCCCGAAAGCAGATCGAAGCGACGGGGTGTGACGATTCCGATTGTCGCGTCATCGTTCTGGCCCGTGAAGGCTGGCACCCCGGCGTGCTCGGGATCGTCGCTTCCAGGCTTACCGAGGCGTTTCACCGGCCTGTCGTGATGCTCAACGTTGAAGAGGGGAAGGCGCAGGGATCGGCCCGCAGCGTCGCCGGGGTCTCCATGCGTGATGCTTTTGCCGCGTGCGACGCCTTGCTCGACAGTTACGGTGGACACGCGATGGCCGCGGGGGTCCGGCTCGCGGCAGATCGGATCGAGGCGTTCCGTGAAGGTTTGACGGACTATGTCAATAAACGCCTCGCCCCAGAGGATTTGATCGGCACGCTGAGCATCGATGCCATTTGCAGCCTGCAGGAGTTGAGCATCCCGGTGATCGACCAGGTGGAAACGCTGGCGCCGTTCGGGCGAGACAACCCGGCACCACTGCTGGTCGTGCAGGGCGTGCGGCTCGATGGGCCGCCACAGCGTGTCGGCAGAGACCGTTCGCACCTGCGGCTGCAGTTGCGGGACGGCGCTGCTGGCCATGCGGCGATCGGCTTCGGCCTCGGCGATCGCGCCGACGGCCTGGCCGCTGGCGATTGCGTGGACGTGGTGTTTGAGCCCAAGACCTCACGGTGGCAGGGGCGACGGCAGATGGAACTGCGTATTAAGGACTTCTGCAAGAGCGATACCCGGGCCGTCGTGGCTCGATGACTCGGGTCGCCTCGAAGCATGGAGCCGGCTTTCTTTCCCCGCCCCGCCCTCCGCCACGTGACAGACATCGGGCGCTGCGTTTCGGTCACGCCCGTTAGTCGAAATCGCCCAGTACCATTTCGTCGACGGTCTGGCCCGCCGGCATCATCGGGTAGACGTGTTCATGTTTTTCCACGACGCAGTCGAGGACGGCTGGCCCATCGTGGGCCAGTAGTTCGGCGATCGTTTCGTTTAATTCTGATTGCTGCGTACAGCGCAGGGCCTTGACGTGCATCGCCTCGGCCAGGCCCACGAAGTCCGGATTGTGCATCTCGGTATGGCTGTACCGTTCCGCGTAGAACAGATCCTGCCACTGCTTGACCATGCCCTGGAAATCGTTGTTGAGAATGATCGTCTTCGCCGCGATGCCGTACTGTGCCGCGGTGACCATCTCGATGCCGGTCATGCAGAAGGATCCGTCGCCATCGATGTTGATCACGTCGCGGTCGGGGGCACCCAGTTTGGCTCCGATCGAAGCCGGTACGCCGAAGCCCATGGTGCCCAGGCCGCCGGAGGTGATCCACTGCCGTGGGTGCCGGTACTTGTAGAACTGGGCCGCCCACATCTGGTGCTGGCCCACGCCCGTGGTCACGATCGCCTCGCCCTTGGTCTGCTTCCATAGCGTTTCGATGACCGCCTGCGGCTTGAGGTGGAACTGGCGGGCGTCGGGCTTGTAGCGGAAAGGGTGTTTCGATTTCCATCCATAAAGCGTCTGGATCCAAGGCTTGCGGGGCCGGTACTCAAGCATCGTTAGCAGGCGTTCAAGATTTTTGCGTGCGTCGCCCTCGACGCCAATGGTCACCGGTACCGCCTTGTTGATCTGCTCGGGCGCGATGTCGAAGTGGATGATCCCACCCCGCCCCGCCCGCTCCGCCGCCCTCGCCGTCGGCGCGAACTTCGCAGTGTTTCCCGTCACGCGGTCGTCGAAACGGGCGCCGACCGCGACAATGCAATCGGCGTCGCGCATGGCCCAGTTGGCGTAGGCGGCGCCGTGCATGCCCAGCATGTGCAACGACAGCGGGTTGTGCTCGTCGAAAGCTCCCAGCCCGTGCAACGTGGTGGTCACGGGGATGTTGCCGGTCTCGGCACATTGCCGCAGCGTCTCGGACGCGCCGGAGAGCAGGACCCCCTGGCCCGCGTAGAAGATCGGTTTTTCCGCCCGGTTGATCATTTCGGCGGCCCGCGCGATTTCACTGGAGGTACCCAATTCGCGAATGTGGTAGCCGGGCAGGTGGGGGTCACACGCCACGGGGCGGTCGAGTTTGGCCGCGGTCACGTCTTTGGGCAGGTCTACCAGTACGGGCCCGGGACGACCGGTCGTGGCGATGTGAAACGCCTCGTTGATACGCCGCGGAATCTCTCGCACGCTCTTGACCAGCACGTTCCACTTGGTGCAGGGACGCGTGATGCCCGTCACGTCGGCTTCCTGAAAGGCGTCGGTTCCGATCGCGCCGGTGGCCACCTGCCCGGTGAAGACGATGATCGGGGTGCCGTCCATGTTGGCGTCTTGCAGTGCCGTGACCGTGTTGGTGGCGCCGGGACCAGAGGTGACCAGCACCACGCCCGGCTTCCCGCTGGCGCGGGCGTATCCCTCGGCCATGTGGCCGGCGCCCTGTTCATGGCGGGTCAGGATGAACCTGAAGTACTCTGACTCGTGGATGGCGTCGAAGACCGGGAGGATCGCACCGCCCGGGTAGCCGAACATCACCTTGACCCCGTGGTCACCCATCATCTCGTGAAAGATCTCGGCCCCCGTCTTGCCGACGAAGCGGTCGGTGGTGGGGCCGTCTGGCCCGGCGTAAATGCCGGCAGAACTGAGATTCGAAGAAGGCTTGGAGTGTCGTGCCATGGGTCTGTGCCTCGGTCAACCTACATCGGTCATCCAGGCCGGCGCCGCGAAACGGCCCGGACCTGTGGGGTTCTCGACTTTCGGTGGGGGCGGTCGCGTGGCCGGCCGTCATCGCGGGCAAGGCCTCGCGACCGGCTGCACATGGGGGTGCGGGTCATCCGCTCAGAGAACAGCGACACCCGGTGGACGCCTGAGGGCGACCTGATGGTTCTGATGGCCGAGAGCGTGCAACAGGCAGGGCATGGCAGAAGTATAGGCGGCGCGGCGGCCGCCCGTCAACGAATCTGGCCATGCGCCGTCCGTGCCGTGAACGAGGGTGAAAATAGTGCCTCGTGGCCTCGGGGTTCACCCCCTGGCCGGGCATTGGCGATCCCGTTCACCGGGGGCCAGCGCTTCGACCACGAGGTAGTAGGTCATGTTGCCGCGGCGCTAAAACGGCACCGTGTTCGGCAGGTCTGCGGCCGCCCGAATCCTCCGATGGAGCTTGGCTGAACGTCGTTTCAGGGGGCAGGTGGCGAAAAGTGGCACGAACAGCCGATGGGCGGGTCGTGCCGGGGGTGGCGTACCACGGTCGCCAGTCGCTTCCCACTATGCCGGTGGGAGGGCAGA
>Ga0310342_100000283_pt1 | contig 27137 bp, 17 predicted proteins | sample S15DNA20500_MG_FD_206155 | JGI IMG/M metagenome (GOLD analysis project Ga0310342, IMG submission 206155) | Marine microbial communities from station ALOHA, North Pacific Subtropical Gyre - S1503-DNA-20-500_MG | ecosystem: Environmental > Aquatic > Marine > Oceanic | place: Pacific Ocean: North... | reverse complement strand
AAAACAGAACCAACAATCCCCATTGTAGCCGGTTGGGATGTTGTTGTAGCGTCAACCGATTGTTGAGCAGGACACCAATGATCAAGCAAAACGGCACTATCAGGAGTACGAGGTCATATGTGAGCAGGTGTGGACTCAGTAGCACAGTTGCCAGCACAAGCCCTGAAAACTGCAGTTTGAACAACGGTGATGTGGGTTGAAGCTTGCCAGCCAACAGCTTGATCAAAAGAAATACGATTCCCAGCGTGGCAATCAGCGTTAGTCCGAGAGTCAGCCCGCTCGCTCGACCGCCAAGTAAAAGTGTAAAGAAACCCAAAAGACAATGCGATTTCGTTTGGTCGTAGCCGGGTGTTTCGATGTAGTGTAGGGCGCTGGTTGTGAATTGAACGTAACGAATACACACGTCCCAGCCAAACAGGATCGACATGAAGCACAGCAGAGAAACCATTGTGGTTGCTCCCAATATGAACTGCCATTGTTTTTTGGCGGCCATGCAGATGGCAATGATCACCATCAGTTGAGGTTTGAAGGCTAACAAACCAAACAGGATTCCCGCTCGTGCAGGTCGTTTTGTTGCCAATAGCCAATAGGTGCCCGCAAGAATTCCGAGACAGACAGAACTCTTCTGGCTGGAGGTCAATCCGTTTACAACCGGCACGAACAACAATGATAAGGGTAAAAGCCAAGGCAAGAGTCCATCTAAGCGATGTGATGGACGACAATCTAATCGAACGGCGCGTGACAATAACCGAATGCCCATTACATGACACATCACCAGACATGTTGCCCATACCCAGGCCGCTGCGGTGAGCGGCAGATAAGACAGTGGGCTGACCAGTAGGTAATAAAAGGGGGGATAAACAATCGGGAGGTATTTACTTTCGTCCCAATGAAAACCTACGAGTGTCGCGTCATGTTGCAAGCTTTGGATGTACGATAGCTCGAAGCTGCGCGATAGTTCTCCATTTTGAACAAGGTAACCACCAATCCATTCTTGTAAGAAGTCACCACCAAACGGCGTATTATCTGACGTGTCCGAAAATCGGAAGTTGGGTGAGCCACCATAGATCGCCACCAGGATCAATGCTGATAAGACCCAGGCTGCTATATGACGGGGCGGTCCCGTTGCCGGGTTGGGCATCTGTTTTTGTGTAACCGCAATGCTGGACATGTCGTTATCCCCACAAACATAGCTTTCCTCTCAGATTGGTAGGGAAGGTTTGTAGGTCCTAAAAGCCAATTCAGGCCGAAGGACAAAAGAATCACGAATTCCAAATCTGGAACGAAGTTCGCGTTTGCCAGTGTTATGACGATGTTGTTGTGTGAGAGTTCACCATCAGGCTTTTCGAATTGCCTTGCCATTAATCGTTAATCATTCTCCAGTTACGTCGATGAAAGGATCGCGATTTTACAATTCGGTCGTTTCCCAGTACCTTGCGGTTGCAGCGACGAGTCGGATAATGTACCGCAAAGTACACATCGAATAGATTGAGATTTTCAATGAATCATCCCTGGCTTGCTGATCGTACCCAAACGATTGACAGTAGCGGCATTCGCAAGGTCTTCGATCTGGCGGCAAAATTGAAGGATCCAGTGAATCTTTCCATTGGCCAGCCGGACTTTGACGTGCCTGCAGAGGTTCAGCAGACGTGTATTGATGCGATTCAGAGTGGTAAGAATGGGTACGCTTTGACTCAGGGGATGCCCGTTCTTCGAGACAAACTCCAGGCCAGCGTTGATGCTTCGTATGGTCATAACGACCGTAAGGTCTTTGTGAGTTCGGGAACCAGTGGTGGTCTGGTTTTGGCGATGTGGTCCCTGGTAAATCCAGGTGACGAGGTGATTGTTTTCGATCCCTATTTCGTCATGTACGAGCCTCTGGTCTCACTGGTGGGAGGTACACCGGTGATGATTAATACGTACCCGACTTTTCGGATTGATGTAAATCGAGTGGCCGACGCCATTACTTCGCGGACAAAATTGATTGTCTTGAACAGTCCGGCGAACCCAACAGGTGCTGTAATTTCAGAAGAGGAGGTGCGGGATCTGGCTCAATTAGCTGCTGAACGGGGAGTCGTCCTGTTGTCGGACGAGATTTATAGGCTTTTTTGTTACGGTCAAACCTTTCACTCACCGGCAACGTGGAATGAGCAGACGTTGGTGATTGATGGTTTTTCGAAAAGCCATGCCATGACTGGTTGGAGACTTGGATTTGTCCACGGACCGGCTGCCGTGATTGACGAGATGGTCAAGCTGCAACAATACACGTTTGTGTGTGCACCCCATCCTGCCCAGTGGTCAGGTGCGGTTGCCATGGACATTGATATGAGCGATGCCGTGAGTGACTATCAACGCAAACGGGACCTACTGGTCAAAGGGATTTCCGATTGTTTTGAATTGACCGAACCGGGGGGGGCTTTCTACGCCTTTCCGAAAGTGCCTTGTGGGACAGGTACGGAATTTGTACAGCGTGCCATTGAAAAAAACTTACTGATCATACCGGGGAATATTTTTAGTCGGCAGGATACGCATTTCCGTATTTCTTATGCCGCCGAAGATGAAGCGATTTTGCGAGGCGTCGAACTGTTAAGACAGTTGGCGAAATAGCCTTTCCTCGCTGAACCGACTAATGGCAATGAATAACGGTCAATACAGGCACTCTGAATCCATGCCAAGTCGCATCTGCAATTCTTCGAATAATTCGCCGTACTGATTATTCGATGAATGTACGTGTTCTGCTTCTGTGATGAACTGCAATTGGTCATTACAAAGAATGTCACGTGTTCTCAAAACCGATTCAAAATGTCCTAATGGATCACCGTAAACAATCAACAGTTTGTGTTCATCGAATTGAATCTCTTGGGGAATGGCTGGATTCAGTACTGCGATTCCCGTGCAGCCATCATTTAAAAGCAGGTCTTCGTAATCCCACAGAGTACTTTTTAGAACCGGCATGTCGATGTGTTCTCGATAGAGATCCGAATGGCCGCTGGCAGAACGGTCATGACTTGTCTCCAGGACCACATCGACAACATTTCCCAACGGCTCCAGAAGTTCCATAAAAACTTCGAAGACGAGTTCTCGCGAAGCAGATGCCATGAGCACGGGTACGTCAGCGCCAGAATCATCATCGCGATAAAAGTCATGTCGAAAGCCCTGTTTCGGCTTTACTTTCAAATCATAGGAAGGCCGGATTGCGTCAGTCAGCATGAAGTTCCCATAACGAGCGACGTTCAAATGGGTTTCGAGCTCTTCCTCGGAAAGTCGTTCAAAACTGCTCGATGTGAGTGCTGGAGCTCCCTCGTGAAACACGTTTCTGAAGAATTTCTTCAAGAATCCCATTTTTTCCTCAACCAAGTTGTTTCTTCTACGTTTTTTGGGGGTGAAAGTCACGCAGTTGGGAGCTGCCTACGCAATCCTAGGTCATACTTTTGGCTCGCCGAAACTGAAAACCGGGTTGCGGGCAGACTCTCGATAAATCTGTGTCACAACCGGAATAGTCGGACCGAACGACTCTGTTGACAACCACGTCAAGTCCATGCTGAATTTAGCGTGTCAAAAATGTACCACGAACTGGCTGGCGAGGATGTTCAGCATGGATAATTCGACCGCTAGTTTTGCTGTTGTATGCATTACTTTCCGATCGGGGGATATTTACCGGCAGTGAATGCAAATTGTGAGCTATGACGTTCTGGCTCGCTTAACTTTTCAGCGACGTGTATACTGCCCTCGCCATTGGATTGAGTGGGAACTGCTGATGGAGAATGACAATGAGTGACCGGACGAATCGTTTTGTTGGATCGTTTGTGACGATTTGGATCTTTGGGTTGATGGGTGTGTTTGTTGGCTGCAGCACCAACATCACTGATAAAGCTTCTGACGGTCGTCGGGTAAATTCGGCACCAGCGGGTTCGGGGGATGCTTCATCTCTTGAGGACGAATATTGGCAGGTGATGCTTCACGGCAACACGCGAGTGGGTTACAAGCATTCCAAAACCGTGCTGATCCGGGAAGATGGGCGAGACCTTTTGAGTTGCTCCGGTGAAATGGAAATGCGGGTACAACGCGGGTCTGAAATCTCAGAAATGAAGATGGAACTTTCCAGCGTCGAATCACCAACTGGCGACCTTGTAAGGTTTACATCAAAGACGATCATGGGGCCTGTGCCCAAGATTTCAAAAGGAACTTATGACAAGAACGCAGAAAAACTCTTGATTGATTTGGTGACACCGCGAGGTGAACAATCGGTTGAATTGGCATGGCAGAAGGGGTGGGGTGGTTTTTTTACCGGTGAAAATTCCTTGAATCGCAATCCCATGAATCCGGGAGAAGTCCGTAGTTTTCAAAGTTTGGAACCGCTCTCTCTGCAGGTTGCGGAAACGCATCTTAAAGCTTTGCAATACGAAACAACACGTTTATTGTCAGGTGATGCTGATCTTCTGAAAATTCAGATGACGGTTGATTTAGGGGGAGGTAATGCATTGATGAGTTATCTCTGGACCGAAAAAGGATGTCGCATTCTGAAGGAGACGGTTCCCCAATTGGGAATCGAAGTGTACCGTGCGACACGAGAGATTGCCCTGGATGTTGAATCGCGACCAACTTTTAACCTGGATGAAATGTCATTAGTTCGCATTGCCCGGCCATTGGAAAATGCACACCAGTCGCAACGTATCGTCTATCGTATTCACGTGCCCCACGTGCCAGGCGTCAAGTCAAGTGATGCAGCAGGAGTATTTTTGGACGATGGTGGCCAAACGGTTAGTGCTTTAGAAGAGGGAATCGTCGAGGTTACCGTGCGTGCGTTACGACCTGACCAGACACTTCCAGTTGATTTTCCGGGGTTTGAACCAGTTGGCGATGATGATCGATTACCTAACAATACAATTCAATCAGAAGATTCTAGGATCCGGGCAATGGCGATGAGTGTTGCTCAAGAGGAAAAAGATCCCTGGCGACTTGCGATCGCACTTGAATCACTAGTGCACAAAAAGATACAGAAAAAAAACTTCACCCAAGCCTTTGCCACCGCTGCCGAGGTGGTCGAAACACTTGAAGGAGATTGTTCAGAGCATGCCGTGTTGCTGGCAGCATTGTGCCGCGCCCGCGATATTCCAGCACGCACAGCAATTGGACTTGTCTATTTTGATCGGGAACAGGCGTTTGCCGGCCACATGTGGAACGAGGTCTGGATTCACGACCGTTGGATTCCACTGGACGCAACCATTGGTGCCGGCGGGATCGGAGCGGCACATCTCAAGGTATCCGTATCGAATCTCAAAGGCATCAGCCCCTACTCAACATTTCTGCCGATAATTCGTTTGTTGGGAGGTGTGAGCCTGGAGATTGTGGAAATGGAGTGATTCTTCAGCAGAAAGCCACACAATCTCATGCAGGCAGGAAAGTATTTTTGAAGCGAGTATTCGCCGTCGTCCGATACTTGTTTCCTTCTCGGATGCCAAAAGACACCAAGCTTTACGGTCATGCTGTGAGACTTGTTCAATCTCGGTCGGTTGTGCCTGCAGGACGGGTTGATAACACGCACCGTAATCCAAGGGCATCGTCTTCTAACTGTTTGTTAATTCCTCCTGTAAATTCAATGACCTCACGTTGATCCTCCTCCGTGGGCACTCGCCGCATGGTTCCTCGTCGACAGCTGCTTGACAAGTACTCCGGTTGATCTTTCCAGCTGCCACCTCGGATGGCTCGGCGCTGTTGGTCACCTTCCTCGGTCCATGCAGAACCATCGGTTGGTGCTCCTTGATAGTTGTTATGTGCTACGTCAAGACACCACTCCCACAGATAACCATGAATATCGTACAGTCCCCAGGGATTGGGCTTTTTGGCTCCAACAGGTGGATCATTTCCGGCTGCGTTGCCGGTGTGCCAGGCGTACTGATCTAATTGCTTCATGTCGTTGCCAAATGAGTAGGCTGTTGTTGTGCCAGCGCGAGCGACGTATTCCCATTCTGCTTCGGAGGGTAACCGGATGATCTCGTTTTTTTCAATCAAGTTCGCTGCTTGCATCAATTTGGTTGTCTTTTGACAAAATGTCCTGGCTTGGTCGAAACTGAGCATTTCGACAGAGTTGCGATCTCCTTTCCACCGGCTTGGGTTGGACCCCATCACGACTTCCCACAAATTCTGTGGCACTTCGTATTTTGCAATCTGAAACTCATAATTAAATCGAACTTCGCGAACGGGCTGCTCACTCGGATGCGATCCCCCCATCCGAAAAGATTTGGGATAGGGCTCCTTACCCGGTGTAATCCTGATGAATTCACTGTGGAAAATCTTCAGTAGTTGAATCTGCTTTGGTGTCGGATCGTTCCCTGGCGTGATCATGGCTAAGAAAAGTGCAGCAAACATCAAAAGTCTCCGCGAGAATGTCGGCGTGTTTCAGTGGAAAGATTGCCAAATTTTTATAGTATTATGCCCGAATTACAACCACTGTTCAGCTGGTGACCAAGGGTAAATCTTTCCTGTGAGTTGACGAGTTCCCGTCCTGAAGCCTGGGGCCCGACAGGGCATTGCTGTGATGGATGTTCTTTAGGAAACGAGCCCTTTGGTCACCAGCATGAAAATGTCTTCCAGCGAAGGGTCTTTTTCACCGAAACTGCGGATACCAACCTGGTTATCGACCAATTCTCGCAATAGGTTAGCAACTGCCTCATCGTTGGCTTCCAGTTCTACGGTCACGCGATCGTCTTCGGTGATGATATTGCGGGTTAAGGAAGAACTGCTTAGGACAGAGAGCCCGACATCTCTGTTTTGGGTAAATTTAATTTCCACGATACGATTTCCTCGTATGCGACGGTAAACATCCTCAATGGGGCCGTGCATTAATAATTGACCCCGTTCGATAATACCGATCGATGTACAACAGTCGGCGAGTTCCGTGAGGATGTGGCTTGAGATGAGAATTGTTTTTCCCATTCTGCGGAGTTCTTTCAACAACGCTTTGACTTCGAGGCGAGCCCGGGGATCGAGCCCGCTGGCAGGTTCGTCGAGAATTAAGACAGGTGGATCATGGACCAATGTTTTTGCCAGGCACAATCGCTGTTTCATGCCTCGGGATAGACTGTTGACATAGTCGTCCCGTTTTTGGCCCAGGTCAAGCAATTCCAATACATCAGCGATCACTTGTTTACGACGGGTTCGCGGAATCATGTACGCGACAGCGAAAAAATCGAGAAACTCCCAAACCTTCATGCCATCGTAAACGCCAAAGTTGTCAGGCATATAGCCGACACTTCTCCGCACGCTCATGGGGTCTTTCGTCACGCTGTGTCCATTGACAATCCCTTCGCCACGGGTTGCACGAAGCAGTGTGGTGAGGAACCGAATGGTCGTGCTTTTTCCCGCCCCATTAGGGCCAATAAAGCCGAACATTTCACCTGCCTCAATTTTCAGGTTCAATCGCTGGACCGCAGTGAACTTGCCATAATCTTTGCCGAAGTCAATCAGTTCGATCATTTTTCGTCGTCTCGTGTTCCAACGTGTTGTCGTCCAATGTGATAACAGATGTCTTTAAATTGAAATCCAATTCAGGTTGGGGAGATCTGGGACGTTCCAGGTCGGCCACGACCAGGGTATGCAATGTCTTTTGTGATGCTTCTGGTTTTAACGTCATGCCACTCAGCTCCTGGTCTGTCCAGCCGATCAAGCGGGTTGTTTCCTGCCAGTTCAGTGTCTGTCCAACGGCCACATCGACCATGGCTGCCAGTGACAATTCTCCACTGTTGGCCATCTGTATCGATCGTTTGAGTTCGTAGGACGAAAACATTCGGTCGTTATCATCGTCGACCAATGCCAGATTTTTGAGTAGATCCGGCTCGTCTTTGAGCTCACTGGTATTCAACAATCGGTCCTCATTTTTGTCGTAGCGGGTAAAGATCTCAGCGGATTCCCGTGCCCTGTTTGTCATTACGGGAGAGTCATTCCATTCTTTCAACCTTGCCGTTGACACTGATCGCAATCTAATTTCGACCTCCGTATGAGGAGCCAGGTCGCCGATCCATGCGGCCAGGAGTTGATCTTGGTGATGGCGCACAACTCCAACGTCTCGTAGCATGAGATTCGTGCCATTGATCAATTTGCGGCCGTATTCCATTGATGTTGTGTTGAGACGATCGCTTTCGAGTTCATCGCTGCTTGAAGTGGCGTGAATCGGTTTAAGTTGTAAGGCACCTTCCAAATTGAGCATGACCTCACTGTGAAACATACTCGTCGAATTGGATTCGACACGAAGCCCGCTTAACTCGACATTTTGGTCGCGCCGAAAAGTGACGGTGGAGCGTTGTTGGTCGGGAATCACACCATTGGAACGGTGGGGAGAAAACGGCAAGGCGACGGCCGAGCGATCTTCAAAGATCATGCGATAACGGGTTGCTAGAGAGCTGTAGAGTGCTGAATAGCGAGTCAAATGTCCGCGTTCGTATCCGGGTTGTATTTCCAGGACAGCGACCTCCGTGCGGCTTCTCACAAAACCAATATCCAATTGAGCCAAGCGAATGACCGTTGCGGCACCGCCGATGGCGATGATGGGGGCGGCAATCCAGGCCCACTCGATATGGCCGATGAAACGAAAAAACAGCCAGTTCAAAGGTACCAGGATCACCAGGTAAGCAGCCAGGATTTTGACAACAAAGGAAGTTTTAGGGATTGAAATGCCAGCTGCTGTTTCCAACGTTGTTCTTGCCGCCACGGACGCTTCGCTACCATCGTTCCAGCCAGCGACATTGAGTGCCTCTGAGTTTTTTGAATCGGAAGCCTTGAAATCCCCGTTGGCATCATTCCGACGACGGTACGTATCCCGCGAAAAAAAACGTAGGTTACTTAACAAGCGAGGGTCGGTACGGTTGTTATTGGCTGTCCATTGAACTACCGCACCACCGAATTGGCTTTTCTGAAAACGCCGGCCTGGACGACGTAGCAAGCAACCGTTGAAAAAATTATCGAAATTGTCCCACTGATGTGTCACTTGCCGGTGATTCAAGGGAAATGCTGTGACAACAATGCGACCGCGTCCCACGTACCCTTCCGAGACAAGCTTGCCGGTTAGTGGAACGAATTGACCTTGTGAACGCAGGGTAAGTTCAATTCCTTCAGGTGAGATTTCTGGAGCAATTGTCAACGCTGGCAATTCGGACCCCTGATTTCCGGTTATGGACCACTGTTGGCTGTTAAAAGCATCGAAGTCACGTTGGGTCAACTTAACGGTTTTACCACTGACCGCTGGAAGGTAGGGTTCGAGAAAGCTTGATCGTAAACGATCAAGGCTACCCGGACCACTGATGATTAGCTGACCGCCCCAATGCAGCCAATCCAGCATGGCTTGCTGCTGGTCAAGGTTGAGTCGAGTTGGATCATAATCATCCCAAAGCATGTATGCGATCGTTGTCCAGGCTTGTGAACAGGATGGAAGTGGCACACGGCGCACAGCAAGAGGTATCAGTACGTGGTAATAAAGGTTGCTGCCGTCACCGAGCATTTCGTCATTAGGTGGACGAATGGAGTCGAGGTTTTTTAGATAAGTGTAATTGTCCGGCGTTTGTGCCAATACGACGAAAAAGAACTGGTGTTGGTGTAGACGCGTCGTGGGTTCTTGACCACCTGATTTGAGAGTTCCCCCCCGGGCTGCTTTTAATTGTGAATGAAGCCACGATTTGTCAGGAGATGCGAGCGGAATGTAGTAAAGTGTTTCGACTTCTCTCGTTTGACCTTTGGGAAATATGGCTGAACGGACACCGGTCAAGGTATAGGATGAGGAGTCGAGCGAAACGACATTTCCTTGAGCGTTGACGGGATGACTATGGATTTCTCCACGAAAGTCATAATGGTTGGCCGTGATTTGTTGAGTAGCACTCAGCCAATGTCCCGGCTTGACAGAATTCAGGACAAATGTTTCGTCGCGAGGTTCGATTCGCAGCGGCTCCACTGAAAAATCAGGCTTTTCCTTTTCCTGCTTTACTGTCTTGTTGTCCTCTTTGGCCATCGTCGTCCAGCAGCCACCACATCCGGCAGTTATCAAAAGTAGAGCCATCATCATAGCTCGATACGCCATGACGCATGTGAACGGCGTGATGGTTGGTGAAAGATTGGATGTGACCATGTCTTGAACTCCCCGCTTCAAGTTTAGGGATTTAGACGAGTCTGGAAAAGGCAGTCCGTCGCTCAGAACCCGTGAGCCAGGGATTACCGAAATTGAGCAGACCATTTCGGTTGGTTGTGAACCAACATGTCCTCCAGGCAGTTAAATCCTGCAGAAATTGAATGTCAGGGGGCATATCGCGTCTCCTTCTTGGGATCCGTTACGCAGGCATCTGAGTCAATCCTTCAACGAGGGCTGGCGGGATTAGAGTCCCTGATTCGCTCAAGAATTTCTGAGTGTGGGGTTAGGAAGGCAGTTCTGAATTCGGTTGCAGGCAAAATCGAACGTCACCGAATGGATCAGATTTCAATGGCAGCAGGACGACCTGGTACACTGCCTTTATTTCGGTGTGCTACTAATTCGGCCGTGATGCTAACAGCGATCTCTGCAACCGTCTGCGAGCCAATGTCGATGCCAACCGGAGCGTGAACTTGGGCCAAGGATGAAGTCGAAATTCCAATACCCTGTAAATCCTCGTAAATCATACGAATCTTACGACGGCTACCGATGAGTCCAACGTACGCGGCTCCTCGCTCTGCCAGACGATACAAGGCTTCCTGGTCATGCTGATGACCTCGCGTCACAATCAGGCAATAGGTCTGACCGCATATGGGGAATTGTTCGAGTGTTTCATTGATCTCACCAACGATTCTCGAAGAATTCGGAAATCGTTCTTCGGTCAGCAGCGATTCTCGGTCATCGACAACGGAAACATTGAAATCCAAGTCAACTGCCAAATTGGCGACCGCTTGACCAACATGTCCGCCACCTACAATCAGTAACGGGCAACGTGGAGCAATCGGCAGATATGCCACGCCGGCCTCGGCGTAGGCTCTTCGCCGAGATTGCCGTGAACGGATCATATCACCAATCAGCCGAGGTGGATTTTTCCCGGAAATCGCACCGGTTGTATCACGAAGCGTTGCGATCAGCTTGCCGTCATTGCCAATCAAATAAGTGGATAATGTAGTTAAACAACTTGCTTGGTTGTCAAATGCAATCGCTTCAATGGCACCGAGGCCTGAATCGACAACGTCCGTCAGGCATTGTAAATAGCGGGATACCAGACATTCCCTGTTAAGATTAACCGGTTCGATCAATACGTTCATCCGACCACCACAAATCAGACCGTCGTCCCATCCGAAATCGTGGTCCAGGACAAACGGTATCATCTCGGGGTTCCCTTGCTGAAGCACCTTCAGGGCTTTGCGCTTGACTTCTGCTTCAACACAGCCTCCACCCAGGGTCCCTGCCTGTGTTCCATCGGGCTGCACTGCCATCATGGCCCCCGCTTTTTGTGGCGTAGAACCTCGTGTTTCAATGAGTCGGCAGAAAGCAATCTTTTTACCAGACTCGACCCACTGCGCGAGTTGACGGAGCGTATTACGCATATTAATACCAGACACTCTCCGGTCATTTGGTGTTTTCTAGGGTGTACTTTGATGAGATGATGACTGATATTGTGATCATCGTTGAGCGACGGAGCAAGGCCGCATTGCTTTTGATTCTGCAAGCGGATGCTAGTTCCTTCGCACTTCAAACCAGCAATCGTTATAGAATTCGGTAAATCGCGATCCGAAAAACCGATCACACAAGAACATAACACAAGGACATTGTTGATGAGTGACCTTGCGAATCCGATAGGTTTATCAGAATCGAATGCGAACATAAATCGAGGGAAGTTGAATGTCGAGCAAGCTGTTCGAGAGCGATACTCTGCGGCATCGAAAGCAGCTCAACCGTCGCTTTGTTGTCCCACTAGTTACGATTCTCAATATTTGGATGTATTGCCAGATGAACTGATCGAGCGGGATTATGGTTGTGGAGATCCATCGCGTTTCTTGAAAGACGGTGACACTGTTTTGGATTTGGGATCTGGTGGGGGAAAAATTTGCTACATCGCGTCACAGGTTGTCGGTTCCAGCGGCAGAGTGATTGGTGTGGATATGAATGACGACATGTTGTGTCTGGCACGTAAGTACCAGGGTGAAATAGGCGAGCGAATTGGTTATCACAATGTCGAATTTCGTAAAGGACGGATTCAAGATTTGGGTCTCGACATGGATGAGTTTGAGCAATATCTTGCCAGCCATCCGGTAGAATCTGCTGACGATTGGCTGAAGGCTACGCAGGTAGCAGGAAGAATGCGGGAAGAACAGCCGTTGATTCCTGATGAATCCATCGATGTGATTGTATCGAACTGCGTGCTCAATTTGGTTGGACTTGAGAATCGGGAACAACTGTTTTCAGAAATGTTTCGCGTACTTCGCCGTGGCGGTCGTGTTGTGATTAGTGATATTGTAAGCGATGAGGAAGTTCCGGAACGACTTCGCGATGATCCGCAGTTGTGGAGTGGATGTATAAGTGGAGCGTTCACCGAACATGAATTTTTGTCCACTTTTCAGAACGTCGGTTTTTATGGCGTGGAAATTCTGGAAAGACAGGAGCAGGCTTGGGCGACCATTGAAGGCATTGAGTTTCGCAGCATGACAGTTCGGGCATTTAAGGGAAAGGAAGGACCTTGTTTGGACCACAAGCAAGCGGTGATTTACAAGGGTCCCTGGAAAGCGGTTGTTGATGACGACGGGCACACCTTGTTTCGCGGCCGCCCGATGGCTGTGTGTGAAAAAACAATGCAAATTTATTCTAACGCACCTTATGTCGAGCACGTGATTCCACTCCATCCACGGGTTCCGGTCGTGCCCGAAGCCGCTGCAGAATTCGATTGTGAAACGGACGCGGTCCGAAATTTCAAAGAGATGAAGGGAGTCGCGTTTGACAAAACGTCACTTCCTGGAGATGGGTGTTGTGACGACGGCGGTTGTTGTTAATTGGTTTTGGAACGCATTGATCTCACGAGGCCGAGGCGCCAAAGCTGGCTGTGATGTTCACGCAGGCCAGATTAGTTTGGCTTCTGCAAACGTCGTAAAATTTCCTTCCTCACCAATTGGCTTCCTTTCGACGTTGGATTTGAGATGACACTCAGATGGTCGAACGGTAGAACCATCGTATCAGAGACCCCTTTTAACTTTCCGCTTTGTACGGCAACCAGACCATCCCCCTGCCCTTGCACCAGTTCGGGGTATTTTCTTAGGTAGCGAATCATCTGCTTAGAGTACTTACTTGCCCAAGGTTGACACAACCAATAGTTGTTTACAGATGCTTCCCAGTGGCGAAGGTCCAGTGGAGCAAGATTTCCCAGTAGAATCGTGTATCGCACAAGAGGATTACGTGGCTGACGGTTGAGTTGATTTAGAAAGCGAGACCCAGGCATCATGTCGTGGCTGGCCTCAGCCAAACCGTCTTCGATCGCAGAGTACCAGGGACACGGACGGTTTCTAAATTCCGAACAGGTAAGGTATTCGAAGATATCAATACCTGTGGCACAGGAGGCTAGTGTCGAACCGTGGTTGGGCGGCGCTACTAAGATCAAACGCGCCACGTTGCCAGGATCAAGGTCCTGTATTTCCACTACTGCGCGGCTCACCAGTCCGCCCATTGAATACGCGACGATGTTGACTCGACAATCTGGATGTGTTTCCGATAGTCGCTTGAGTTCTTTGGATAAGAGTTGCGCTGAATCTTGGATAGGTTGATCGTTGGGATAATTTAATACTGCGCAGGAAAATCCGTTTTCACGTGCTGTGGTAATTAAAGTTTCCGATTGACGTGGTCGGGAATTGAATCCGTGTACTAATACAACCAATTGTTTTTTATTTTTCGCTTGCTGCCACGGTTGATCAAACTCGAGTCCAAACCGGGCTCGAACATGATGAGGCGCATGGAGCATGGCTTTCCGACGTGCCGTGTTCTTGACTTGGTGCCAATGGTTCCACCAAGTCGTTGGATCTACCGAAACGATTTCAGAGAGTCGAATGGCAGATTGCTTGAGCGACGCCCACGTTCCTGTTTCCGGAGAGGAAACTTCATTGGCAAGTGATCCCTCAGTGATCAGCAGCCCAAGAGCGAACGAGACACCTACGAGAGTCCGGGATAGCATGGAGTTGGGTACTCGTGACTGAAAGTGAAACAAGGAGAGCCGACAGCTGATCCCACACCATCAAGGTATTCGACGTTCGGCAGCGGATCTTGGAGGTCACCAGGTAATTTTTCTACTCAGTGCCGATTTTGCGTCACGCGGATCGCTTTAAGCAAGCCTCGAGCCTTGTTTAAAGTCTCCTGATATTCATTTTCAGGGATGCTGTCGGCGACGATTCCCGCACCGGCCTGAACGTGGGCGAGGCCATTGTGAAATACGATCGTTCTCAAGGCAATGCATGTATCCATGTTTCCACGATAGTCAATGTAACCGATCGCTCCGGCATAGGGGCCACGGCGGTGAGGTTCGAGCTGGTCGATAATTTCCATGGCTCGAACCTTGGGCGCTCCAGAAACGGTGCCTGCAGGCAGACACGCTGCTAACGCATCAAAGGCATCCATTCCTTGTTGAAGCTGACCTGTTACGTTGGAGGTAATGTGCATGACATGGCTATAACGTTCTACGGTCATCACGTCCGTCAATTTCACCGATCCGTATTCAGCGACGCGGCCGACATCGTTACGTCCCAAATCGACGAGCATCACATGTTCAGCCCGTTCTTTGGGGTCGGCGAGCAGGTCCTTTATCAGGGCTGCGTCTTCTTCCTCTGTGCTGCCTCTTGGCCGAGTACCAGCCAGCGGACGAACGGTCACTTCGTTTTCCATGACTCGACACATGATTTCCGGAGAGCTACCAACCAGTGTGACATCATTGGTGCGGAGGAAAAACATGAACGGACTTGGATTGATCACTCTCAAGGTCCGATAGACTTCGAAGGGGTTGTGTTGGAAATCAACTTCCAGGCGTTGACTGATCACCACCTGAAAAATATCGCCCGCTTCGATATATTCAACGCAACGTCGAACAGCATTTTCAAATTCGTTTTTTTCAAAGTTAGATCGATATTCGATGTCGTCATCGCCGGTTGTGGAAATGTCCGCTGGCACCAAATTCACTTTTGCGTTGGATAGGCGTTCCACCATTTCGTCAACTCGGCGACAAGCGGAACGATAGGCCTCGTCTGGATTGGTTTGGTTGCAATTGGCCAGAGCAACAACCGTCATCGTTTTGCTGACATTGTCAAACACCACCATTTGGTCGTAGAAACCAAACCACAAGTCAGGCACCTGACGGTCGTCGTGAGGCGCATTGGGGAGGTGTTCACAATAACGGACCACATCGTACGAGGCATATCCGACAGCACCTCCGGTAAAAGGGGGTAAGTCGGAGAGATGGGCCACACGAATACTGGATACGTGTTGACGAAGTTCGTTGAGCGGATCATTACATTGAAAGGTTTTGGAAGAATCCGGACTGGAGATCGTGACTTGATCTCGAGTAGCGGACAATTGCCTGTGGGGTCGGAATGCCAGAAAGCTGTATCTGCCAACTTTCTCGCCACCGATGACACTTTCGAACAGGCATGCGGGCTCACCGTCGTCCAGCTTGTGAAATGCGGAGACTGGTGTCAGCGCGTCGCTAACCAACCGCCGATATACTGGAACTAGGTCATATTGGCTGTGGAAATGCCGAAATTGATCCAGGGTGGGAAAATAGTCCATCTCTGGTGTAATGCCCGACGTAATGATAAGGAGACATGATAAGGATTATTTACCATCTAATGTGGATATCAAGCTTACTCGTTGAATACGGAGCTCACAACGGCGTTGTGGATTTGAAAATGTTTAGTGGTCGAGACACGATTTCCAATCGGCCGGCATTAGCGTCAGGGATCATTTTTTGTCAGGTCATCATAAAACTAGGGTAAACAACTGACCAACCTTGACATGGAATACCCCCTTGTTAGAATCCAATTACTGGTAGTTAATCCTTGTATCGCAACGAGTTGCACCTAACAGTGGCAGTTTTCCAAGCAGTTTTTGAGGTTTCGAGTAACTGTAAAGAATAGCTGACCGTGTCCAACCAGGGTCACCTATCCGACGCACTTAGCACCGTTTCAATACTATGAAATGTCAGCATTGTGAGAAACCGGCGACGTTTCACATTACCGAGCTAACGGGTCCTGAACTTCAGGAATTGCATTTGTGCGAGGAGCATGCTCGCAGTTACCTGACACAGTCCGAAGAGTCGGTGGTGGGGGCCTCTCAGAGTCTTGCTGGTGCGTTGGCTCAGCAATTGCAATTAGGGCAAACGGCTGAGGAGTTGGCCAGATTAGATCAACAATGCTGCCCGGTCTGCGGAATCACCTTTTATGAATTTCGCAATCAGGGTAGGCTGGGTTGCCCTTATGATTACGTTTGTTTTGAGGATGAGTTGGAACCGTTGATTATCAACATTCACGGTACCTCGGAACACCAAGGCAAGCGGCCTTCACGAGGTGAAGATGGCTCACAGCAGCAGACTGAATTGATTCGTTTGCGTCGGGAAATGAAAGATGCGGTGTCGAAAGAGGAATATGAATTGGCATCCAGGCTGCGTGACAAGATTCGACAGATTGAAGAATCTGCCCATGCCGGTTCGATGAGCGACAGTGAAATAGACGATAGCGAAGAAATAAACGATAGCGAATCCGACAATTAAGGGGAGTCATAACGTGGAGCTTGAAGACTTCGCTGATCGAAGTGGTGAGTGGCTGCGGGGATCAGGGCCCGAGTCGGATATTGTCATCAGCAGTCGTATTCGATTGGCTCGGAATTTGGCTGATTTCCCTTTTATCCGCAAGGCGACCGAACATGATCGGACAGCTTTGGAAAAGTCGTTACGCGAGCGAATTACCGACGCCGATGAATTGCGCAGTTTATTGTACGTTGATGTCAGCCAACTTAAATCGGTCGATCGTCAGTTTCTCGTCGAGCGACAGCTCATTAGCAGGGAGCACGCTGAAAGTGATGGTGCTCGTGCAGTAGCGATTGATGACAGCGAAACATGTAGCCTGATGATCAACGAGGAGGATCATCTGCGTATTCAGGTGATGCACAGCGGTTTGGATTTGTCTGCAGCCTGGAAACAGATCGGGAGGATCGACGATCTAATCGAAAGTCAGGTTACCTACGCGTTTCATAAGCGACTGGGTTATCTCACGGCATGCCCTACAAATGTTGGGACTGGAATGCGCGTAAGCGTGATGCTTCACCTGCCCGCATTGGTCATTACAAGGCAGATTGAAAAAGTGTTTCGCAGTCTGCAAAAGATCAGCTTGGCTGTTCGCGGTTTGTATGGTGAAGGCTCGCAAGCGATGGGAGACTTTTATCAGATCAGCAATCAAATCACACTCGGCCGAAGCGAAGAAGATTTAATAGAGCAGGTGACGGAAGTTGTACCGGTACTCATTGATTATGAACGCCGGGCTCGCAAGTTCTTGCTTCAAGAAAGCCATAAGGATCTTCACGACCGAGTGAGTCGAGCTTACGGGATTCTCTGTACGGCCCAGACCATCAGTAGCGAAGAAACAATGCATTTGCTTTCCAGTGTGCGGATGGGAGTCAATTTGGGATTGATCAGCGACCTGGATATACCTGTGGTGAACAAATTGTTCATTCACACTCAGCCTGCGCATCTTCAAAAATTGAGCGGTTCGGAGCTTGACACGGCCGACCGTAATATTGAACGGGCCATTTATCTTCGGCGACATCTGCAAAAAGGAAATGGCGCAGATTCGGCAGAAAATAATTAGAACGCGCTGGCCGGATTGAACTCGCGCGAAGATGTCGGTTTCCTGGCATGATGAAGGTCAACTTCGAATGATAGAATCCCCAGGATGAAAGGGGTGACGAAGTTACCATCGGACATTCCGAATCTCTATTGTTTGGGTTATCGGGTAGATCATCATTTTTGTTTGCGGGTTAATTTTCAAGATGGAAAACATGTCTTCCAACGACGGGCGAGTTGCTGTTTACACGGGGTCATTCGATCCCATCACGCTGGGTCATTTGAGTGTGATTCGTCGTAGCAGTCGATTGTTTGACAAGGTAATTGTCGGGATCGGGATCAATATCGAAAAGCCATCTTTGTTTGCTTCTGATGAGCGGGCACGACTAGTGCGTTTGGTGACCGGGGATATCGGGAACGTCGAGGTTCGGGAATTTAGTAGTCTGGCTGTCGAATTTGTACGCGAGTGTCATTCTCGTGTGATGATTCGCGGGGTTCGTCCGTTGACAGATATAGCTGCCGAATTCACCATGATGATGGCCAACCGCAATTTGGATCCAGGCGTTGAAACGGTGTTCTTGATGTCCGGTGAAGAGTACACTCATGTTTCGAGTTCACTCATCAAGCAAATCGCCCCATTGGCCAACGATGAAAAATTGGCAAAGTTTGTTCCCGTTGAAATCATTCCGCAGCTGCGACGTAAGTTGGCCGAGAGTCAATAGGTCAACCTTTCGAAACGCTTGACCTATTTGGGTTCAAGTACGAGTTTCGGAATGGTTTCCTGCTTGGTGGGATCGCATCGGTCCGATCAGTGGCCTTGTTATTTTATTGGCTGTATTTCGGGCTATTTTCAAATCGGGAAGAGGAACCGTTGTCCAGTCTGTGATTGCGCTTTCTGGAAATGGAGGCCGAAACAGGTGCGGAATTTTTTCGCCCAGCGTGGGACACAGCTGATCAATTAAATCAACGCCCTGATAATTAGATTGCTCCTGGTGATGTACTAGAAATCGCGAGCCAGCGATTTGATTGGATGAATTTGTGTTGACGTTGCTTTCTTTAATCTGGATCAATTTCGATTGACACTTTTTAAAAATAACCCGATGAAAACGTCTGGTAATTCGTTTTGAAAAATGTCACACTTTAGATCGTTGGTAATCGTTGTTCCTGAGGATTTCTGTACGATGGGTCGTCAGAAATGAATAGGTGAATTTCCGCACAAATGAACAATATCGGAGAGTGGTGTTCAAATAGAAAGTGATACGGCCATGAAATTATCGATCGCTGGTTGTGTGCAAATTGTTCTTTTTAGCAGTTTCGTGACTTTGGTTGTTGCTGACGATTGGCCAACTTGGCGGCGAGATGCACGCCGTAGTGCGGCGACATCGGAAGAATTAGCGACGAACCTGCATTTGCAATGGTGGCGGCAATACCCGTTGCAAAAGCCGGCCTGGCCTGAGGATGTTCGGTTATATTTTGACGCTAGTTACGAACCGATCGTCATGGGGCGGAAGGTGTTTCTCAGTTCGTCGCGAAGTGACAGTGTGACCGCACTTGATGTCGACAATGGCAAAGAAGTTTGGAGATTTTTTGCCGCGGGCCCCATTCGTTTCGCTCCGATTGCTTCTGAAGGCCGGATTTACTTTGGAGCTGACGATGGTTTTTTCTATTGTCTGGATGTTGCGCAGGGTCGACTGGTGTGGAAGCGACAAGTAGCACCTACCCGTCGACGTGTATTGGGAAATGAACGGTTGATTTCGTTATGGCCAGTGCGTGGTGGCCCGGTACTGGACGGTGAAACGATTTATTTTACGGCCGGAGTATGGCCCTTTGAAGGGACATTTCTCTACGCTTTGAATAAGGAAACTGGTGAACCTGTGTCGGTCATGGGCGGCCAGGGTGTCGACGCTTCATTGTTGGATCTTACGGTCACGACGTTAAAAGATAAAACCCCCCAGGGTTATCTGGCAATGAATGAATCGAAGTTGTTAATTCCCTGCGGTCGGTCGGTTGCCGTTTGTTTGGATCGGATGTCAGGTGACTTTGTGAACTTCAGCTACAGTACCTCTTCTACTACGAATTATCACGTCTGCACGTCGGGAACATGGTTGTTCCATGGAACGATCAGCTTTGACATGGCGGCCAAGCAGACGGCACCTGTGAGTACGTGGCGTCCGGTTCTTACGGACGAGGTAATGTATTTCGCTCAGGCTGGAAATGTTGTGGCCTATGATTTGACCAAGCGGGTAAATTCGAAAGATCGCCGTGGGGAGCTGGTCGAAAAGGCTGAATTAGAACGGCTGTGGTCGCACGCAGTTGAGGTCATTGAGGATGTCAGTCGTGAAGGACCAGAGTACGAGGAATGGATCAAAAGTAATCCATTACGGATTCACATCAAGGCGGGGAATCGCCTGTATGGGCATCAACAAAATACGATCTTTGCGGTCGACTTGCCTGAGTCGGATTTGCAAACACCGAGCGTCGCATGGAAACAATTGATCGATGGAACCGTATCATCAATGATTGCCGCCAACGGAAATCTTTATGTGGTGACACGTGAAGGAGGAATTTATTGTTTTGGTCCAAAAAAGGTGGCACCTTTGACACATCCGTGGAGGCCGTTGGAGAACGAATTGGTCGTAGATGGGTGGGAGGATAGAGCGTCGTCGTTACTTGAGCAAACTGACATGCGCGATGGCTACTGTTTGTTTCTGGGAGTGGGTTCGGGACGGTTGGTCGAGGAGCTGGCCCGTCAGTCGAATTTGCGGATTATTGCAGTTGATTCTGACAAAAAAACAATCGACACGCTGCGTCGGCATTTTGATGCATTGGGCTTTTATGGCTCGCGGATATCGCTGCACGTTGGTGATCCAATGGAATTCGATCTGCCTCCGTACATGGCCAACCTGGTGATAGCTCGGGATTGGGAGCAAGACGAAGATCGACAAGGTGAGTTTGTCAAAAAGGTATTTGAAGTCCTGCGTCCTTATGGCGGGATTGCCCTTTTCGCATCGGCGGATGATGGGCGAAAAGAAGTTCTACAGCGCCTGGCAGCGAGCGACTTGTCGAATGCCAAGTTGGATGAATTATCAGAATTTATTGTGCTGCGTCGCATCGGAGCTTTAAACGGTTCTGCTGACTGGACTCATGAGTATGGTGATCCCTCGAATACATTGATGTCACTCGACGATCGTGTGAAAGCACCGCTTGGGGTGCTTTGGTTTGGCGGACCGTCGAGTGACACCGAACTCTTTTATAACCGGCATTTTTGGGGTCCCAGTATGGCAGTGGTGGATGGACGAATGTTCTTGCAAGGACCGGGAAAGCTGACTGCGGTCGATGTCTATACGGGACGTGTTGTATGGAAGATTCCATTGGACCATGATGAAAACTACAACCCTGGTCGGCGCGGCAACGACTTCGAAGGTGTGTTGGCCGGATTCCATTTCTTGGTGATGACCGATGGTGTTTACATCGTTTTGGGTAATGAAATTCTTCGTCGGGACCCCAGGACGGGAAACCTGCTGGCCCGTTTCAAGGCACCGCAAGGTGCAGGAAAATGGGGCCGTATTCGTGTTGAAGGTGATTTGCTGATCGCTTCCCTGTTTCGAACCGTGGAAAAATATGGTGAATTGCCGGTAGAACTTGTGGCCATGAATCGTTATGACGGCCAGATTCGGTGGACCAAACAGGCCAAACTGAGTTTTCCGGTAGTCGCGATCGGTAGTGACAAGGTATTTTGTTTTGATGGTGCCCTGGAGAACTTGTACCGTGACGCGGCGCGCAAGGGATTGGTTCCGAAGGCCGCCGATGCTCGTTCGTTGCATGCCTTGGATCTCGAAACGGGAGAAGAGCTTTGGCAGTCTTCAAGTGAGATGGTTGTGACGTGGTTGAGCTATGGTGAGTCTCGCGATGTACTCATTGCTACTAATAAAAAAGGGATTGCGGCGATAAGGGGCAACGATGGAGAAAATTTGTGGACAAAACAAAGCGATGGAGTGGGTTTCAAGGGGCATCCCGAAACACTGTGGGACAAAGTTGTAATTATGAACGACCGATTGGTCGATCAACGAGGGCCGGGCTTGGCCTACGATTTGGAAACTGGCCAAGCGATCACCAGTCGAAATCCCATAACGGGCCAGAAGTTAAATTGGCAATTTACTCGGGAAGGCCACCATTGCAACTACGCAATAGCCAATCCTCATTTATTGACGTTCCGTTCGGATTGTGCCGGAATCTGCGATATTACGACTGGTCAGACGGCGAGATTACAGGGTTTTCGGACCGGTTGTCGCAACAGCCTGATTCCGGCCAACGGTGTGTTAAATGCTCCGAATTTTGCCCATGGCTGTGTCTGTGGTTATTCGATATTCACTTCACTGGCCTTGGTACATTTGCCGCAGACAGAAATGTGGAACTATAGTGCTTTGACCATGAAAGATGAGTCTGTCGAACGCGTGGGTATCAATTTTGGTGCTCCAGGCGATCGACTCTCGAAGGCGGGTGTGCTGTGGCTGGATTATCCTAACGTGGGAGGTACGTCGCCGAATGTTCCCGTCAAATTGAATGTGGACAAAGCTCGCTGGTTTCAGCTTCATTCTGCGTTTGTCCAGGGCGATGGTCCAGCTTGGGTATCGGCTTCCGGTTTGGAGGGTGCCGGTTCACTAGAGGTAGGAGTGTTGAATTCGACCGACGTTGAATCAGTTGATCGACGTTATACCATACGATTGCATTTCATCGAGCCCACTGCGGTATCTGCCGCTCAACGATCTTTCGATGTGCAGTTGGAAGGCAAGGATGTATTGGTCGACTTCGATATCTTTCGCGAGTCAGGTGGCCGGAATCGTTCAATTGTAAAAGAGTTTGAACATGTCCAAGTAGGACAAGAGTTGGAGATTGCTTTGAAGTCTCGCATTGGCAGACCGTTGATCGCCGGTGTTGAGATTGTGGTAGAGTGAGCGGCGGAGTCCAGAGATGAAGTACAAGGTACTGGAAATTTGACATTGAGCAGACGAGTAGCATGAAAGTGTTTAACCCCCCAAGACTGTCGGTGTTAGTAATCATCGTTTCATTAGGAACGATGGGGTTTGCGAAGTCGGCCCGGGCAGAGGCAGAGCGTTTTGAACTCTCTGCAGAACATATTGCTGCGGTCAACAAAAGTCGCAGAATTGTCGTCAATTGTGATGCGCTTGCTACACTGTTCGGTTACAAAGGCAATGACGACCTGGAAGACCTTAAGGGGTTCATGTTGGGTATTCTCGATATGCCGGGAAATCAGATTGACAGTGTGGGTTGGTGTTGGAGCGAAGGGAACGAAGCACCTTATCCGAGCAAAGTGTTGCCAACCTTACTGGATCATCCGATTTTTAAACGAGTGCCTGAAGGGCTTGACATCGTTCGGATGTGTTGCGATGAAACCAGGCGTCGTGGAAAAGAATCGATGTTTTCCATGAGGATCAATGGTGGAGACCATGACAGATTGTATCTAGAAGGCCGTCTGCCGAAACTTCCGGCAAAGTGGGAAAACAAAGACTGGATGATCAATTGGAATCCGGATCCCAATGGACCTCCTGAATATATTTCTCCTTATCACAAGTCGGCCTTTTTCGATTTTGCAGCCCAGGGGGTTCGGGACTACAAGCTCAAAGTACTCCGTGAAATTGCTGAAAATTATGATTTTGATGGAATCGAGATCGATTTTGCCCGTAACAGTCCGATCTTTCAGCCGGGTTACCAATGGGAGAATCGGCATAAGCTAACGGATTTCATGAGATCTGTCAGAACGGCATTTTTGGAAGTTGCGCAGAATCGTGGTCGGCCCTTGTTGCTTGGTGTCCGTGTTCCAGAAAATCTCGTGGGTTGTCATTTTGATGGACTGGATGTTGAAACTTGGGCACGGGATGAGATCGTTGACATTTTTGCAATTGGTTGTCGATCGATGGATGTGGATCTTCCTGCTTTTCGCCGGATTACCGCCGGAACGTCAATCAAGCTCTATCCGTCTCTCGATTTTGTTCACTATTCAGATAGTTACGATCCGGGGGACACTGCGGTCAATGGCACCAAGGTTGCCTATGGAGCATTTGCGAATTGGTGGCATCAGCAACCAGATGGTGTTTACACATTTAACTTCACCTATCATGGCCAACGGTGGGCGATGTACCGGGACATTGGTAGCCAGGAAACATTGCGATATACGGACAAGATGTTCGTTGTCCAACGACGGGGTGGCGGGCATTCGCCGATCTTGACGCCTTATCCCAATGATTGGAGCACACCCCGTCTGGCCTATGCCAACACGAATATGCATGGCCACCTGCCAGTTCCACTAGACAATGCGGCGAAAGCGGACAACCTGATGATCGTTTATGTTGCAGATGATGTTAACGCTGCGTCGGATCGTTTAAAGTCGGTGAAGTTGCGAGTAGCTTTATCGAAACCGGCTAAGATCGAAACGCGTTTGAACGGAGCTCTGCTTGCGCCACCCAAAATGGAGGGTGAGTGGTCGGAGTTTCCCACGCAACCCCGGAATTTTTCCGTTGGCGAAAATTTGGTCAGCATTCGCTTTACCCAACCGCGCCCCAATGCCGAAGACGATATTTTGGTTGAAAAGATCGAAGTGCATGTGTCGTATCGGAGGTAACTGTTGGATGTTGGACTCGGACGTCACTAATCATCAGACACTGCGCGGCACAGCCGTTCCACGTCCTCCTCATTGACATAGGCGTGTGGGCTGATTCTGAGTCGGCCGTCTCGACAACTTAATACGACCTTTTGCTCCAGGCAACGCTGTCGAATTTCAGCGGGGTCTTTTCCTGGGATTGAAAATGACACAATTCCGGAATTGTGTTTGATGTTTTTTCGATCGCTGTGGATGACTGCTCCCAGTTGGCGTAGTCCATCCACCGATGCATTGGTAACCTGCAGGACGCGATCGGCGACGGATGAGACGTTTGTTCCGAGACCCATTTCAGTTAAGAACTCGAGACTTGCACCCAGGGCAAGCATTCCGGCCATATTTTGTGAGCCACCTTCGTATCGTGCTGCAGTTGGCCGCAGGTTTAAATCGACGTGGCTGAAGTCGAATGCATGGACCACACTGTGCCAGCCGACACCTAGGGGGCGTAGTCGATTCAGGTGCTCTTTTCTGATGTAAAACAGGCCAGCGCCTTCGGGGCCTAACATCCATTTGTGACCGTCGGCTGCGAGGAAATCCACACCGCATTGCTGCACGTCGAGTGGAAAAACTCCCAGGCCCTGGATTGCGTCGAGAAACAATAGCCCGCCACGATGGTGCACTGCCTCAACAAGGTGGTTCACGTCAATGCGCCATCCAGACGCATACCCTACCCAACTGACAGATACGATTCGAGTGCGCTCATCGCAGGCTTCCAGGATTTGATCGATAGCAATTGCCGCATGTTCAACGACTACCCGCCGGGTTTCAACGCCACGAGACTGCAGGTTCATCCATGGGTAGAGGTTTGACGGAAACTCGTTGCTGAGCGTAACGAGATTGTCCCCAGCCTGCCAGGGAAACCCTTCGGCTACCAGATGAATCCCCGTGGTAGTATTAGGGACTAAAGCGATCTCATCAGCCTGGGCGCCGATCATGGTGGCGGCATGTTGACGAGTTTGTTCTGCACCAGCGTACCAATCGGGCCATTGCGTATCGCCGTGGTGAACAGCTTGATGGGACCATTTTTCCAAAGCGGTTGCTGCTGGAAGGGATAGTGGGGCGACCGCTGCGTGGTCAAAATAGGCCCAGTTTTTTGTCACTGGCATCTGGGCACGAAAAGTTTGCCAGGTTTCTACAGGGAGTTGGGGGTCGACAGTGTTCATTTTACGGCCGTCGGGTAGCATCTGAGCACCGAGGTAGGAGGATTTGGCGGGAAATTCCCCTCTCTAATTTTGGAGCGATTTGAGTTATACTAGACAACTGCCGACTTGGGATGAATTGCTCGGTACGTTGTGCATTGTCCTGGAAATTGAATTGTTTAGGAAGTTGTCCCTTGGGATGGTTTACCACGATTGTCAATTACCAAGTGTTGCTGAATTTTTGATGAATTGCACGAATGCTGTCAGGCCAGTCCCATTCGCGTTCACCCACTGATTTTTCTTACCTGATGTTTGCCGACTGAGATGCCCAAGGCCCTTACGATTATTGGATTGGTAGTTGCCGGTTTAGTCGTGGTGCTTTTTGCCCTGGATCTGTTGATTCAATTTCCGTTTCAACGCGCCAGTTTTATGTTGGACATTGCTTTTCTAATCAGTGGCTCGATCTTAGGTTATCTTGGCTGGTCAACGCTGCGAGATTTGGACTGACCGGTGCGAATGACGAAAGATGTCATGATAAATACCATGTGATGCACCGGCTGTCGGACAGCTGGCTCAGATGTTGGGAGCGATTTTGAGCTTATTTGAACCGTTTCATTATGCGGCAGCGGGTCGCAAAATCGAGTGTGCGGGATTTGACTGGTGAGATTGGATCTTAAGTTGTGCCAGTTCATTCAGTGTCATCACTTGCAGGGACTGGTTTTCACATCGGTTGGCCACTTCGGACAGGAGTTGAGCAAGATGCCGTTCACCGGAACTACCCGTCTCGATCAATGCTCCGGCATCAATGGCGATGTGTATCAATTGGTTGTCTTGTGAACCACGTTCGATTGCACTGCGACACTTTTTTAAGCCATTGGCGCCCCACCATCGTCGACCGGCTGGAAATGCGCATGTGGCGTGACATTGCCAGAGACCGTACCGAATAGAAATTAACGCTTGAGCGGATCGTTTGGGGAGCACCGGCGGGATGGCTGGTCGTAGTAGCGTTAGTCGGTGTCCCGCCAGCACGTCGAGGTGTTCGACTTTGGGCATGGCTCGTAAAGTGAGTGTACTGATTGAAAGTCCGTGTTGACGGGCTGATTCGACGCGTCGAGCCAATTCACGGGAGAAACGAGAACGAGGAACGAGGGCCCCTGCCCAGTTGTCGTCTGCCAGAATGGCGATTTCGTTTTTTGGACTGCTATTGAGAATGCCATCAGTAGCCGCTGAGACAGCCGGATCAGCCACCGACCAAGTGGCTGTGAGCCCGTGCGAGGAAAATAAGTTGATCAGCAGGTTGGTCACTCGACCTAATTGGCGATGTTTTGAAAGGCCGCCGTGATGTACATCAAGTTCAAGATCGATCGAAAATGCCAATTCACAGCCATTTGCCTCTTCTGCCATACCTACATTCCTCTCGTGAAATTAGGCTTTTTGTCAAAAGCCGTAGAGATTTTAAACCTAGGTTACCACTAGCATCGGCCGGATCGGCGTTAAGACTGGATGTGATGTGACACGATT
>Ga0310342_100000282_pt1 | contig 27140 bp, 23 predicted proteins | sample S15DNA20500_MG_FD_206155 | JGI IMG/M metagenome (GOLD analysis project Ga0310342, IMG submission 206155) | Marine microbial communities from station ALOHA, North Pacific Subtropical Gyre - S1503-DNA-20-500_MG | ecosystem: Environmental > Aquatic > Marine > Oceanic | place: Pacific Ocean: North... | reverse complement strand
GTTACGTCCTCGACTTCTTTTGGAACCCATTGACCTGTAATTGCATTAGTTTCTCCAAAATCACTCGCAGCCAATTTTGTTCCATCAACAAAATGGACTTCAGACATATAGCCATCAAAATAGCTGTCCGTACCATCATTCTTTCCTAGAAAATGTTCAGTAGTATTATTAACTCGCCCATCCACGTTATTAGGTCCAGTATTACTTGAAAAACTGGTAACTTCTACCCCATTAACATACATATGAGCAGCTGTATTTGCCGCATCTACTGCAAAAACAATATGGTACCATGCTGCAGTATCACGTAATCGCATACTAGAATATCTAGCCAGACCCATAGGACTATCAAAAGCAATTAAGCAATCATTAAGGTCAATATACAATCCACCAAATGAAGTACCTGTGTGAAAATTTCCTGTGCCAAAAATTTGTTGATAAGTACTACCTGAGGTTAGGTTACTCCGTTTTATCCAGGCACTGAAAGTCCAAGTTTTACGATTACCAGCCGATGATGGAGTACGAGAAAGATATGCTGAATCGTTATCATTAAACATCAAAGACTGATTAATCTCGAAAGGGGTTCCTCTATTGGCAAAGGCCCCAAACCCTAAAACTTTATCACTAAAAGACATTAATTACTCCTAGGCGTCATTTGCAGCGTTAGTGGTGAAGAATATTTTAATTCCAAGTAGCCTAGCGTCTCCTGTTTGGTCATCGGCACTTACATCTCTAAAAATTTGGAAAAAGGTCACAGCATCATCTGCAACTTGCTCTATAGCTACCGTGTTGCTTTCAGCAGAAACCATTACATCATTAGAAGTTCCGCTAAATGCTAAAGCTGTAGTTACAGTAGCAGTTCCAAACTCATCCGCTGCAGGATCACTGTTTTCCATTGATACACCTTGTAATCCCCAAGCTACCGTACCTGCATTTGTTCCTGTAACCATCCAAAATGGTTGAAAAGTTACAGTACCTTCGTTCCAACTTTTTGGAAATGCTACTGTAAACTGAGCATATTCATCTTGACTTCCTGTTCCTATGAAGTCTAAAACCTTTACATCAGGCATATTTGTTCCTATTGCTACCTGTGTTAATGCTGAACAACCATTAGTAGTATTAGGGTACATAGCAGTAGCAGGAACCCATATGGTTTCTTTGCCTGCTTGCTTTAACGTACCTGCACTAGCAAGAAGATTTAATTCTGCACCCGTTGCTGTCACTGCTGTACTTCCTATAACAAGCCCATTAGCAGGTACAACAACTCTGGCAGCACCCCCTAAGATTAAGTCATCTGCTGACGTATCCCAGAGCATATAAGCACTGGCTGTATCTCCAAAGAATTTAACATCGTGCCCAGCATCATCTACACCAACAGTTATTGTGCCTAATGCTGTTAGTCCACCACTAGCTAAAGTCAGTAAATCAGTATCGCTAGTGTGACCAATGGTTGTACCGTTGACAATGACGTTATCAACAGTTAAAGTTGTAAGTGTTCCTAACGAGGTAATATTAGATTGAGCAGCAGTCGTAACTGTTGCAGCAGTTGTAGCAGCTGTAGCAGTATCGGCATTGCCAGTTAACGGCCCTGCGAATTCATCTGCTGTTACTGTCCCATCAAAGTAAGCATTTTTAAACTCAAGTGATGCCGTTCCTAAATCGATTTGATTAGTTGTAACAGGTTTTAAAGATGACTCTGTTAAGGTCAGCCGGGCGGCGTCATTAGCTTTGAAAGCAATTTCATTAGCTGTGCCAAAATCAATAGCAGTCTGTGAATCCTCTCCTAAAATTAAATCTGTTGCATAGAGCGTAGCAAGGCCCGTAATCCCACTTCCTGTTAAGTCAAGATTATCTCCTGACGGTAGCTCCCTTATATTACTATTTGTTGAATCCACTACAAGTGGAAATCTATTTGCCATTATACTACTCCTACGCTAACTGTTCCGGACCGAGTTGTTACGGTTATCGACCCCCCTATTAATTCTACTGAAGTTATAGCAGACCTACCTGCTACTAATAGGGTTGCTGCTTCTGCTGGTTGTTCTCCTAAAAAAGGCATCTTAACTCCCTACAGTCGGTCTTGTATCGGGGAAGTCTCCAGTACTAGGCCAGTCTCTTAATTCTTGTCTGTATGTGAGGTATGCATCACGATTCGGATAGTCAGGGGTTTGGGCTATCCAATCTGTTTGTTGTAATTCTTGATCTCTCCACTCTTTTTCAGCCTGTGCAATTTCTAAGTCACTTGCATCTGGAGCAACCTCTAGCTCATAGCTGGCATATTGTGCTTTAGCAAATTCTTCTGAGGCTACTATTCTGCTGATGTTACCATCACTATCTGTCACACGATAAATACTCATTACAGCGCCTCCAAAATCGTTACAACAACTAAACCAGCGCCACCAGTACCGGAATTATGAGCATTAGAACTACTGGCATAGCCCGCAATAGCCCCGCCTCCAGCACCAAAGCTGCCCGCTCCTGAGTAGCCAATATTAGTACTATAGGTAGAATCTGCGTAGTTAGGAATACCGCCACCACCACCGCCAAAAAGGCCGGGGGACATATACGTATAGGTCCAATCAATTGCGTAGTATGCGTAGCCTCCTCCTCCAGCACCGGGGCCAGCAGACGAATAATGATCTCCTTGTGTTCTAGTTGCACCTTGACCAGTTAAACCATGAAAAATACTAGCGGCTTTACCCGAACTTGCTTGTGCGGCGTCCTTCCACTTCTCGTAGGTAGTCCCATTATATGCACCGGAAACCCCCCTACCCGCTGCATTAATACCTAATCTTGCAGTCAAATCATAGCACTTATTCCGAACTGGATTATCACCGTCAGTAGCCCAGTTCCAGCAGCCCTTTCCTGTTGAAGCAGTTGCATGACTAACATCATCACCATCGTGGTCTCCAGAACCGCCTTGAGTCATAGCATAGTTCGTATGGCCTCCTGATAAAGTAGCATCTCCACCTCTACCCCCTACACCACCACCTCCTGTGGCAGCATATTTATTATAGCCATCGACACTTAATAAGGCATTTCCACCTCTAAATGACTCTCCTAAAATGCCTGGGGCACCTCCACCAGCAGCGGCGTTATGAATTCCAGCTACTTCGTACCAAGAAACCGTTGCGCTACCTCCAGCACCTCCAGTGACATTCCATATATTACCTCCGGTAGCTGATCCTCCAACACCTCCAGCTTGGGTAGCTACTACATCAGCAGCTACTGCTTGAATGCCTTTAATACCTCCGGTAGCTGTTATTATGGCATCCGCGTCAGGGTCGTTGCCATCAGCAAAAACACTCTTCTGCCCGTCCACACCAAATGCGGTGCCCGTGATACCAGTCACAGAAGTTCCTCCAGCACCGATAGTAATATAATAAGTCACAGAGGAATCTAGTCTTAACAAACTTTTACCACAACCCCCTGCGCCTCCACCAGAAGCAGCCCCTGCTCTATTATCAGAAGTATTTCTAGCAGAAGCTCCTGAAGCTCCTGCACCTATAACTGTTACATAAGCTCGGCAATCAAAGGGCGGGGACCATGTTGTGGAACGCGAAAATATTCGCTCCATAAATATTGAGTCATTACTTTTTCCTAATATTGCCATAATTATACCTCGAACCAGCCGATACCTGAATCGACATAAACTAACTGTACTGAGTTTCCTTGAGGCAATGTGCCATCATCTGTGGATGAATTAATTTTTTCACTGCCATTAGCCTCTATTGTCACTAATGCCGCTCCCGCATTAGCTATAACTACTGTATTTCCTGCTGAACCTGCTGGTAAAGTTATTGTAAAAGCGGCACTTGCGTGATTACAAACTAACTGGGCACCACTAGCACAAGTAAAATCATCATCTTTTACTAGCCAGGCACTATAAGTACCACCTGCGGCTGCCCATGTTAATCCTCCAGCATTCCCTGATTGCTTTTGAAGGAAGTTTCCGTCAGATCCACCATTACTAATTAGTAAATTATCTTCATCAACAACCGCACTAGCAATTACTGTAGCGCCATCAGCAGTAGAAGTTACCTCGCCAGAGTGATTAGGATGCACATAATTATTTGCGCTAGTAGCTACTCCCGCTAACTTAGTAAACTGTGCATCTGTAAAAGCGTTACTTTGAGCCTCATAAGCTGTTTTTATTTGGGCCCCTGTTTGATCCGCTGTAGCGCTAGTTTCTATTCCATCTAACTTAGTACCATCTGTTCCAACATCCCTACCGTCAAAGGTTGAGTTAGTTGTAATAGCACCAGTCATTGCTCCGCCAGCTTTAGGCAGAGCCGCTACACCTGTAGCAATATCTGTATTAATCGAGTTAGCTAACTTGTCTGCAGTAACAGCATCATCTTTTAGCATTATCGTTGAAATAGCATCATCATCGACAGTGACAGCTGTTGATATTGGGCCCTCAAGTGCTATAATATAATCAATTACATCATCTGTAGTTAAGTCACTAGCAAATGTTATTGTATTACTACTTAGTGTATATGCTGCTATCGGTGCCTGTGTTACACCATTTAAAGAAACTATTAACGATTGTGCGCTTGCGGGCGTATACGCTACACTGTCCTTTTCTAAAGAATAAGCAGCAGTGGCCGTCGCATTAAATGCATCGAGTAATACAGTTTTATTAATTCCTTGCGATGGCTGCTTCCCTAAAAATGGCATTTTAGCTTCCTAAAGTCGGCTTTGTACCTGGAAAGTCTCCAGTGCTAGGCCAATCCCTGAGTTCTTGTCTGTATGTTGTTAAATTATCTTTATCAGGATGGTCTGGTAGTAACATAAGAATATCTGTTCTAGAAAGTTCGCTGTTCCGCCAATCTCTTGGTTCTTCTACAGGTTCTTCTACTGCACCAGATTCTGGAGTAGTATCAACAAGGGCTGCTTTATAGGCTTGTAAAGGCACTACTTCGGCAGTCCAAGCCCCGCCTACATACTTCCTTCTTAAGTAGCTTTGATCATAGCTAGGAATTTCTATATAAGCGGAGTCATCAATTGTAGAAGTAACATTACTAATACCGATACAAACGCCTTGATCATCTAAATTTGCATAAAACATTTTTTTATTCTCCTAACTATATTCAATTACTTGCCACTCACAGGGGCCATCAGCAGTAATTGTTGTAGAATTTGTTATCACAGCACTATACTGCTTAGTAATTAAACTTGTAGAACCCCCAGATAAACTTCTAGTCCCCGTATAACTAACGCTATACGTTGCTTTTTGATAATCATAGTTACTTGCATAGAGCCCCCCAGGGGATACAATTCCAGTACTAGGGTTCAATGTCCCAGTAACACTTCCAGTAGCAGCTACTGTTCCTGCACTACTTTTACTTACGGTTGAAATTATAGACTTAGCTACAACAACTGCAGATATAGTAATAGTTCCACCTGCTCCACTGTAAACCCCGACTTGAATACTCTTAACGCCGCCACCGTATAAACTTGATGTTGCTGCCATATCTAACCTCCCGCCGGTAACCAGCCAACTGTGGCATCCATGTATTTAATACTTGTTGACCAGTTCTTTGTATCAATCACTCCGTCTGCATCTGCTCTAAAAATCAACTCGCTGCCCTGCTGCGTTAACGTCAGATTATTAGTATCAAATGTTCCACTATAGTCAATAATACCGATGGTATCGCCAACAGCCCCGGTGGGTAATTGAATGGCGAATGCTCCGCCAGTTGTATTACATAAGTACTGATTGCCTGCTGCAGCTGTAAATCCACTTGTTTGGACAGCTACTAGCGTTAGACCACCAGACGCTAATGCGGCTATAGCCTGTCCAATTCTCTGGGGAGTAAATCTCTTAACAGATGTTGAAGAGCCTGCTTCAGCTTCTCCTTGTGTAGCAACAGCAACTTGAGCATCATAAGCCGTTTCAACTTCAGCATTTGACTGATCAGCTGTAGCGGATGCTTCTATTGCATTAAGTTTTGAATGATCAGCATCAGTAAACACATTAGAATCAGTAGCGGCTTCAACTGCTGTTCGGATTTCAGCATTTGACTGATCAGCTGTTGCTCCGTCGTCAACATTAAGCATAGTTCTGACATTGGCTGGCGTAATCTCTTCAATAATCCCAGCACTAGCAGAGTCGCGCCCTAAGATCCTATCGGTCGCAGATACGTTTTGAATCTTTGCATAAGTGACAGCATCGTCGTCAATATCCGTTGCTACAACAGTATTAGGGGGTATACTTAATGAATTAAGTAGTGTTAAAGCCATTAGGTAATCTCCATGATTCCTAATGTTGCGTCAATTTCTGCAGCGCTAGCCAATACTCTTATAAGATCATCTTCTTCTAAAATATATTTTTGTCCTGCTAAAACTTCTAATGTGGTACGGGCGGGTATACTTACTTGCTCAAGAATTTGAAAATCAGCATTAGACGCAGAATCATCTTCAATCTGCACTGTAACAGTTACCGGATTCGCGGATTTATTACATAGTGCTAAACCAAGTATTACTGTAGTTTTACCTGATCCTGTGCAAGTATACAAAGTTTGATATCCTGTATTTACAGATAGAAAAGAGTTTTTAAATGTATTTGCCATAATCTTATCCCAATGCGATTGCCAATGCTGTGGCGTCGTCCACTGATGCTGCTGTTGCTACCTGAGTATCTACATAAGCCTTCACCGATTGTTGAGTAGCAATATGAGTAGCACTATTAGATGACATATCATCTTGATCTTTAATAGCACTACCACTAATACCTGTATTCAATACCGGACTTGTTAGAGTTTTATTTGTTAATGTTTGTGTTTCGGCTAATTGAACAATATTACTATTTGTAATAGATGCAATTTTAGTTGCTGTGGCTGCATTACCTGTTGCACTTCCTGCAGTACCACTTACATTACCGGTTACGTTTGCAGTAATAGTTCCGGCTGCAAAGTTGCCACTACCATCTCTTTTAACGAGTTTGGAAGCTGTATTAGCATTGGTAGCCGCATCAACTATATCAGTATAATACTTACCACCGATTGTTTGTATTACTTCTGCAGAACTTGAGTTTATAGAACTAATATAAAGTTTAGCAGATGCACCATTATTAGACCTATCTTCAGCGTAAGCTAGTTCGCCTTCAATCAAATCTGCAGCAACTGGAGCTGCTGACCCTGTGCCACGTTTAATTTGAATTGCTGTTGCCATTAGGAGTAAGTTCCTCCGTCTACGGTATTTTCCCAAGAAATAGTATCCGAGGATGCTGTATATAATAATATCCCATCCACGGATTGTCCGCCATCTAAGGCGGAAAGGGTATTTGCGGTATTTGCTACAAGTAGAGAACCTTTTGCGACTGCTCCGATACCTGTTCCGCCATCCGCAACTGCAAGATCAGTAATACCTTGTATTGTTCCACCTGTAATATTTACACTTGAACTTTCTAAATTTGCCATAAGAATTGCTGTTGTAATAGCTAAATCACCTGTACTAGCACCCGTGAAAGAGCCTGTGCCTACAACAAACTTATTTGCCTGTTCATCCCAACCAAAAAAAGCATTATCAGCAGAACCTCTTTCTATTACAATACCTGCATCGTTTGCAGGAGTCCCCGAAGTTCCAGTACCTAACTCTAACAATGCGTCTTCAACTGTAGTGTTTGTTGTTGAAATTGTTGTGGTAGTTCCATTAACTGTTAAATTACCTGTGATTGTTACGTTATTAGGTAGTCCAATAGTAACAGTATTATCTGAAACGGCTGTTTCTATCTCGTTTGCTGTACCGCTAAAAACAAGATTATTTGTTCCAAGTGTAACAGCATCTGTAGTAGTGCCGTCACTTATTGTTAGATTTTGAGCATCTGGGTCCGCCCAGCTTAATACACCTGACCCATCTGATTTTAGAAATTTTGCATTAATTGCAGCAGCAGGTAGTGTATAAACTAAATCACTTCCTACTGTTGCAGGAGCTTTTAGCCCTACATAATTACTGCCATTTGCAGTTGCTTCATGAAGTTTAAGAGCTCCTTGTGCTTTAATTTTCCATTCATTTATAGCAGCAGCCCCATCCAGAATTACTGCTTTAGAAGCAGTTATCGTTCCTGAGAGGTCAACAACACCTCCAAGTAGATCCGTAAAATACTTGCCACCAACAAGCTCTGGAGTATTGCCCCCACCGTCTACATGGCCTATAGATAATCTTTTTCCGTAACCAGCCGCATCAGACGCTGCCCCATACGCATAAAATAGCTCGCCTTGGGCAACCGCAGCGGGTTTGCCTGCGTTAGCACTTCTCTTAATTTGAATTGTTTGAGCCATTTATTACTCCGAATATCCTAATAGGATCCTGCGTCTATTGTATCAGAATCGCCTGCAGCTGCACCCACTATTATGGGGACCCACTGAAAAGTGTCTGTACTTGTTTCGCGATAGACTTTGAATTGCTCATCGTCTGTGTCATACCATATATCTCCTTCCCCTACTTGAGCACCCGTTGGGGCGGAAGCCTGTTTGAAGGTATCGTTATCCGCTAATTGTTCTAAAGCATCCTGTAAAAATTGAGCAGTAATACTGCCATAAGGTTGAACAGTAACTGCGGAAGCAGAAAGCTGCCCAGGAGAGTTTATTGGTATTGCAAGCGTGTATGCTTGTACTTCAGTAACATCATCAGTTATACTAACACTGAGGGTATCCCCTGTAGCGGTTACATCTGTAACTTCTTCAGTTATTTGTAAAGTAGTTTGAGTACTCATCTTGTAACTTCTGGGGTGAGGGTTACTTCTCCTTGAAGAATTCGTTTAACAATAGCATCATTAGATGTATAAATTTCCAAATCATATACATACTGTCCAGGAGCTAAAGCCGCTGTAGTAGCTGGAGATAATTCTAATTTTAACGTGCCAGCACTAGCATTAGTTGTAGTTACGGTGAAAGTAGCTGCGACAGACCCTGAAATATGGGTTGTACGCAGCTGTGCTCGACCTGTATAATTGGTCAAATCTAAGTCCAGTCCTGCCTGCTTAATTGCTAAGTCAAGAGCAAAGCTGGAACCTTGGTCAACCACTAAGTTATACGTACCTGCACTCATGTCTTTTTCTCCATTCTGAAATTATATACTAAAGCACCTATTTAGTCAAGGTTTATTTTTGTGGTGGTCTAGCTTAACTTGCCTAAAATTACTCTATCATATTGACCGTCATTAATTCGAATTTGCTCATCATCTCCGTCTATAATAACATTTCCACTCCCCACTGTTATTGACCCAGTAGCATTGCCTGTTCCCGAAAATTTTCCTGAAGCAATTTCTCCAGCAAAGTATGCGTCTCCCTTTTCATTTAAGCTAAATGAAGTAGCTCCTTGGGCTCTTGCTTCCATAATTGTTGTAGTTGAATTACTATCGTTGCCAGGAGCTAAGATAATTTTCATACCTCTATCAGTACTGCCATTTGGAGTAGCTAATCCAAAGTTAGGCCCTTGTATAGTACCTGTAGTAATATGACCTCCATGAATTGTTGTAATATCACTATCAGGGTCGCTTAAATCTGTAAAAGCCACAACTCCAAAGAAATTATGTACAATATGTACATTTGAAAAATCTGGAGTACCTATGCCTCCCCCAGCAGTAGTTTCTTCAACTTTCACTGAACAAGCATACCAAACTAGTTTATTATCGCTACCATCATAAGGGGCGAAAGTAGGCGCGACAAGAGACCATTTAGAAGCCGCTGAAGTGTCACTAACGTTAGCATTAGTTGTTCCAAATGTTTGACCTGAAAAAGTAAAAGTTCCAGAATCTGCAGGTTCCAAAGGAGCGCTAGCACCAGAAATTACACCACTACCATAATACATGGTGCTATTAAAAGTTTGCTTACCTGCTACTCCGGGGTCCCCCTCAGCACCATATTGGGCTGCTATTATAGCAGCAGCCCAATTCGCAGAGGTAATAGTATCCGTAGCTCCAGTAGCTATAGCAGGGGCAGTTATCTTCCATAAGTATTTTGCACTTTCAATTGGGCTAGTAGCATCTTTAACCCAACTGTTGAAACCTGTTCCTGAAGTACCTCCTGCACTGTTTGCTAAAACACCTGTTGCAAAAGTATAAGTAAGAGTCTGGTCAGGATCAGCAGGCGCACTAGTACTATTAGTTCGTTGATAAAGTTCCGCAATAGCACTACTTACACCAGAGGTTCCTGCCGAACCACTAAACTGTACAGGATCTGTCCATTCTGTTCTAGCAATTGTATCAGCAGTTGCTGTACTGCTAGCAGTAGCAGCGGAAACCCACTGTACTCCATCAGTTACACTAGTATCTGTTACTACAGTATACCATCCGGTTCCTCCCCCTGTACTATCCATAATTTGATTACTGCTTATGCTATATCCTGCAGCATCTATAATTTTACCAGTGGTCATAGATACCGTTAACTGAGGAAAACTAGTTGTATCATCAATACTTGCTGGTATACTTGCAGCCATTTTATATAAATAAACTACAGCTGCGGAAACCCCTTGTGATCCTTCTTTAAGTTTACCTATAGAATATACTGTGGATTTAGTAGTAACTGCATTATCGGGATCAAGAGCCTCTCTTACCGTTACTGTAAAATCTGCCGGTAGAGCGTCATAGTCTATATCATCAGAATTATTATGTACTGTAAAATCTCTTATATTATCAGTTCCAGTGGTAAAAGCACTTTCTGCACTTTGATTTACTTGGCTAAAACCTGTTCCTGTAAATTTAAATTCAGGATTAGTCCACCCAATAGCAGCAGCGGTCAATACTATGCCAGTATTAGGTATATTAGTTAATTGTGTGTCGTCCGCTGCATAAGACAAGAAGCTTAAACTAGAAGTGACTACTATACTTTTACCTATACCAGCGAGTTCAGGGGTAATCTGTAGGAAAGACATTGTATTGTTCTCTCCTCCTAAGGTATACTTGCCGCTTCCTCCGTCTGAATCTGTGCCACTCGCATTATAACTTACGGGTGCAATTATAAAATCTTCTTCGTAATCAATAACTAACTCTTGTCTTTTTATTGCTTGACTACTAGCAGTTGCTGCTACCCACGGATAGTCTGCATACATTACAGTGTTACTTTCTATATAAGCAATTTTTGCACCATAGCTACTTCCTACTGTAATTACTGTTCCTATATCTAGAGAAGAGAATCCTGTACCTACAATCTTGCTGGAACCTTCAGTCATTGTACAAGTACCTAAACTAGTCCAAATACTATCAGCATCTGCCACGAATTTAATACCATCATACCAGTAATCTAAATTTCTACCGTATGTAGTAGTATCTACCTTTCTTGTTATTAGTTTAAGAGCATTAGCTGATCCATTTGCGGCATCAAAGGCACTAAAGTCCATCATTAAATAGCCTAAGTCAACTCCACCCTCTTGATACGGCCAGCTACTATGTGCCAGTGCCACACAGGATAGCCCGTAGCTATTTGCATCTGCACTTGTATTTCTTTTTGCTTTATTTATATCCTGTAAAGGAGCGGCCACCAAAGAAGTCTTACCAAACTTAACAGAGCCTTTTTGAGCCCCCGAATCTATTACGGCTACATCACTTGTAGCATATCCACCTTTTACTAAGCCTCCCAAGCGAGGAAAGTTCCCTTCAAAAACATCCCGTATATTTATTGTTGCGGATACTTTTTTTGAAGTTCTTCCTTTCCCACTAACAGTTTGTACTGTTACTACATGTTTCCCATTTCGAACTCCAGAATACTTTAATGATCGCGTTTCGGCTGGAACAGAAATTCCATCTTTAAGAAATTCTAGCATACCACCGAACCCCATGCCGCCGCCAAAACCTCCTATCTTATGGAAAGTTTGAGCTACTTTAAATTCTGCTAAATTCTCATATGTTGTGGAAACCCCCGAGGAGCCTACAGCAAGGGGGGAGTCCCATTCAACTGCTACCTCTTCCCCTCTTTGATCCGGATCAGATACTGTCAGTATGCGTAAATTACGAGGAGGCGGTACTTCTTCTGTATTTTCTGGGGGAAATAAAGGATCTGCTGATGCTAGTGAAAACTCTGAATCTACAGAATCAAACTTTTGGTCAGAATATTCTGCCGCAACTATACTATATTGCTCTTCACCACTTTCGGCTATTGCTAGTATTTTATACGGCTTATAGGATGCTAATGTTTTTTCTCCCGAAGTGCTAATTTGTTTTATAGCCCATATATCCCCGTTAGTAGGAAGTACAGAAAAAGCAGAAGAAATAGGAATAGTATCTCGACCATCCGCTGTAGTAGTACTTCCAGTAGTTAGAGTTCTTTCTTCTACTACTGTTTCAGCTATATACTGTAAGTTTAGTAGATTACCCGTAGTATCTACAGCACTTTCGATTTGCCTACGTGTTAAATCTTCATTTTCAAAAGTTAAAGAAGTAGTATCTGAAATAGTTTGAGCAGCACTTAAAGTTAAACTAGTTCCACTTATGGCTGCAACTGTAATATTGTTATCTACGGAAGTGCCTGTTATAGTATCTCCTACATTAATGAGAGAATTAGACGCAGAAAGAGTCACATTTATAGAATTATTTACAGCACCATTTACAGTTCCAGTTGTTTTATATAATAGCTCAGTAGTAGAGCCCCCCACAGTGGCATGAGTTATATTATCCCCTCTAGTATAAGTTGAACTGCCTCCTCCATTATCTGCAATTACAGCACTATCTTGATTAAGCAGTACTGTTCTTTTAGGGAGTACTACAGCAATGGTGTAAGTGTAACCACCTGAAAAGTCTGAAGAAATCGCCCTATCGATAGTAATATTTGAAGTAGTACAAGAGTTAACCCGACCACTAAAAGCTATATTAAAGTCTGATTCATCTTGAATATTAACTACGTCCCCCGGGGACAAGAACGCAGCGTTTACAGAAGTTGAAAAATTAACTATTTCTGTCTGATTCAGTGCTGTCCATAGCTTCCACCGACCGTATCTTATTGCCTGCCCCTCCGAAGTACACCCAAAGGCTACAGCTTTTTCACTTTTTATTGTTCCGGTTCTACTCTGATTTTCCCGATCTTCTACAATAATAGGCTCTAATTTATAGTCTGAGTCTGGATTTGACCATTCAACTACCATTTGGTTTACACGAGTTTTAGAGCCGGTAGTTTCATAGTTGAAAGAGCCCTCTATTATGTTACTTCTAGAAAAATTGTAAACCGGTTCTGTTTTCTGATCAATTACAGGTCTAAAAGTGGAATCAGTCCAGTATAGAATACCTCTAAATATAGTAGCCATATCCTTCAATATTTTATAAGAGTCTGTGGCTTTTGTAAGATATATATTTGCACGAAAACGAGGTTCGGTACTCCCTTTTCCATCAGGTACCAATTCATCACAATACTTTGAGATTTTGTATAACGAATACTTATCTATATCTTGAGCCTCTAAAAAATCTCCTAAACCATATCTATTATTAGTCAATACATCATAAAATACCCAGGCAGGATTATCTGTATACACTAAATCGTCTAAAAAGGTTCCATCCCATAATTGAGCTACAGTAGTAATTACCCCCGAAGAGTTACGAGTATACTTAGCAGTCTTCCCATCAGCTCCTTGTTCTCTTGTTACATAATTAGAGGGGACTTTTATTTTTAAGCCTTGACATAAATAACTACGAGTAGGAACATTGGTAAAAGATTTTGAACTAAAACTTACATTAGCCATTGCGGTATGCGGAAAAGACAGTTTCTCCTTTATTATGCCTATTACACTAGTAATGACACTGGTGTATACTCCTTTGTGTCTACGTTCTGCACTATGTAAGTCAGAACTTGTTGCACCAACATCACCCCCAGAAGTATTTCCTACAATAACGGTTGTATCCTCAGGGTCATGTTTAGTTAACCTAGTTATTTTTATTTTGAATCCATTAAAAGGCTGCTCATGCTCTAAGCTTAGTCTCATTTCAAATTGTACAGCACTTTTATGCTTGCCCGTATGAGTCCATACCGGAGTACCGTTAAACTTCGTACCGTTAGGTCCGGGAATTGTATTATAAACCTCCTCTCCTCCTTTATCAACCATCAATTCTATTTCATAAGCCACTCCAGCGGGGTATTCAGTACCACTGTTTTCACTGACAATGTATAGCCCACTTGGGTAGTTTATTAAAATCTTTACTTCATCAATCTCAGAAGCCTGAGCGCCCGAAGCAGTAATTGTTCTAGATGCATCCCTATTTAGTGCTGCATCTGAAACCGTTAAGGCTACAGAAGAAGTCCCTATCCCCTCTATTGTAGGCATAGGAGATTGATCTATAGTACCTGAGTTAAAACTCCACCCTGAATTTGGATATTTCTCTTCTATTCGGGCTCTTTCTGATCCGGTTGCATCATCATCTAGTATTGCTGCAGTTATACCAAATCTATAATCCTCTGTAACCCAATCATTTGGCAGTGCGCTAGCAAGAGTAATAGTGTTACCGTCTATTTCTTCTATCTCTAAAAATATTCCTGCCTCTAAAGTATGTACTACGCCGTTTGCTCGGTCTGCATCGGACATTAGCAGCTTCCAATTTAATTGTCCTCCCCAAGTAAAAACTGCAGTGTTCGGAGGTCCTACACTAATATCAGTTAAGCCCCCTCGTAAATCGTGCCCGCTTTCAGACAACTTAAGATTAACAAATACCGCATTAGTTTCCACTTTCGTCACTACAGCAGCCCCACTATTGTCGGTGGAATGAGCCCAGGACGCCTCTATATCATCAGTTGATCCAACGACTTTTGTAAGAGTAACTTTGCCTCCTATTGGTACTATTCGTAATTGAAATGCGGCTTGAAAATCTGAATTTTGATAAGGACTTCCATCATAAGTATAAGAACTAGTAGGTAATGTTATATCGGACATGGTAACAGAAGTACTATAAACTCCATACACCATGAGATACTTTGTGCCATCACTCCCTACAGAAGCGTTAAAGGTATTGGCTCCCGGGTCTACAATAACCTCATCGCTATTTGCAGTAAATCTAGCCTTAACGCCACTATGAGGCTGCATAGAGGTTTCGTCGGTGGATTGAAGAGCATCATTCTCTAAAAAAATACCTGCACCGCCCCCCACAAGGCCCTCAATAGGACCTTCGGAGATCATATCAGCAACTAGTATAGTTTGCTCTGTACTCCTACGAATAGCACTCGCTAAGCCGTCATTATTTAAGGAGTATAGACGTCTATCAAGTGCATTTATGGATTGTTGGGGCATTGTATAATTCCTTTATAGGGTTCTTAACCCGCTTTAGTGACTGGAGCATAGCTGTTTGCAAATGAATCCCACCCTAAAGTGGTAATTCTTGCATTTACTCCTGCAATTTCGAAACTTATAGGCTGCCCAGGCACCCTTAACGTTCCATATAGTACAGGTACTGGGTCTCCTTGTATTACATTTTGTTCCGCCCCATTAAATAAATAGGACGATTCTTGATCCCCATCAGTAGCAGGATCAGGAGCCATCATTTGATTTATTCCAGCCATACCTAAATTTACAGCCATCATGCCTGCACCCATAGTTATTTGCGCTGTAGATAGCCCCAAGACTGATCCTCCAGTGCCAAAAAACCCAGCTGTACCACCGTACGAAACTGCGCCAGCTGCCGACGCCGTGTTAGCGGTTGTAGTTCCCATAGTACCAAATAACTGAGGAGCATAAATTGCTATTACCACCATAGCTATCGCTGCAAGTATCTTTCCTGCCGCAGACTTAGAACCCGCAGGAACAGGAGTAATAGTAATATCTCCTTTTTGAAGAGTCATAAGCATTTCCAGCTCATAGTCTAATTTATTATTAGCTACATCTACTTCAAACCCTATATCATTCTCATGGCAGTCTATAAAATATTTTTTCATATCAGGAAAATTAGCATCTAAGCATTTTAAAGCATCTTGTACTGTAGGAGCATTAAACTGAAAATCTGTTCCGAATTTCTCGCCCATTTCTCCTTCTAAGTATATATTACGCATCATATCGATAAGCTCCTACTAAGTATTTGTGCCATAGAGGGTATAAATTCTCTCTACAAGACAGTCTTTCATTTGCATGGTGGTAAAAACAGTCGTTACCTATATACACCCCACAATGATTATTTGTGTCTGCTAAAACTTTAAAAATTAGTACATCATTTGCTTGTATTTCCGATAACTCTACAGGGCTGTGATTCCATTCAGAAATCAATTCATCGTTAAAATAATCTAATCCTTTTTCCCACCAATCATCTTCGAACATTGCTCTTTTTGGTATAACTATATCCTTACTAAGTAGATAGTCCCTAGCAGCCTCAAAGCAATCTGTTACTCCAAATTCATACTCTCTTCCATATAAGCCAGTAGTATTAATTTCAGGCTCTAATATATGTAGCTCCATCTCAGGGTAGCTAAAGATATAATAGGGGATTCCTAAAGTATTACAATATTTTATATCTAGTTCACTAGGTTCTGGACTTGCATCCGGATGACTGTGTACTATTGCTATTATGTCTGTTGTTCTCTTTATTTTTAAGAACTCGGTAGAGTCAAGTATAAAGTCTTCTTCATTTTTTGCTAAATTTGTACAAGGATTCCATACCCTCTTACCTTTGACAACAGAAAGAATACCGCAGCCCTCTCTGGGGTACTCTTCTTCAAAGTGTTTTGTAATATTGTCTAAATACTCCATTAACGGAACTTCCTAGTTCCGGGGAACGCCCCGAAAGGTAAGGGGACATTTGTATCTGTTGCGGGAGAAGGTATCGCATCAGCAGCATAGGAGCCATCATCTTCGTTGACAAGCGGTATTCCTTGATACCTGATTTTACAAGATTTAAGTAGCTTACCACAAGTATCTCCTCTAGTCCATGCACTTTCATTTGTACCGGGGGTTATACCGGAGTTTTCTCTAACTGCTCTCCATATAGTATTGGCATGTTTAACATATGAGTTTTTTCTGGAGTCTGCTGAATCAACAGGATAGGTTACGCTATCGCTCCATACGGTATACGTTCTTATTGCTTGCCACTGTGTTGCAGCGTCAGAGGGGTCAACGCCTTGGGCGTCTCTTTCACATCTCCAAAATAAGTATGGAGATGATCCTGTGGATACGATATTCCCCCTTTCATATGGAGTACTGGAGTTATATGTCTCCCCGACCTGTTCATCCGCTCGGGTTAAATAACTAGCTAATACTAAAGGCTCATCATTTCCTGTAAAATAAAAACTATAAATGGCTCCGTCTTTGTCCTCGAATTGCTCATGAGTTTTCCAATTACAAGCACTTTTAGTAATATCAGTTTCTCCCCCTTGATAAACCCAAGGACAGTACTTTCCAATTACTTGACGTCTTGGCAGCCTAATTCCCCCTAAATCCATTGGGGAGGCTAACTCTACTTCTATAAAAATATTACTTTTGTTTGATATTCTATCGATTATATATAGTTCTTTTCCGAATTCGTAGCCTGCTACCCCATCGCCCGTATACTTTTCTAAAGTTTTTCTTCTAGTAACTCGGGCACCTATTAAACTCTCCATAGTAAAATTATCCGAATTTACATCAATTTTATCAATTTTAGCATCCCAAGTACCATCATCCATTTGAGTTTTAAAGAGTGAGTTATCTTTAAGAATAGACTCTACGTTTGCAAATGTTAACGTAGGGCGTGGCGACGCTCCTTCAGCTGACTTTTCTATTCCCTCTAAAAAAATAGGCAGAGCTACATAAGTGTTTCCATCAAATATTAAATCATTATCTGTAGTACCATTATCTAAATCTTTCCCAGGATGAAAGTATAAAGTATTATCATCACCTGTACCTATTTCAATCTCATATAACTCTACTATCCCGCTACCTATTTCTAAGTCTTGGGCATCTGTTACTATAGTATCTACGGTGCTCACGGCTCGTATACTCTCTCAAAAGTTGCACTTACATTATAATGGTCAGAATTAGAAAAAGTAACGCTCCAGCTTGGACAAATTACTTTCACTTCTCGTTCGTTAGGGTTAACAAAATTTAAAGTAGTATCTGCCGCCACATTTATTGCCCCACTTAATACTAATGCGGTGCCTGAAATACTAACTACAGTCACACTTTGGCCCGTTACTGTTGCTTCTGGAGATATATCTAAGTTGTTAGTTGAAGAAGTTAATGTAATATTTATTGTAGATCCAGGGCTTCCGCTAGTAACCGCTGTAGCTGCTGAAGTAGAATTAGTATCGGGGTAAGTAAAGGCAAAAGAAGTCATACCTTTTTTTGCCCTAAAAAATGCTTCAATATCATCTGCTTCTGCTTTAGGACGGTTATTAAACGTAACAGTAAAACTCTCTTTTATAGAATTTAACCCACTTGCTATTCTTTGTTGATACCCGTCTCCGAATTGTGCAACTAATATAGTGGGTGAAGAAGCTTTAGATAAAGATTTATCAGGTATAACTTTATCAGTAATATTTGTTACTATTAATCCGATTGCCATTATGCTACCCCATATGGATTTAGTATTCCACCCGATCTCTTTTGATACTGCAACTCTTCTTGTACTGTTTGAGAAATTACCCGCCCTAAGTTTTCTCCCATCCTACTATCTGAATTAGAATCTGACTTATTACCACTATTGTCCATAGACACATTGATAGTTACATTATTCTGTTGGCCTGCACCACCTTGTATATCTACAGGAATATGACGATTGTCAGGAAGTGGAACTACTGCTTCATTCCCATGTAGAATTGCTGCGTAACCAGATTGAGCACCTCTTGCTGGGCCTCCTCTTGAGTAATTATGTTTATTTAAAGCGTATCCTCCTGAAGCATAAGACGGCGTTATACCCCCCCTTGCCATAGGCATACCTATCATATCCATCGCGGCCATGGCCATCTTTCTTGCCATTATTTGTGCCATTGCCTGTAGTATACTTTTAGCCATATCTGCAAATGCTTCTTTTGCGTTTTTCGCTCCTGTAATAAGACTTTCAAAAGCACCCTCAAATCCTTGGTATATAGAATCCTTCATAGTTTCAAAATCGTCTTTTGCCTCATTTACTTTCTTTGTTTGATTTGCCAGTCTTCGCATCTCGTCTATTTGCGCTTGTGTATAGTCGACATTTGTCAATTTCCATATTGCAATCTGTCTTTCTGTTTCTAGCAGATGGTCAGCCACGTTTACTAGTTCTAGCCCAAGCTCCGCTTCCTCTAGTGTATGCTCCAGACTCTTTACCTTTGTCGCTGCTATCCCTTTATGTGCCTCCCACTCAGTGTTAGTATCTGCAACCTTCTGTGCGGCTGCATCTGTTCCCACTTCTAAATGCGCCCTCGCTTCCGCTGCTAAAGCTATATCTAGACTTTCCTGAGTACTAAGCAATCCGCTATGACCTGCGCTGGTTGTCCGGGTAGTTTCCAACTCTTCTTTTATTCTGGCGTATGTGACATCGTAAGTCTTTGCAGCCGCCTCTGCTGCGTTTTTTGCATTAACAACATTAAGAGCTAATATTTTTCTTTGCTCCTTATGTATAATACCCTGGGAAGCCCAAGTACCTCCTCCCATAGCTTCTTCCTTTTTTATTGTACCTCTTGAAGCAGCAATTGACCTATTATTTGCCGCAATAGCTAAAGTTACTCCTAATATTGCAATTTCTAGCCTAAGGTCTTCTTCTTTTTGCTTCCTTTTTCTCTCGTTTAGTTTTTCCTGTTCTTGAGCAAGTTCTAACTGCTCTTCGGCCGCAGTTACCATATCGGCATTATTTTGCTTTTCTAGGGTACTTAGATTAGATGACTCCGTCTCTTTTACTTTCCTTGCTATCGCAAGCATATCTTCTGCTTTATTAATTGCTTTGGAACCTGCTAGTCTTTTTTGCGCTATATTATGTAATTTTCCTTCTAAAGTAACCCCTAGTACAGTATTTTGAATCGATTTTTTTTCTAGTACCATCCTTTTCCGGGTAAGCGCTAATTGCTCACTTCTTAACTTTATAAATACCTTCGCTCTTTTCTTTCTCGTCTCCAATATTGCATCTGCCTCATTTTCCAGTTCAATATTTTTAGCATGTTTTCTTTCCAGCTCTAATTCGGCGGCATCCATCTCTGTTTTATCAAGTTGTTGAACGGGGTCGGTTCTGATACCCTTCCCCAGCCCTCTCCAACCGGCAGCACCACCCCACAAATTAAAACCACCTTTACGAATTTCTGCCTTTTCTTCTTCATCTGCTTGCGCCCAATGTAGCTTCATTGCCTCAGAATGTGTTCCTTTCAAACCAGCTAACATTCTTTTGTCTATTTTTCCCTGCTCTACCTCATATTTCTTTGCGTCATCCAAGGCAATTTTAGACACCCCTATCTTTTCCTCTTTTGCTGTCCTATCCATCTCCAAACCAGCAATAGCAGCTTTTTCATCTGTTAAAAACTGGTCTAAAGGATTAGATTTTACTAAACTTTTAGTTAAAGAAGTAAAAGATGCGTTAGCCTTACTTAAAAGCTCAGGTAAATTCGAAATTGTACTACCGACCTCTACGTAGCCCTCAGCTATCCCCTTTAATGACTTTTTCAGCTCCTCCTGAATTGGTAATCCAAAATGCATGGCATGATGCAGTCTGCTGAATTCAGGATTTATTTTAGTTAGTTGCCACAGTACGGGGTTAAGCTTATCGTACAAGTTTTTGAACTTCTCACTAGTCTTATCTTCCATCGCCGCCATCTCATTCAAGTCATCTACCAGACCGGGTATATCGGCGCTTTGCATTACCTGCCCAATATTTGTAGCATCCATAGATCCTGTAGTAAAATTCTTGCGAGCATGAGCAGCCCTCTCCATTTCCGCCCCTAAATCTTTATATTTTTCACTCAACTCATCTAATGTTTCTCCCGCTTTCTTCGCTTCCTCACTCTGAGGATGCAGCCAGTCCCAGCCCTGTTTCCCGAGCTGAGCCATCATAACTATAATGCCTATCCACCCCGCCATTGACATTGCCTTTTGCATAGCAGCAGCACCAGCCTGTGTTAGAGCTACCATGCTACCCATCATAGTAGCCCAGCTTGCTCTTACTGAAGCCGACATGATCTTAGCACCAATACTAATCTGCTTCCACTTCCTAAGTACAAACTGGGTATGAGTTTCTGCCATTTGTGTACGTTTATTATACGACATTTGAGCCATACGAACTTCGTCAGCTGTGTACCCTTTAAAAATACCTCGCTGCACCTGGGTATGCTTGATTAAGTCTTCTTGAGCTAATTTTAACCCTTTTTTTGCTGCTGCTCTTGCTTGAGGGGAGCCTGCTCCGCCACTCACATAGCCTACTCCACCTTTGTCTGTTTTCTTCTTCTGCGCTTCCGCTGTCTTTTTGTTTGCGGCAGCGAGTTTCGTTTCATTATCAGTAAGTTGCTCAAGAGCTTTTGATTGCTCCATTGACTTATCCAGATAAATAGCAGCCTCATGTTGATGATCCATGAATAATTTGTTTTGCTTCTCTCTCCATGTATCTAAATTAGGTATGATTGCTTTTACTATAGGTATGGCAAATAAAGCCAAGCTAGCAGTGAGTGCCAGAGTATTTTTACTTAGAAACTGAAGGATAGGGCCTAGTAGATTGATTATGCCGGTTTTAAAAGTGTTAAATAAATCATCAAAAGATTTGGTGAATTGAGCAAGAGCTGCTGCATCCTTAGTCATCATAGCCTCGATAGCACCAAATTTACGAGTTCCTTGTTCTAACACTTCATTTGCAACCGCTTGACTTCTTTGAAAAGCGGTTAAACTATTAACATTTACTCCTATACTATCTGCATACTTTGCTGTAGCCGTCTCAAGTCTTAGTATAATACCTAGTTCATCAAGTAGTTCTGGTTCTGCTTTTGTTACACCCCGTACAAGACGATTAAATGAGTCTGTTAAATCTCTACCCAATGCAAAGGAAGCATGTTTTGCTACCGTACCTAATTTCTCTAGTTGACCTGCGGAAAGACCTGCGGCAGTTCCAATAGCAGCCGCTTTTGCAGCATCTGAGTAGTTTATTTGAGCATCAGTTGCTGCAATAATACTACTTGTAATAGTTTTATAGGCAGTACCTGTAACGGCGCCTAACGCTTCCTGCCCTGCTATTAAATTTCGTATGTTACTTGCACTTTGTAAAAACTGGAAAGCAGCAGATACGGCAAAGACTTGAGCTGCAAGAGTAGCGTAAACTGCAACAAGGCCACCCATCCCTTGTTGCATTTTTGAGAATTCTTTAGTTTGGTTTCCCGACATTTTTGCCGTTCCACGCATGTTCCTGTCTAGATTTTTGTTAGACCTAGATAACTTATCGGTACCTTTTGCTCCTTTGTCTGCGGCATTAGCAGATTTATCAAGCTCGACACCAAGCTTTTTAGCATCTACAGCTACTCGCTTAGTAGTGCCATCATCATCAACTATTATATCGATATATACTTGGTTCTTCTTAGCCATTAGCCTCTTACATTATGGGTATACGTTTTACCCCCTTGCTGCGATTTACGTTCTTCTTGTTTACGCTTTTCTTCAGCTTTATCCATTCTATACTTTACTAATACATACTCATACAGCTTCATAAAAAATAATACTGTTTTAGGGTCCTCTACTTCATATACTTCAAATAAATGTTGACAGCTAGACCACTCCTTGCCCATATAGTTACCTGACATACCGTCCCAATTATCTGATAAAAATGAGAACATAAAAAATGCCACTTGGACTTCCTCAGGAAATTCCGAAGAGTCGAGCGGCATTTTAGCGGGATCAGGCTCTTGTCCCATTTGTTCACATATTTTTAGATATTTATCTAAATCTATGCTACCTTGTTCTTGAACGTACCTTTCAAGTAGTTTTTGTATTTCAACTACTTGTTTTTGGTAAAATTTTCAAGGTCACCTACTGTTTCAGTTACCCAAGTATCGAAATCTGTTGCATTCTTCATCAACAATTCCGAATTATCCGGAGTAAACGGCAAAGTGTCTTCTGGATCAAGGCCAGTGATATCCACTAATAGAAGCTCTTCTAAGTATGAGTATTTTAAGCCTTTCCACCCTTTTATAACTGCTTTACAGTATTCTACAATAAATTTATCGTCATCCAATTCTTCAATTGGTTGATGATTTTTCTTATCCCATCTAGTACCAAGGCACCTTTTTCTTAGTTTTACAAGCTCTTCACGTGCTAAATAACATAAATCAACAGTCATTCCCTCAAATCGGGGATACTCTATTGTAACTGTCTTGCTCGGAGTCATTAGACTCTTTAATGAAACTTGTGGTTTAGTACTTGTTGTTTTTGACTCTGGCATGGGTTAATATATCCTTGGTTAAAAGTTAAATTATACTGTATAAGACAATAAATGTCAAGAAGTATTTTTAAGATGGTGAAAGCAAAGGGGGCCGAAGCCCCTTAAGCTTTAGTAACTAGAGGGAGGTCTATACTCTAAACTAGTTATTTCGTCAGCGGCTCCAAAGTCTGTAGGAAGCGCGGTGAAGTTGGTTTCAAGAGAAATCACATCCTCAACAGAGTGGGACGGGACTTCGATGTGGGCAGTTGGAAAAGTAACTTTCAATGCGGGGTCAGTAGTGTTAGCTGTAGCAGCCGTACCACCAACGTGCATTTCAACTTTAAACTTGTTCACAACTTTAGCCATTGCACCTGTACCTACTAGGTCATTAAAGAACTGTCTAGAAGTACCATTACTACTGTCAGTATCTTCAAGAGTTAAATAACAAGTTGCAGAACCCGTAGCAGTTCGTGTACCTGTTACGTGTTCAAGCGGCTTGTTAATTGCTCCCAATTCTTCCGGTACAAGATAGCTAATATTATTTCCAATATTAAAACTACCACCAGTCATTGTCAAACTATACTTACCGTTTGCGACCACACCTGTATTAGCATTATAAGTTCCTGTACATATAACTCTTCCTCCAGCATTACCTAGGAGTTCTGCTTCAGCTTTGCTATCATATAAAGAGAATTCTGTAGTAGCATTAGTACCACCATCATAAGTTCCCGTTTGATCCCCTACACGTACGAATTTATGAAGCCCATTAAAGGTTGTATTTCCTGTAGCTCCAATAACATAGACTTGATCCCCTGTTGTAAAGTTATGTACATCAGAAGTTGTTAAAACATCATTGACTGCATCTATAGCTGAAATAGTAGCGTACGCCCCTGGGAAAGTGCCTGTTACTTTATCTGCAGCATCAGCGGTTTCAATAGTTACACCAGTAAGCCGGTTACGAATAAAGTTTTGAGTACTAGTAGTAGCTTCATCGATGGCCTGCGTTGTAGTAGCAGTAGATGAGCCAACATTAGTAGCTATATGAATAGCCCTTGAATTACCTGTGTCAATAATAAGGTCTCCCACTACAAGGTTACCGCCACCAACTCTACCACCAGATACGGTAGCTTCATGCGTACTTGATATTCCTAATTTCTCTGAATTATCTTGGATTTCTTTAGCGAAACCTGTCCAATTAAGAGTTGCAATACCGTCAACATCAAAATCAATACTTACTTCATTAACAATAGCTTCTGGCATTCTATAAAGCAAGGGGTTAGCCGTTGCTGTATCAATTAAGAAGAATAAAGTAAATGAGTGCAATGCTGATCTATTAGATTCAGTTATAACAATCGTGCTTGTAGTAGGGGCTGGAGTAATTACAGGCCCTGATACCGCTTGTACCCCTCTTGTAAAGGTACTACTAGCTGCGGTATAAGTATCTGCGCCAAACATAGAAGCCCATAAAACTTCTTCTACCGCGTGAACATCTACGCCTGTAGTAAGTTCTGCAGCCTTAACACCATCATACGCATTTGTTTGAATAGCGTTTTGCCCAAGTGATTTAAAAGGACGTGCATATGTACTAAACGACCATTCGGCTGGTGCAAGAGAGTCAGTAAACATACGACGACCTCGTCTACTTATACCTGCACTACTTTCCATTTCTGCCAGAGCAATCTCTGACGTATTTGTTGCTTGTGAGAAACTATATCCGTCTAATACAGGGATCTCCCACAAAGCCCCTTTTGCCAAATCAGCGGCTAACTCGGTGTTCTCAGTTGTAGTTCTAAACTGTACAAACATCCGGGTATCACGGCTAAAATATAATTGTTGTGCCATAGTTTATCTCCCTATGATCTTGAAAAGACTGAATCGTGAACGTTTGTTCTTGTCAGTATTTTCTTAGTAACGAACCTCTATCAGGATTTCTCCAACTCCAAGAGGATCTAGTACACCTTCATCAGTATCAATACTGAGAATAGTAATTTGATGAGTATGCTGTTCTAACCCGTTTCTATCAAGATAGAGTAGCTTACTGTTTTCTTCAAGAACTGTTTCTACATCTTCTAATAACTCATCTAATGCGGAAACTGAGTCCTCTTGGTTTACATAGCAACGTACTGTTACAGTTAAAAACCTATCTTTGTACCCACCAGTTTGATACTGCCGTGTCTCTGATCCTGCGTTTAAGTGAATTGCAGGAAATTCTTCCACTTCATCCCAAAACTTTAATCTAGGACTGGTTTCTGCGACAGCTTGATAATATAAACCTCTACCATCTATCTTTGCTACCGCATCTGCAAGAGCTTTGGTTATCCCCGACCTACGAGAGGTGTACAATCTATCTTTGGACACTACAGTCTCCTAGTATAAAATCTTCCTAGTGCCATTTGTCCCGCTATTTCTCGTATAGAGGCATCTATAAGCTTTCTCGGGTCTCTTTGAGGAGTAGCCCAAGGAGCGCTTCCTGTTCCTACCTCAAATATTTGGTACGGATCCTCTTCATAAGTATACCCAAAGCTAGGGTGCCCTTGAGGCGTTGTATTTACGCCCTGTAGTTTAACACTCGCTGCAAATCTGCCACTTTGGTTTTCTAAGCGGGGGGCTCTCATATTCTTTTTTATCATTGAAGGCAGCTTTTTATTTATCATTGCCATATAACTAAACAAACTACCAGACTTATCATTGGATTTTGCTTTTCGACCTGATTTAGGAGCAAATTTATCAACATAAGCAGGAAGTATAGTAACTTTTTTTCTTTTAGGCTGTTTTCTTGCTGCCTTAGAATTTTTATCCTTTATTTTTTCGTCTTTTATATTTGTTTTTAGTTTACTACTTTTAGCTCCTGCTTTTGCAAAAGGATTTAGTATTCTCTTAACTACTTTCTCTAATTTAGAATCAGAGCCTCCTAACCTTACCCACTCATTTGCATCCATGGCATCTAGGATTGCTTGTAAATCCCTTTTCATCTTATTAAATTGGGGCTGCTCTATAGAAGACCCTTTTGATTTATTCTCTCTACTACTCTCTAAACTACATCTTATTACATCAAAGTCTGTTTTATTTTCTCTACTAACCATTACTTCTAGACTTTCAAATAATTCGGCGGGCATATACTCTGTTGCATCAAACTGAAATAAAGCATGCTCAGCCCTACTTTGCATTTGCTCTACAACAGCGTACCCTTTATCGTGCCCTATATTAAAAAACTGCTTCTGGACCGGATCAAGCTGTGCTATGCCTCTACTTTCCCCTTTTTTATTAGGAGTATTTAACTCGTCGATTTTTTTCATTAGAGCTTTTATAAGTGCGTCTTGGTGCCCTTTTTTGTCTTTCTTCCCGCCTTTAAATTCCCTTATTTTATCATAAATTTTGGTGCCCGCTTCTCGGTCTTTAGGCTCTAATACAATTCTAAAACCTGTTGTGTTTCCTCCGATTTTCACTTTGCACAATTTGCCAAAGTGCGGTTTTGCATCTCTGTACATATTTGCAACCATAATAGGAACTTGCTTATCAACTATACGTTCTAATGCTTTCAACACTTGTCCTGCTTGGTTTGTAGCTTCTCTCTTTTTAAGCTCAGCCATACATTCTTTTTTAACCTGTGCTACGCTACATCCGAAGCTATGTACTTTTATATCTGAATTCTGGGCTCGAAAATCTTTTGACTCCTTCTCGAGTAAATACGTTAATTCAGCTTTTAATTTGTCTAAATCTTGTGCAGCCATTAAAAGTTCTTATACAAGTCTAAGACTCGCTTAATGTGATCTGGGAAAGATACATTGTCTCGTTGTGTAGAGCTGCCTTGGTTCTGTAAGCTAGCTCCTGCTATAGATTGTCGTAACTTATGTTCATCTTTTAGATAGTATGTAACTAAGTCCAATACTGCTAGTTTCAAATCTCCA
>Ga0310342_100000281_pt1 | contig 27143 bp, 20 predicted proteins | sample S15DNA20500_MG_FD_206155 | JGI IMG/M metagenome (GOLD analysis project Ga0310342, IMG submission 206155) | Marine microbial communities from station ALOHA, North Pacific Subtropical Gyre - S1503-DNA-20-500_MG | ecosystem: Environmental > Aquatic > Marine > Oceanic | place: Pacific Ocean: North... | reverse complement strand
GCGGGCCGGATAATCATAGTCGACAACAATTCCAGCCGTGGTGTTGTGCAGTAAGGGGGTTGGGCCACTGGCCGACACACGGGTTGGATTCTTCAGTTTCAGTGCCCAGTGTGCGAGGTCCATATAATGGCAACCAAAGTCTCCTAGCCCTCCGGTGCCGTAGTCCCAAAACCAACGCCAATGGAAACGATAAATGTTTTCAATCGCTCCCTCGCTGTTTTGGCTTTCACAATAGGGGCGAGATGGGGATGGACCTTGCCAGAGATCCCAATCTACATTTTTTGGTGCTGATTTACCTGTTACCAGGTGTTGGCCTGAGTAGTTGACGCCGACCCAAACGTGCACATCCCGGATTTCGCCAATGGCACCACTTTGAACAAGTTCGACGACACGGCGATAATTGTTGCCGGCATGGATTTGGGTTCCCATCTGAGTTGCCAGGTTGTGCTCCCTGGCCAGATTTGCCAGCACGCGGGCCTCGTACACGGTGTGGGCCAGTGGCTTTTCGCAATAGACATGCTTTTTCATTCGCATTGCCATGGCAGCAGCTGGAGCATGCGTGTGATCGGCACAACTGACTAAAACCGCATCGATGCGATTTGTTTCCTTTTCTAACATGACGCGGAAGTCGCGATATTTGCGCGCCTGTTTGTAACGACCGCCAGCCTGATCCAGCGCATTTTGATCTGTATCGACAATCACTACGATGCTTTCGTCCTCAAGGCCTTGCAAATTGCCAGCAGCGCGACCACCCACTCCGATCGATGCAATGTTCAGTTTTTCCGTTGGTGAATTGGATGTCGCCGATGCCAGCTGGCTATGCACGCCGGTAGCAAGCACGGTAGAGACTGCTGCAGACTGTTTTAGCCAATTTCGACGATCAACTTGTTTGGACATCTAAAGTCTCCTGGATACTTGGGTGTGGATCGGTATGTTTCAGTCGCAGCGGTATACTTAGTTATAATTATCTTGTTCAGCCGGGTGAAGTAGGCCAACGGATTGTCTTGCTTCAGCGATTCAAGACGCCGGGCTTTAAATATAGGCCGTTGAACCTACGAATCCATTAGATTACGACAACTTACTCTTGATCGGGTGAGGGAGATAAAAAATCAAGGTCCGCCCCTGCATGGGCGGGCAACACGTGTTGCGCATGCAAACGTCGATAACCGCGGCCGGGCAAGTCTGGTGGTTGCCAGCTCTTTTTTCGGTCAGCTAATTCTGTATCGTCTACCAATAAATTGATCGTTCGTTGATTGACGTTAAGTTCAACCATGTCTCCGTCCCGTATGACGGCCAACGGTCCGCCGGCTGCCGCCTCCGGACTGCAGTGTAAAACCACGGTACCATACGCGGTTCCACTCATGCGTGCATCCGAAACCCGCACCATGTCTCGAACTCCCTGTTCCGCGAGATACTTTGGAATCGGAAGGGAACCAGCTTCTGGCATTCCAGCTGCGATGGGACCAGCGTTGCGTAAGACCAGTACATGTTGTGGGGTGATTTTCAGCGCGGGATCATCGATGCGATTTGCCGCATCCGCTGGTGATTCAAATACGATAGCGGGTCCTTGATGATTCATCAGGTGTTCACTCGCGGCCGACCTCTTGATGACAGCGCCGTTGGGTGCCAGGGTGCCCTGCAGAGCTACGAGAGATCCCACGGGCCCTAGGGGATCCGATAGCGTTCGAATGGTTTGTTGCCACGAGCCGGGAGGATCGCAAGCAGACACGATCTCAGCGAGCGACGAACCTGTCACCGTTTTGGTTGTCAAGTCCAGTAAGGGTTCAAGCACCTTCAGTAAAACAGGAAGGCCACCTGCTCGATGAAAGTCTTCCATGTAGCCACGACCTGACGGTTTGCAATCGACCAACAACGGAACCCGTTGAGCAATGTCGTTCAGGTCTTTTAGGGTGATTAGAATTCCAGCACGACGAGCGATTGCTGTTAAATGCACGATGACATTGGTGGACCCTCCAACTGCCACCAGGACGTGCAATGCGTTGAACACCGATTGACGAGTCAAAATTTCACTTGGCTTTCGTTGGGAAGTTGCCAGTTCGACAGCCGCTCTTCCTGAAGCGGTTGCATGTCGCAACCGGTCAGACGTTACCGCTGGTGGTGAGGCTCCCCCTGGTAGCATCAATCCCATGACTTCTGTGATACAGGCCATTGTCGAGGCCGATCCCATGACCATGCATGTACCGGTCGTGGGCACCAGCGATGACTCGACCTGACCGATTTGTTTTTGATCAAGTTCACCGGCGCGATACTTCCCCCAAAATAATCTGCAATCGGTGCAAGCGCCGAGACGTTGTCCCTGCCAGTCTCCGCTTATCATGGAGCCGGTGACGACACTGATGGCTGGTACGTCGGCCGAGATCGCTGCCATCAATTGGGCAGGAACGGTTTTGTCGCAACCGCCCACCAGCACCACCGAGTCCATGGGTTGGGCACGGATCATCTCCTCGGTTTCCATTGCCAACAAGTTGCGATATAGCATCGTTGTCGGAGAAAAGAGGATTTCGTTTAGCGAGATGGTCGGAAATGCGAACGGAAGCCCGCCCGCCTCCAGTACTCCCCGTTTGATTGCATTGACCAAATCAGGCATCGAGCGGTGACAGGTGTTGTAGTCACTCGAGGTGTCGATGATTCCCACGATTGGTCGATCCAGGTCGACCTGGTCGTATCCGGCCGATGACAGGAAGGCACGACGCATGTAACGGCTAAAGTCGGGATCACCGTAGGAGGTGAGATTGCGTGAGATACCACGATGATTTGTCATGACTGGTTAACCAATCGATAAATTCCAAAACGGACGACAAGCGGTTTGAAAACATACGATGTAAGACGATTGTAAGGCGATAATTTGCTGCCGTCGATGCCGCGAGTTGTCTTGATTCGTGGCCGTGTACCCTGTTTTGATTTGTACCTAGGACAACTACCGAATGACGAGCCGATCCAGCACGCTACAAACCGATCTCATGACGTAAGGTCTGTGTTGCTTCGGCCCAATTACCCACATTCCAGCGGCCAAAGGCACCAAGCCCTGCCTGGTCATCCGGTCCGAAGTAAACGGGTACGTAAATCAATGACAAACCTCCATGATTGTACGATTCGTTCAATGCCTCTTGGAGTCCCTCTATCGAGTCAATCGGACCCATTGCCTTCACGCCGCTTACAGCACGGCTCCAGGCGACATAATCGACGGGCACTTGGTCGTTGGTTGCGTGTTCGTTAGCGTATTGTGCTTCTTGAAGTCCAGTGATAGCGCCCATACGGCGATTGTCCAGCAAAAGGATGGTTCCGCGCGCACCGTGCTCTATACCATCGATCAGGATTTGCGGATTCATGGTAAACGAACCATCACCGGTGAAAGCGAGGGCATGAAATGGATTTGTCGCCAAGGCGGATGCGAGTACCGATGAAACGGCAAAGCCCATGTAACTGGCGCCAGTTTCGGTGAATGTCCGGCCGAGTCGGTCGTCTTCGACAACCTGAAAGCCGTTGGCTTGTACATCGCCCGCGTCAAAAAAATTGACCACGTCAGGCTTGCTACGGGCCCAATCAGCAGCAATTTTAATAGCGGTCGGTTGAGTCAACACTTTTCCCCAAAGGGGATCTTTTAATGTTCCTTTTTCATAGCGTTGCGCTTTGAAGGCATCCCATTCCTGCTTTTTGTCAATGCAGGTTTGCAGCCATGAGGAGGGTGAATGGGTTGGTTTGTCGTTGCGCTGTTTAAGAACCTTGATCAGTTCTCGCAAAGTTGCAGCGGCTGAACCCACCAACGCAATCGTTTTGCCATAGTGGGTGGCGGCGTTTTGGTCGGCGTTGATGTTAATCACTCTTTTGACATTCGGATAGGCTGTCCGCGAGCTATCTGACTGACAAACGGATCTGGATCCAATGGTAACCAGCAGATCACAATGGTCCTGTACATGATTACCGCAAATCGAACCTTTACTGCCTGCTACGGTCATGTTCCTGGGATGATCGTAGGGAATCACGCCGGAGACCAACGGGCTGGTGATGGCTGCTCCGTCAACAAGGTCCAGGAATTCACAGATTTCTGTCCCTGCTTCACGCCCTCCTCCTCCGATTCTGACTCCGACTCTCTCGGCTGTCATCAGAGCTTCGGCGGCTTCTTGATAACGTCCATCATCCAATGCGGCACCTAATGCTGGTGGCGAAATTCTAGGAAGTTCGTCCAGGTTAAAATGAGGCATCTTTGCTGGCTGAGTGTTCATGGGCAGCAACAGATAGAAAGGGCCCGCGCGATGCGGGTGATCGACAGTATTCAGGCCGCGCCGTAGTGCGGTGGCAAGCGCCAATGGAGTGTGTAGACAGTACGTCTCCCCCATTGCCTGGCACAACCGCAAGTACGGATGCTGTTCGTATTTTGGGATTTGCTGCATGTTGGGGCCTTCATCTTCAGTCGTTTCGTCCCCAAACAGGTAATAGACTCCCAGGCCATCGCTGGCAGTGGCAAGTGAACCGGCCAGGGCGTGCATGGCACCAGGTCCAATGGATGTGACCACGGCTGCCTTTTCTCCGGTTACCCAACGCAAAGCGGTTGCAGCGTGCGAAGCTGCCGTTTCATGGCGCACTGCGTAGGTCTGAAGCACTCCCGCCTTTTCGTAGATTCGCAGGACTTCTCCGATTTCAGTTGAACCGTGACCGAAGACGACCAGATAACGTTTTACGTTCTGGGCGAGTAGTCCTAAAACGAGCGCCTCGGACAAGGTTGTATCAATTTGTCGTGCGAGTGTCCCTGCAGAAATCGCCTTTTCGATGCTACCCGCAGCAGCGATGATTTCAGCACGCTGTGTGCGATCGTCGGCCAGCCTGGCAACCGGTTCATTGTCTGATGCGTTCATGTCACTATCTCACTGGATTTCTTAAACCGTGAATAACGGTGATATACAAAACAAAGGGCCGGATCACAAGGGGCGAGAACCACTCTTGAGGCGAGTCCGGCAGATAACCAGCGTAGAAACCAGAGCTGCTGTTGACAGTGGTTGATGGAAAAAGTTTGTGCTGGTGAGTTAGAAATGCTAAGTTATTTCGAACATGGAACGGATCAACGGAACTTGATCCCGTCGCATGTAGATCACACCGCAACAGCACACACCTGACAAGAGTCCCCAAAGAAACCATTGCCAGCGGTCTTCTGCGAAGCCGATCACGGTCGTATGAGCGATGATAGCGCCGACCATGATACCGAGGCAAAGAATCGCGCCGTAAATCGAGAGTCGAGGAAAGAGTAACAGCACGACACAAATCAATTCGATGATGGCGATCAATCCCCTGCCCTCTGGTTCCATCCCTAGCTTTTTAAAATTCTCTATGATCTCCGGTTCACCGTTCCATTTGAAATAAGCCGCTTGCCCCATGATCGTCACGGGTACGATGACCAGTATCCAATAAATCATTTGTTTCATTTCACAATCCTTGCGTATTCAAAAAACTCGGGCGTTCATTCACTGTATTCTGAACGCGAGGAAAATGTCTTTTCTTGTTCTTCATTTGAATTGATCCCGTCAATCCACATATCAAACGTCGACTAAGTCTTCATTGGGTTCGGGAAAACCACGTTATAAAGATCGGTGCCCGATGGAATATAAATGTCTTTGTAAGTCAATTCACGATAGGAGACTTTGCCTGTGGCCGCCAGAAGTTGCTTGAAATCGTAATTTAAATGGTGAACGAAATTTACAATTCGTTGTGATTTGCGTGCAATGTCGAGGCCACGTTGGAGTGCCGGATCATGGGTTGTGATTCCGACGGGACAGGTATTCTTGCCACATTGCAACGCTTGAATGCATCCTAATGACAACATGAACCCACGGGCCGTATAGCAAGCGTCGGCACCCAAAGCCAGCGCGACGAGCACTCGGCCCGCATTGATCCGTTTGCCACCGGCCAGTAATTTCAGTCGATCGCGTATCCCTAACCTGACGAGAATGGTTTGTACATTGAATAACGCAGGCAGCAGTGGCATCCCGACCTGGTCCATGAAGGATTTTGGCGCAGCTCCAGTTCCTCCTTCGGCACCATCGATGGCAATCCAGTCAGGAAAAGTGTGCTGTGCCTTCATTTCCTCTGCCAAGGTGCGAAATTCCCTGGGGCTACCCAGGCAAAGTTTAATCCCGACGGGCAGGCCGCTGACTTCTTGAACATGTCGAATGAATTCGACGGTATTTTCTACGGTGCTGCATTCAACGTGGGTTGGCGGCGAGACGACATCCCGATCTCGAGGCACACCACGAAGTTCTGAGATTTCCTGGGTCACTTTTTCCTTAGGCAGTAATCCGCCTTTGCCCGGTTTGGCTCCCTGTGACAATTTGACCTCGATCATACGGATTTGAGTTTCCGAGGCTAACTCCCGTAGTTTCTCGTCATTGAGTGAGCCATCATCGTTCCGTACACCAAACTTTGCGGTCCCCATCTGAAAGATTAAGTCGCAGTTTTCCATCAGGTGGTATTTGGGGTATCCGCCTTCACCGGTATTCATCGCAATGCCAGCCAGTTTTGCTCCCCGCGCCAGTGAGCGGATCGCAGGCTGGCCCAAGGCTCCGTAGCTCATTGCACTGATCAAAACTGGCTTGGTGATTGTGTAGGCCGTATCGATACCCCGTTCTTCACCAAACGTGACACGGTAGGAATCGACATTCTCTGGGTTAAGTGGGAACATCGAGTGGCGGATTTTTATTTCGTGGGCGTCAAACTGTCCTGTTGATCCGAACGAGAGTGCGGAATCAAGATTCAGTGATTTGCGGTAAATCTCACTGCGTTCTTCACGATTGAATGGCCGTTCTTCTGTGTCACTGGCAAACAGGTATTGCCTCATCTCCGGTCCGAGGCTTTCCAGGAAGTATCGAGTCTGTGCCAACAGGCCAAAATTTCGGAGCAGTGTGTGACGTCGCTGAACGTACAGGTAAAAGGCGTTGATCAGGTTTAAAAAGATAAAGGTTACGGTAAAAAAGTGCAGATAAAATGAGAAAAAAATGCCTGCCAGCAGAAATGAAATAGCGAAAATCGCAATCGTAAGATTTACCGCTCGGGCTGTCTTGTGTAAATCAATGCCTAAAGTGATGGCCACCGATAGTACTCCCGAAAGATGGACTGGTTGCTGTCACAAACACGGAGAAAAATGCATCCCAGCTGCCTGCTGTGAATTGGAGGAACGACACTTTACCGAGAGCCAACTCGGAAATTACGATGCCAAACCCGGATTTCAATGGTCGGGCATTCATCGGACTACTCTAGGTTCGTCCGGTTGATAAGATGGGCGACCTTAACGAAGATCCCCGACGACAGCCATATAAAACAAACGTTTACCCTCTGCGTCTACAGTATACGATCCAACTCAAAATTCAAAAATGGCAAAACCAACACCAGAAGTGAGTGAAAGTTAGCATCCTCAAGACCATTCTTTCTCATGATGGACAAGGTCAGCAATGGAAAGTCCAGAAATGGATGTTCACCAACTCTTGTCAACGGGCGCGGGTTGATCATTCAATTATCGAATAAAGTCCGCCACCATCACGTTTGAGCTTGCCCTGTTTGGCCAATTCCTGCCACACCGCGCTAGAAAACTGGTTCGGGGGTGTAATTGCTACGATGCCCGAGTTCTGACCAGAGGACGTGGCGCCGTATCCCATCCGGGATTCATCATCCAAGCGTGTCAGCTTGAGACGTTTGCGGAATGCTTTCATTGCCAGTCGGAGTTCCTCTTTGGAGGGCGTTTCGGGTGTGGGGGTGGTTTCGGGATCGACCATGACAGGTTCCTTTCAAATCTTGATGAGGATGAATGATGGCGCGTACATATGGTGAATCGACCCGGTCACACGGGTGAACAAAACAGTCGAAATACGGTAATGTACTCGACCTGAACTCCTCTCTCCTGCAGCTGGGAACTGCCTGGACACAATATTGACGATGTCCTACAGCATAATCGATTCAACATCGCGCGTCCCCACCCCCAAGTGGATCCATTGGAAATCACTTTGAAAAAGGCACCGGGATCAGGCAGGTGTTCGTCGGTTCGCTGGGGAGATGGTTTTACCGAGATCTCACGGTAGTCCAAGTTTTTCCTGCCTGGTGATCAGGATCATTCAAAAAAAAACGATGCAATCTCTCGATTCAGTGGCTGAACATCCGATGTTGAAGTGATGCGCTTTGCCAACCTGAGATTGACGGCCGAACGAATCCTCGTTATCGGTTTGAATTTTGAATCAGCTTCTCAAGCACCCCCAGCATGGGATCGGCTTTGCTTCGTTTCCGGCGGAACAGGCGTACTTGGCGGTTGGATGATTCAGCCGTTTGGATGACAATTCCTTGGATGATTGGTTGGTCTCTCCATCGGCCGTGGATAAGCAAGGTGTTGAGGCAGATATCAGCGACAATCACAATCATGCCAACACCTCTGCGTGAGACTGAATGGGAAGTGCAATGGCAAAGTTGTCAAATCCGAGCTGACCTGGTTGTTGAAGGACGATTTTGTGAACCAGCGGTGGAGGGTTGCCTCGATGCACTAGACGGGAGATCCTCAATTGAGGACAATTTCAGAAAGTACAGAAGCGGATCCGAGGTGTTCTTAAGTAGCATTCTTTATCCCAACATGGTCTCGCTGTTATTGGACTGCCAGGTTGGCATGAACCAGCGATTTTGTTAACCAATCCAATTACGACGACGATTGTATCGGACATGGCACGCTGGCCCCGCAGAACCTGGACAACCGTGTTTACGTACTTGGCAATTTTTGTAGGGTTTCCCTTATTGAGCTATCTGGCGTATGCCTATGTCCGAGGTTTCTAAATTTAACGGCAATCACAATTCTTCCATGACTGAGCAACTCCGTGCGCACGTGCGGACTTATGGACAGGAACACCTGCTAGAGTTTTGGGATCAGTTGTCCGTTGTGGCGAAAAATCGTCTGGCGGATCAAATTCGCCAAGTGGATTTTTCTGAATTGCAACAACTTTACCAGGGAAAAACGATTGCGCGCGATTTTGCTGAGTTGGCCAGCAGGGCGAAACAGCCACCGGCCATACGACTTCGTAGCGAGAAGAACCCTGTCGGGCGAGAGGAGGCGGTTGGGCAAGGTGTCACTCTATTGGAGGAGGGTCAGGTTGGCATGATTTTGGTTGCGGGAGGACAAGGCAGTCGACTTGGCTTTCCGCATCCCAAGGGCATGTTTCCGCTAGGTCCTCTTTCAGAGCGGACATTATTTCAAATTATTTTTGAACGATTGCACGCGGTAGGGAAACGTTACAACGTGCGGATTCCGCTGTACTTGATGACCAGTCCTGCCACGCATGACGAGACGGTTGCATTTCTGGATCAGCATGAACGGTTTGGACTACCAAAAGAAGATCTGATAATTTTTTGTCAAGGGACCATGCCCGCTGTCGATGCGGCCGACGGTCGTGTGCTTTTGGCAGGGACCGATAGTCTCGCTTTGAGTCCCGACGGGCATGGTGGTATGTTAGCCGCGATGCAGGATGCGGGTTGCCTGGATGATTCTCTTCGACGCGGGCTGGAAGTATTGTTTTACCAACAAGTTGACAATCCGATGGTCAGTGTTTGTGATCCAGAATTTCTAGGATATCACGTGTTGGCAGGATCCGAGCTTTCGAGCCAGGTGATTACCAAGCGAGAACCGAAAGAACGCGTGGGCGTTGTGGTGGCGGTAGATCATCGGCTGGAAATTGTCGAATACAGTGACTTGCCGAACGAGATGGCGAAGATGCGGGACGATGAGGGCTTGCTGTATCATTGGGCTGGCAGCATTGCGGTCCATGCGTTTGATGTGAATTTCCTGGTCCGGATGGCGGACAACGCTGATGCCTTGCCTTTTCATAAGGCTCACAAGCAGGTTTCCTATGTCAACTCGGCTGGAAAACGAATCGATCCCGATTCACCCAACGCAATCAAATTCGAGCGATTTATTTTCGATTTATTGCCAGCTGCAGAGCGGGCCATCGTTGTAGAAATTGATCCCGCCGAAGGATTTGAGCCTGTCAAGAATGGTGATGGGAAGAGGGAAACACCAGAGACCGCGCGAGTAGCGATGGCGAGGCAACATCGTCAGTGGTTACGTGTTGCGGGTGCGACAGTTCCAGACGACATCCTCGTCGAGATCAATCCGCTATTCGCCTTGGACGCTGATGAACTGGCCTCGAAAATTCAACCAGGGCTGCAGATCGACAAGCCGACTTATTTTCAATGAAATCGGATTCATGTTACATGCAATAATTATGGCCGGTGGCGCTGGGACGCGCTTCTGGCCGGCAAGTCGCCAGGCAAAGCCGAAACAACTGTTGGATCTTGTCGGTCGTGGCACAATGATTCAGATGACCGTCTCGCGTTTGGGAGATCTTGTAGCTCCTGAGCGAGTGATGGTCGTTACCAACCAACGCCTCGTTGATTCGATTGCAGCTCAGTTGCCCGATCTGCCGCGGAGTTGCCTGCTGGGCGAACCTTGTAAGCGTGATACGGCGCCTTGTATCGGCTGGTCGGCCTTGCGCGTGCTGAAAGTCGATCCAGCGGCAACCATGGTTGTGATGCCAGCAGATCATGTGATCGGTCCTGACAGTGAATTCCAGGCGGCGATTTCACAAGCCGAAGAACTGGTCGAAGAAGACCCTAACCGGTTGGTCACCTTTGGAATCAAACCGAGTTATGCGGCTGAATCGTTTGGCTATATCGAGCGCGGTGACCGGCTGTCATCGGACACTCAGGCGACGGTCTTTCACGTTCACAAGTTTCAAGAAAAGCCCAAGTTGGAAGTGGCACAAAAATACGTTGAGTCAGGAGATTTCTACTGGAACTCGGGTATTTTCGTTTGGAAGGCGCAGCGGGTCATTGATGAACTTGCCAAACGTCAGCCGAAGATGCTGGACCATCTGCAAAGCATTGTGGACGCTGAAGGTAGTGACAACTATTCCGAGGTGCTGGATACAGAATTCGCGACCATTGAGGGTATTTCTGTGGATTATGCAATCATGGAACACGCTGACGAGGTTGTTGTTGTTGAGGCACCCTTTCAATGGGATGATGTGGGGAGTTGGCAGTCATTGACTCGGTTGGCGGTCACCGACGACCGACGGAACACCACCAGTGGCAAACACCTCGAAATCGATACCGAGAACACCATCGTACGGGGGTCCGATGATCACCTGATCGTGACATTGGGGTTGCGGGATTGTATCGTCGTTCATACGCCTGATGCCACGCTCGTGGCCAACAAGCATCATGAAGAGTCGGTACGTGAGATTGTGAAGTTGCTCGAAGAGCGTGGCTGGCAAGAGTATCTGTAGGCATGAGTGATCTGCTGTCAGGTCATCAGGCTGAACACTTAAATCTGAATACTGAATATTCGATGCAAAAAGATCTTTCCAATTCAGGCCGGGTTGCCGGAATCGACTTCGGCACGGTCCGCATTGGAATTGCCATTACGGATGTCGAACGAAAGATCGCCAGCCCCTATGAAAATTATTCGCGTCGTGATCAAGCAGCCGATGAGAAGTATTTTCAGGAACTGGTAAAACAGGAAGAGATTGTCTTGCTGGTGGTCGGTTTGCCGTTACACATGAGCGGTGATGAAAGCCAGAAGTCACGTGAAGCACGTCAATTTGGTGATTGGTTAAGTACGACAACTGGTCTACCGGTAGAATATGTCGACGAGCGCTATACGACCCGCCATGCCGACCAATTATTGCACCAGGCACAGCTTACTGCTAAACAACGTCGAAGTCGTCGTGACATGCTTGCAGCCCAGATGATTCTCACAACGTTCATCGAGTCGAACCAATAGTGGTTTTGCTACTGGCTGCAGCGATTTTTAGATGGTTGTTCCCGTTAACGATCCTGGCTACTTGCCTGTCTTTGGTAACGGCGTTATCGTGCAGGATTCGTAACGTCGTAGACAGAGGAGAATGACAATGGATGCTTTTCGATTGGATGGGAAACGGGCCCTTGTCACTGGCGGAAGCAAAGGCATTGGTGCAGGTTTGGCCCGGGGTTTGGCTGATGCAGGTGCGGATATCGTGCTGATGGCGCGCCATCAAAAAGAGTTGGAACAGGCCCGAAGTGAATTGCAGGATACGGGACGGGAAATCGGTATTTCCGTTTGTGATGTGTCGAAGACGGATGATATTCACGACGTCTTCTCAGAGATTGTGCAACAGGAAGGCCCGATTGACATTCTTGTTAATAATGCCGGCACAACTCACCGGGCACCGGCGCATGAACTGGACTTGGACGATTGGCGTATGGTAATCGACGTGAACCTGACGGCCGTGTTTGCACTGTGTCAGGCCTTTGCAAAAAAACGGATTTCTGACAAGCAGCCGGGAAAGATAATCAATATCGGTTCGCTCATGAGCAGCACGACGAGAAAAGACAATGCACCCTATGCCGCTTCGAAAGGTGCTGTCTTGCTGTTGACCCGCGCGCTCGCCGTGGACTGGGCAGCCTTTGACATTCGTGTCAATGCAATTGGCCCAGGCTTTATCAATACGCCACTGACAGAACCGTTGGTGGATAACCCGGAATTCAATGAATGGGTGACAGAACGTTGCCCGCAGGGCCGGTGGGGGACGCCGGGTGATTTGGCAGGTGCTGCTGTGTTCCTGGCTTCACCGGCATCGGATTTTGTAACTGGTGAAATTCTTTATGTGGACGGCGGCTGGCTGGCGCGATTTTAAGTGGTTCGTTCCCAGGGGGCACTCGCTGATAAGTGACTTGCGTTGGAATTGTTCAAGGTCTGCGCTGGCGTGTGGTCCGGGGAACGAGCAGGGCTGCCAAGAGAATCCAGCCGGACAACGCCAGCATCCAGGCCGTCGGTTCGGGCACCAACGTAAGCGACCCCTCCCGGTTTGCGGCGTCGCTGAATTCGGAGGCAAAAAGAGCATGACCCGGTGATACGGTGCCACCATGGTTAATCACATTTCCATTGATAGCACTGGCGATTGAAAGTTTACCCTCGAAAATAGAAATTGTAGCTCCAGCGGCCAGGATCTTATTATTCAAGGCGAGTGTCCCCTCGCCGTATTTGTTCAATTGGTTACCGTTCAAACCAAGCAAGTTGTTCAATGAGAGGGACGAATCACTTTCCACATGAATGTCGACTTCCGTGTGAATGCTCAACGCAGTTTGAAATTGATGTTCTCCCCGATCGACGTGAATACTTGCAGAACTCTCCAAACCGTCGAGATGGATCGTACCCATTCCGGCAAGAATATAGGGGTTGGTATTGTCAAATCGGATCGTAGAGACCGTTACCGGGATGTTTGAAAATACGGTTGTCGCACTGGTAATCGCCTCTCCGAAGATCGGCTGACTGGGGATTCCATGAGAACTCCAGTTGTTCTCGTCGTTCCAGTCACCTGACACGTCGTTCGCCCAGGAAGAAAATGTCGGTGATATTTCCAGCCCAGGTCCGACAAAGGTTATTTCCGAAGCAACGGGATCCAGGTACCAGTCACTGATTGGACTATCGATCGTGTCGGTGGGACCAAGCAAACCAACCTGGCTGAAAGAACGTCCGATTAGGTTCATACCAAAGATGGCCGGCAGGTTGGCCGGTAGGTCACCTACAAAGAAAACAGGATCCTCATAGATCAGTTGGTTTTCACCCGTCAGGGGAATGACCAGTTCGTCTACACGATAGCCAAACAATGTTCGCGTTTCGTTTCCGACTCCGGAAACCGTAACGTCACTGACGGGAGTCTCATTTTCCAGGTCGATACCGATATCCCGAGCGTACTCGTTACTGATCACGGTTACCGAGCCACCGCTGTCGAAAACCCAATCACGCGGCGCGGATTGGGATGAGGGTTGATGGCGGCCATCCATGACCTGAACGTCACGAATCACGGGGTTTGTGGCGACGGTGACAGGGGGTGGGCCGTTGGTTTGGTCAACGAAATCGACGTAGTCGACCGGGATAGTGACACGGTGGTCGGGTAAATTCTCAGGCAAAGCCGGCAGCAGAGTTGTTTGGATATGTTCGACGAACGGAATGAGCGACGTGGAGAGGACATTGTTGGGTTGGACGTGCATGACGTGTTGGTTGAGAACCGGTGTGCCGATAATATCTACCGCGACAGGGAATCCTTGCACAATTGGATCGGCGTGGCGGATTTGAAAACGGATTTCACCGACATCGGTGTAATTGCTGATCTGTTGGGCGGCAATTTCATCCAGGCCCAGTGGAGCAAGCATGAGTTGAATCGGTGCTGACACGTTAAAGGATTCAAATCCACCGATTCCCTCATCGAGATAGGTTTCACCCGTTTTTGGCAGGTTGAAACCACCGCTCAGCAATCCGCCAGAACCGGAAGTCGACTCGCTGAGCACGTTGCCACTGGCTCCTGTATCGAGGATTGCGATCACAGAAATCTGCTGGTTGCCAAACAGATCAGTGGTCCTGTAGGTGGAACCCGTCGTCGGGTTAACAAAGGCAGCCAGGGCACTGGGTAGACCGACCGTTTTTGGCTTGGGTGCCGTGATGCGAATGGCTTGTCCCTGTCGCAAAATTGCGGAATCGGCGGATCCGATTTCCGGTACCAGCGGTGGCGCATCGGCAGCAGCAGGCTGATTGCCGATAGCAACCAACCACACAGCCAGCGCAAGGAACGTTGAACGCCTAAGCATGGTGTTATTAACCTTCACCGTACGGTCTTGTTATGTTCATTCCAGGCCGGCTTGGATGCCTTCGACTTCTCTGTGATATCCAGTTCGACAGAACCCCAGCTGCCGTGGAGGCCAATGCTGTTCCGTGGATGGGCATTCTCAGGGTTCACCTACCTTCGTTATTTTAACATGCCAAGAAATTGCTGGCAAACAAAGGGAGTGAACTTGTTGCTAAAGCATCCGGATAAGTATTCAGACAACCTCGTCGGGACGAACGGGGCGATTTTCCCGATATGATTTCCAGGCGGCCAGGGCAAGCACAACTGCAGCACGCCCTGCGCTGCCTTCCAGCGGAGAGGGTTGGCCTGTGAGTACTGCAGAGACAAATTGACTCATTTCATCAACATAACTGTCGATGTATCGGTCCATAAAAAAGTGATGAGGCAAATCCCGATGAATGTTTTGGGTCCCAAAAACCGTCACCTCATTGGGATAGCGGTTGTCGGAAGTAACGCTACCACCACTACCGAAAACCTCCACGCGCTGGTCGTAACCATAAACTGCCTGGCGACTGTTTTCGATCGTTCCCATCACACCGTTGGAGAACTTCAGCACGATCACCGCCGTGTCCAAATCACCCGCTTCTCCAATTGCCGGATCAATCTTTACAGACCCGGCAGCATAAACTTCTTCGACTTCCTGACCGAGAACGTACGGTGCCATGTCGAGATCATGAATCGACATGTCTAAAAAGATTCCACCTGACGACTTGATATATTCAATGGAAGGTGGTGCGGGGTCACGGCTGACGATGTGCAATAGATGGGGTTCGCCGATTTCACCATTTTGCACGGCATCTTTGATTCGGCGGTGATTGGAGTCGAAACGGCGATTGAACCCAATCTGGAGCAGGACGCCGGCCTTGTTGACGGTTTCGAGTGCCTGATCGATTTTCGCCAAGTCGTGATCGATCGGTTTTTCACAGAAAATATGTTTGCCATGCTGGGCAGCATCCATCATGATCTCGGCATGGGTATCGGTGGGCGAGCAGATCACTACGGCACCGATGTCAGGGTGTTCGAGGATTTGATGGTAGTCGGAAACTGCCTGGTCGACATGGTGCTGTTTTGCACAAGATTGAGCGGACTCGAGGTGTACGTCAGAAATCATCAGTAACCGCGCACCAGCAATACGCTGGCTCAAGTGTTGGGCGTGCAGACGCCCAATTCTTCCTGCACCAATCAATCCAACATTGAGTTTGTCCGAGTCCATGGCAATTGTCTCTCCGATAAGATGCTAATCAGGACTATGTTTAACTTGAGTTTTGTTCTTGGTTACGAACCATCCATGAACTTGCATTTTTTCGTCGGCGCTCTTACCAGGCATTGGTTGCGGCCATTTTCCAGGCAATGATGGATTCGACTTTCGCACTACCGCCACGGCTGAACAAAGCAACTCGATGACTGTCAGGTCGTGACGGGTAGATACGTTGCGTCACACATTGTCGGTTGTTGGCGAAAACTTCCAGGATAGACCGGTCGAGGAATATACGAAGTTGAAGTGGCTCGCCGGGTTGAAGTGAAAATGGTGCTTGCTGTAACTGCACGTTCCGGGAGTTTTTTAAGGGCTCTTCATGCAACGCTGCAAAGGGAAATGGAAAAGGCTGAACGATTCCTGCACTTAAAGTGGACCGCGTTGTATCGATCACGAGTCGCTCGCTGGTTCGGTCGTAATAAATCGTCGTTTGTTCGGAACCGTCCGGAGTACAGCGGACCTTGACTCCGAGCTGTTGAGCCTCGCTATTCTCAAATTCAATTTTAAGTTCTAGCGAGTCACCTTCGATATTTTCTAAGAGGATTTCGTTGTCGGCGGTCAAACGAATGTCCTGTCGATGTGCAGGGTTGTATCTCAGGTTTTCCAGCTCTTTAGCAGGTTCAATTTGAACGGTGCCATCCTGGGCCAGAGAGAGGATCCGTGGCAGACTCATCACGCCAGCCCAGCCACCGGCGAAGATCTGTTCACGAGACCGGGTTTCACAAACCCAGGCCCAAAGAATACGCCGACCCTGTGGGTCCAGCATACTTTCCGGGGCAAAAAACGGACCGCCGGGCCAGTTCATGCGGGCGTGTTGTTCGGGATAGAACTTTTCGTTTTCAAAACGCCCGAGATAGTATTGGGCCCCACCATAGTGACTGGTAAACAACAGCATGCGTTTGTTGCCCAGGTTGAAGAATGTTGGGCAGGCACAATCCTCATCCGTTCGGGTCCATTCACGGCTGGATTCATAGAAGCGACCTAATAATTTCCAGTTCGTCAAGTTCGAGGATTTAAACAGAAACGCGGTGTCACCGTCGATGCAACTGCCTTTAATTACATAGTAGGTGTCGCCCTCGATCCAGATGCCCGGATCATTACCCCGTTTTTGCGGCGGTCCAATCACCGGGTTGTGGGGACTTTTCTTCCAGCGAATCAGGTCGTCCTCCTGGCTGGTTGCGATACACGCTCCGGCGGGTGAGTTGTAAATCACGGTCGGAACCCCCGCTTTGTCGAGGAACGCTTCACCGCTGTAAATGTCCTGGTCAGGATCGCTGGGTAATGGTTGGATCGCTGTGGGATGATGTCTCCAATGCAACAGGTCAATGCTGGAAGCATGCCCCCAGCAGATCTTGCCCTCCAGGTAGGTCAAGCCGGGCAAGTAGAGGATGTAAAAGAGATGGTATTTTCCCTTCCAATACAGCGCGCCATTGGGATCGAAAGAACCGTAGACCGCCTCGGGTGCCATGAAATGATATTGGGGCCGTTGTGGATCTTGATGATATTTTTCCCGTAGCCCTCGTGCGCCTTGGATCAGTCGTTTGGTGCGCTCGATTTCTGTTGAAGAGCTGACCGCCTGTGAGTCGGCAGCATCGAATTCGCTGGCCTGAATGACAAGGTTCAAACCTGCCAGTACCAGGACCGACAAGCCAGCGATGAGTCGATGGTTTTCAGGCACGGTCATTGATCTCCTGTGCGAGGATCATTAGAACAAGATCATTAGAACAATACGATAATGATGTATTTTTGCTTTGACAAGTGATAGCGGGTCGATTGACGGCCAAGGAGGTAAGCAATGAACTTACTGCTGCGGACGGTGTTGATTATCCTGGCGGCCGGTTGGTTCCTGCGGCTTGGTGCTGAAGCTGCGGAGACAGGTATTTTTCGAGACAACTTCAATCGCCCAGCGGAGGGACTTGCTTTAAGTCCTCGTTGGAATCGAGCTCACGGTGGGCAGCCGGGATCCCTGGTCGTCGACAATCGTCTCGTCTCCGACGGTTACCCGTTGCTGGGGCCGGACCAGCTGCATGCCGACGCTTTTGTCGGTGTGATCACCGAAGACCAACGACGGCAACGCATGTCGATCGACTTCAGGATGCCTGACTCTCGTATTGAGTTTCCACTGCCGGAGTTGCATTTGAATCTTAATTGGCAGGGCAACGAAATCTTTGGCCCGGCTTATCGATTCACCGTTCAGGGGACGACTGGCATCGTTGTATCAAAATCAGTTGAATCAGGCGTGACTGAGCAGTCGAGTAAGCATGTACCGTTTGCCCAAGGAGCCCTGTCGCCGGGAATCTGGTATCAAGCCACACTGGAGCGGATCAACAACGTGGTGAAAGGTGAAATCACTACGCAGGATGGTGTGGTTGTGTCACAGGCACGATTGGTTGATGGGGGGATGGTTTTGACAGGTGGGAAACCGGTGTTGTCAGTAAAATATTCCAGCGCCAAGGTGAATCAAAGCCTTGAACTGGACAACTTTGAATACGAATTGGACGATAGCCAGCCTGTCGTCGCTTTTTCGCGTCCTGTCGAGGCAAACTTTCAACTTGACGGACGCCTGGACGAGGCCATTTGGAGAGAGGTTTCGGCGACCAAGGATTTTCACCCGCTCGTCGGTAGTTTGTCTCTGGACGTGCCACCCACATTGCGTGTCATTTGGGATCAGGACTATTTGTATGTGGGCATCGAGTGTCCGAAAAAATTAGGTGATGATGCAGAGATATTTCTTGATCCATTTCAAGATTATCGGCGGCGTAGCGGTTTGCTTAACGATCCTACGGCGTTGCTTTACAATCATCGAGAGGCGCGCATTTTTCGTTTCACCGTCGGTGCTGATGGAACCCATGACGTGAAGCTTATGAACTTGCCATGGTGGAAGGTTCCCTGGCAGAGCCAGGTGCATGTCGGAGATCGTGCCTGGACGGCCGAACTGCAGATCCCGTTGGCCTCGCTCGCTTTTTTTCAGCCCAGGCATGCTGTGTTTCGGGATGTCGAACCGGGTTGGCCACGGGAATGGGGCATCAATTGTCGAGTGGGCCGTACGGCGTTGTTTCCATCACTGGATCTGCAAGGGTTTCCCACGGCACTGGGTGTGCTTGACACGGGCGAGATGGACTCTCGCGAGCGGCGTTGGGTTTGTCATTCGGGACACGGTCCGCGCATCGTTGGTGATGTCCATTTCTGGTCGGCAGTGATCAACTCAACCGGCCAAGATCGTGATGTCAATGTTGTTTACCGGAAAATCGATCATCAGCGGCCGAAGAAATTCTCTTCCTTGCCTGCTTGGAGTGGAAAGGTGACGGTTGCCGATCAGCGGTACCTTCATGCGCGTACGGATGTGTACGTCCCTGTGACGGAACCTGGAGACCAATTAATGATGGTTTCAATTGTTGATCCAGAAACCGGGCGTCCCTTGGTACATCAACTGCACCGTATTCCCGGAATTGCCATTGGTAGCACCAGCTGGGATCGTTCGTATTACATGAATGAGGTGGAAGCGCAACTGGATATCGCACTGAGTCGGTTGATTGCCACCAATGTGAATTTGACTTGTGAATTATGGGACGATGGTCAGCCCATGCCCATTCGTTCCCAACGGATTACAGTTGATGAAAAAGGTAAGGCTCAGGTTGTTTTCGACGTGGCCAATCTGTTGTCGGGGTCGTATCGGGTGAAAATTGTTCATCCCCACTACAACGATTACCCCCTGGAAGCAAGGCTGCGAAAACTGCCCCACCGTTCGGGTGCTGTGCAGTATACGAGTCATGGAACCTTGCTGCGTGACGGCCGGCCAATATTTCCGATCGGTTTTTACTATGTTCAGCACCACTTCACAGATGAATTTTTAAAAGAATACGCTGATGCGGGATTCAATACCTTCTGCATGGAATGGTTGGAGGCGGCCGGCTACCGTGAAATGTCACAGTGGACATCGCAATTTGGGGTTTACCCATCTGTCTCATTAACGGTGATGAGTGACATGTTTGATGTGAAAGGTAATTCCGAGCATGTTATTCAAGACCGTCAAGTTCCACGCGCCGAACAGGCTGTTACCATGCTGGGGAGGGAGTCGGGTGACGATTTTTTGTTCTGGTACCTGGTTGATGAACCCAACGAAGCGACGCTTCGTTATGCAGGTGCGATGCACCAGGTCGTGCTTGAGCAGGATCCCTATCATCCAACGTTCACGACCACGTTTCCACCTCATCTGTGGTCGTACCATGAAGCGACTGACATCGTAGCACCGGATGTTTATCCAGGTTTCCCAGGTGGCGATATTTCCCGTGTTGGTGATGCGGTAGCGGCGATGGTTGCACGTACTGGTGGTAAGCCGATTTTTGCCGTACTGCAAACTTTTTTTGAGGAAGGCCGTCGCATGCCCAATCCGGCCGAAGTGCGATGCATGTCGTATTTAAGTATTGCACAAGGAGCCTCCGGCCTGCTCTTTTTTTCTTACGACTACCGTGTCGGTCCACTGGCCAAGTCACATCCCGACACTTGGAGAGAGCTGAAACAAATTGCCCATGAAATTAGCACGTTGGAAAAAATATTACTGCAGGGTCCCCCCGACGATCGTTCGCTGTTGCAGGCAGGCCCTGGTCTGGTGTATCGACTTCACTGTCAAGGAAACGAAATTTATGTGATCGTTGTGAACCAGGAGAATCGGGAACGCTTGGCGGCTGAGTTCACACTGAGCAATGGTGAAATTTCAGAGATCGAAGTTTTGTTTGAAGAGCGTGACGTACGCGTGGAGGCTGGAACGTGGCGAGATGATTTTGCGCCCTATGCTGTTCACGTTTACCGCGTTACGAAGCGGAACTGAGACGATGGTATAGGAAGGCAAGTGGTTCCCAGAGATCCATCGCATGTCAATCCTCCCTGGACACGAACGCTTTGGGCTTTCGGCACATGCGTGACCATAGTAGCTTGGTTTTCCTTGGTTGGCACATGTTGTAGATTGTCCAGGCCAACGGTCAACCGTGGAAAATGGTTGGACTGGCATGGTCATTCCGATGAAACGTTTTTAAACCGAATGGAACTCAGATGAAGTATGACATATTCGGTGTGGGCAATGCGCTGGTGGATGTCCAGGTTCAGGTGACCGATGACATCGTGGTGCAATCTGGTTTTGAGAAGGGAATCATGACGTTGGTCGGTGACGATCAGCAGCAGGGTGTCTTGCAGAGCATTGAGGGACATCCATTGAATCGGTGTGCGGGCGGATCGGCCGCCAACACGATCGTGGGAGTTGCTGAGTTTGGAGGCCAGGCGGCTTTTTGCGGTAAAGTGAGCCAGGATGAAATGGGTGAATTTTTTTTGGAAGATATGCACAAGCTGGGCGTGATGATCGATGTCCCGCCCGCAGATTCTGGTGCTACGGGGACGTGTGCTGTGCTGATCACGCCCGATGCACAACGAACCCTGCTTACCCATTTAGGTGTCTCCGCTGCGCTGACACCTGTTGACGTGCATGAGGAGAGCATTCGCCAGTCAGAATATGTTTATATTGAAGGTTACCTGTTGACCGGCGAAACGACCAAGGCGGCCGCGTACAAAGCGATCGAGCTGGCTCAGAAGCACAATGTGAAAGTGGCTTTTACCGCCTCGGATCCGTTCCTGGTTAACATGATTCGAGACGAGATCTGGCAGCTAGTTGAAGGTCCAGTCAACTTATTTTTCTGTAACGAGGAAGAGGCCAAGAGTTTGACTGGCACGGAGGACGTGTTGGACTGTGCTCATCAAATTCATGCTCATGCTGACAATGTGGCGCTGACCCTGGGATCGAAGGGTTCGGTTGTCATGCACGAGGGTCAGGCGATCATGATCGATGGTATCGCTGTTGATGCCATCGATACGACCGGTGCGGGTGACATGTACGCCGGGGGATTGCTTTACGGAGTGACCAACGGCATGTCATGGGAGCAGGCGGGACGTCTGGCGTCCCACGCTGCTGCACGGATTGTCTCCCAACTGGGTGCGCGGATGGACCAGAAGTTCACCGAGGCTGAAATAGCAAGTTTTAGGGTATGAGCCACTGGGAGCGAATGTGGCCATTTGGAACGGCTTGGTGTAAACTGTGTGCCGCCGCACCGTATTGAGTAATCAGTGATATTCAATCAACTGAAAGGTACGATTATGTCTTTTTCGCAGCGAAGAGGATTTCTCAAGACATCGACGGTTGCTACGGCGGCAGCCGTACTTGGCCGGGGCCGGATTGCCAAGTCAGCGCCCAGCGAGCGGTTGCGCGCCGGATTTGTAGGTGTTGGAGGACGGGCGCGGTCGTTGCTCAATATGTTTGCTGAGCAGAAAGATGTCGACATTCTCGCGCTGGCAGATATTGATTCAAGACGTTTGCCGCAGGCAGTCGAGACGGTCAAAACCAAGAACGGTAACGATCCGAAGACGTATGGTGATTTTCGCCACATCATTGACGATGCCAACATCGATATCCTGGTTGTCGGCACACCCGACCACTGGCATGCCATCCCTACCATTCTGGGGTGCATGGCGGGCAAGGATGTTTACGTGGAAAAACCGGATGGCCACAACATCCTCGAAGGCCGGCGGATTACCCAGGCCATGCGCAAATATGAGAGGATTGTTCAGTTGGGTACACAGGCCCGCAGCAGCCAACATTTTGTCGATGCCATCCAATACATTAAGACGGGTGCACTTGGAAAGGTACTGGTCGCAAAAGCGTGGGAGTCCAGTCGCCAAGGCCCGATTGGGTTTCCGTCCGATGGGCGTCCACCCGAAGGTGTCGATTATGACACTTGGCTTGGACCTGCGCCCAAACGTGCCTTCAATCCTCGCCGCTTTCATGGCAGTTGGCGATGGTTTTTCGACTACGGAACTGGCGACTTGGGAAATGATGGAGTGCATCGTCTTGATTATGCCCGTTGGGCGATGAATACGGCGTTAGAGGCCCAGGGTGAACCTGCCACTTATTTGCCCACGAAGATCACAGCTACGGGTGGTAAATGGTATTTCGACGATGCACAGGAATGGCCGGATACCTTACAGGTCAATTATGAATATCCCGGTCACGAGAAGGGTCCGGGAAAGATCTTGACTTATGAGATGCGCGTCTGGACACCTTACAACACGCGCGGTGGCGATTTGAGCGAAGGTGCGATTGTCTATGGTGATCGAGGTTATATCGTTTTTGGAAATCGGCATTGGAAAGCCTATGCGGGAAAGGAAAAATTGGTTGCCGAGGGAAAGGGACAAAATAAAGCCACTTTGCACATCCGTAATTTTTTGGACTGCGTTAAGAGTCGACAGAAGCCCAATGCAGATGTCGAAACGGTAGGGCATCCATCGTCCGTTTTGACCCATGCGGGCAATGTTTCCTGGCGGGTAGGACGGCAAGTGCAGCTGGATCCGGAAACCGAAGAGTTTATCGATGACGACGAAGCCAATGCCTTGCGGACTCGATCTGAATATCGCAAACCGTGGCTGTTGCCCGACGTATGATTGGGTTGTTGATTTTGAATATCGCGTTACCGATCCGAGTGCTGCAGACAACAGCCTGTTAGAGAGAGTTATCAATTAAATAATTTTTCGGTTTTGTGAACAGGCCCAAGGTGAAGGACCTAGATAAACAAGATAAAGAGCCGTATGGAAGCATGCTGCTGTAAACCGACGGCTGATGAGGTGAATTCCAGCGGAAGATTTCTCGGGTTGGTCATTGGGGGCCCGTTGCTTTCTGGCCGTGCATGTTTCTATCAATTCATTGGCTGCCAGTTTCTATGGCTGATCACCTCGTTCGTGGCAGCAGAGATAACGCAAACGAAAACGACCTATCCGCCTGACCAAGACACGCCAGCGGGCGTGTGTGCGGCGCTGTCATCGGTCGTGGACGTGGGAGAAACCGTTGCCATTGAAGGTCCCCCATCCGATTTGCGAGACAGCGACAGAGCAGAAAATTCAGCTGATTTAGTCAAGAAATGGATGGATCCGTTGCGAGATGATCCCAATGGCACGTATCAAAAATTAGTCAAGAACTATCTTACGACATTGCACACGGATGTTAGTCTGGCACAATTTTCACAAAAGGTACACCAACGTTACGACGAGTTGATTCTTCATCATGTTCCTGCGCCGAAACTTACCAAGATCGAATCGGAGCACCTCACGCTCGTCTATCCCGCTGGTTATTATCAAAACCAACAAGTGGTACGGGTGCCGACACGGCGAATTACCGTACATGCGGTTGACCGATTCGGCGATCGGCGACATGTGGTTGCCTACTTTGCCAACTACGATAAAGTTGATCCACGCAACCCGTCAGTAGTGTTCCAGGTGAATGGCCATTTTGGACACAATCCTACCCGAATAGGTTTGGGTATTGAAAAACGTGGTGGTTATTCGGGTGCGGCGTTGGGGAAATTGGTGTTACAAGGTCTTCCGCTGATCGCTTTTGACGATCACGATGTGGGGGAAAGTAGTGATGCAACTGGTAAGGAAAACGGTCAATATCGTACGCTAGCCAATCTGCGGATGATGGATGATGCGTTGCTGGTTCACTTTGCCCGAGTCGACGCGATTGGAATCTCTGGAGGTTGCGAAAGGCTTTACCATTTTATGATGTTCCACCGCTGTCCAATGGCGACCGCTTATCTGGCGGGCTTCTTTCGACCACCGTGGTTGGACTTTTATCATTGGAAAACGACAGCTGGCGAGCGAGGTGTCGACCACGATACGTTTAACGAAGTGTTCTACGCAAACTTTCAGTGGACTGATCTGGTGCTGGTAGGTATTCAACGGTGTATTGACATACGGCTGGCGAGCATGACCTATGAGGGTGGTAGTGGTAAATACTCGCTACGGCACGAAATGCTGCCGGCGATTCGACACTATACGGATCGTTTTACCGTTGGTGGTGATGACCCCGATTGTGACGGTATCAGCAACAATGGTCGTAATCTTTCGCATGAATACGACTTGATCGACTACAGGGAATATCTCGCCAGAACTCGCAAATAGCCGTTTCAGGGCCGCTGTCGCTTGCCATTGCAATCAATGCTTTGGCAAATGCCAGCGTACCACTTCCAGACGTGTGAAACGCCCATCTTGTTCGGCAGCCCGGTAGGAGTAAGCGGTAATCAATGTGCCGTCGTCGAGTTGAACCGTCGGCCCAAATCCGCCACCGCTGGGCCTGCCGACAGGTGTCTTGTTTGAGAGTACGATCCGGTCACGACGAAAATTAAATTCAAAACCAGCGGGCGTTTCTTTTCCGACCACCGCGCGCACTCCCAGCGGAGGCTCGTTGGGTGAGACGGCAGAGCGCAACGTGAATGTGAACAAGAGCTGGCCCCGCAAAAGCTTCAGGACAGAGGGGTACATTTCACCGTAGTGGCTTCCCAATTCTGAAAAGTTCCAGGTTGTTCCACCGTTGCTGGAGCGATACAACACCATGCGTTCGAATTGATCGGACTTGCCAGCTGGAATCGCCGTATTCGAGATCGGTGGATGGTACTTGTTATTGACCCGGCAAATGGCCAAAAGCTCGCCATTGGGGGCCTGTCGATAGATAGCTTCGGCCAGCACGGGCACAGGGTCACGTTTAAGAAGCTCTGGATCCACACCAAGGTACTCGCACTTGCGGCTCCGGTCCCAGCTGGCTCCACGATTGTTCGATCGCCACAGGTATTCGTTGCCGTGTGGTCCTCCAGCACCAAAGATCAGGCTGCCATCTTTCAATTGAAGTACATTGCGGCTGCAAAAAATGATGCTGGCTTTCTCTTTACTGACCAGATCGTTACCCGTAATCATGGTTGTTTCCCAAGTTTTTCCGCCGTCTTGGGATCGGTGGAGACAGGAGTGCGTGTGATCTTCGGTGTTGCGGATCTCCTGAGCCAGGATTTGAGCAGTCATGAAGATCGTACCGTCGGGCAGAATAGAAAAATACGGTTCGCGGCCGATCAGCGGAAGTGGTTCGGCAGCGGACCAATGGCGGCCTTCATCAGTGGAACGGAACAGTACCATCTGTTCACTGAGTTTGTTTCCTGCAACTTGGTTGCCATGAAATGCAACAATCCAAAGCTCGCCTGAGGGTAAACGAGCGATGCATGGTTTGTAGTGACCGGGCACACCGATGGGTATCCTTTCGGCGGGCAGAGTGTGTGGTAAATTTTCAGGGTGATCAACCGGAAGCTGGACTTGTTCTGCTTTCACCTGCGAACATAGGTGCCCCCAGGGGCCACCGACAATGATCCAGCAGACGCCGATTCCGAGAAGTAATTTTGTAGAGACCTGTGACATGAAAATTCTTTTCCGAAGGCTAACTGATTGCTTTAAAAAAAGGCAATGGCAAAGAAACAGGCCATTGATTGGATAACGTTTGGAAGGTGCCGATCGCAGGTTTTGGCCAGATTGGTTGAAGTGCCACCGCCTCTTATGGTAAGTGACTTACTTCGACCGCACGGCCGTTTTTGCCCGACTCGATTGCGGCGTGAACTGTAGCACAGATGGCCCGACTCATACGCGCATTCAAAATGGTATCGCCATCGGTGTCAATTGCCCGAACCAAATCATCGGCCAACAGCCAATCGTTGTTGTTGGCGATACGTACGTGAGGGAATTCCGCAGCGGGCTGACCACGATAGTAAAAACCCACCTCGGGCCGCGCTTCGGAGATGACCAGTGCGCCCTCGGATCCGATCAAGTGCAGCTTGATTTCCCCGATGTCCGGGTGGCTGGCGTTACCGATGCGTCCAAGACACAGGGAACCCACCGTTCCATCGGCCATTTCCAGTGTGACAGAGGCCAGATCATCCACGTGATTATCGGCGTTGAGCTGATGAAAATGCGAAGTGGTGCGGGCAAAAACACGCTTGACCGGTTCTGGACAAAGCATTTGAAGGTAGGCCAACGGATAGATGCCTTCGACCTCTAACTCGCCCATGGGGTCTTGTCCAACGCCACCGTCGGCACCGGTGACATGGGCGGCTTTTAAAGATTCAAGCCAGTCCAACGGTGGCTCACCCGGTTTTCGCGATCCGATGGGTGGTCCGGCATCTTTGGCGAAATAAAAATCAGCGTGGAGGGAAAGCAGTTTTCCAATCTCACCACGCTCAACAGCTTGTTTTGCTTGTAAAACGGCTGGCAGGCGGTTGCGATTCCACATCAAAAACTTTACATCGTTACGTTCGACTGCGTCCACCAATCGGTCACACTCA
>Ga0310342_100000280_pt1 | contig 27216 bp, 18 predicted proteins | sample S15DNA20500_MG_FD_206155 | JGI IMG/M metagenome (GOLD analysis project Ga0310342, IMG submission 206155) | Marine microbial communities from station ALOHA, North Pacific Subtropical Gyre - S1503-DNA-20-500_MG | ecosystem: Environmental > Aquatic > Marine > Oceanic | place: Pacific Ocean: North... | reverse complement strand
GACGAGGCCTACGACAAGTTCCTCCGGCGGGAGTTCGGCGAGTCCAGGCGCTTCCTGGAAGCGAAGTTTGGACAGAACATCACCACCTACGCCTATCCCGGCGGCTACTACACTGAGACCATGTATTCCATCGCTGAGGAATATGGCTACGACTACCTCTTCACCGTCCTTCCCGGGAAGATTCGTCGGGACCTTGATAACCGGCGACTCCCGCGCTACATCATTCACGGCAATTCCGACCTTCACTTCGAGCAGGCCACCACCTTCAAGTCCATCCTCGGCACCGAGGCCCTGCTGGGTGCCGTTGTGCAGACCACCCCGCATCCCGTCGTGCCCGAACCCGGAAGCCGTATCGAATCACGACTTCCCTCCATCAGCGCCGACCTCTCCGGCGTGGAAAATCTTGATGCGGAATCCATTGTCATGCGCGTGTCCGGTTTTGGCAGGGTGAAGCACAAGTACGAACCCGACACCTCCCAGCTCAGCTGGACCGTCAACCGCCGCCTGCGCCACCGCGTGTGCGAAGTGAACGTGCAGTGGCGCCTGAAGGGCCGGACCAAGTACGAATCCCCCCTGCGCTGGAGTTTTCTCATCGAGCGGGAGGCTGCCTACCAGGTGGGAGCGGGAGAGTAGGCAAACGGTATTCGTTATTGAGTTATTGACCATAAGGGCACAGAACCCAGCTCACCCACCATCCCGGCTCCACCGAAAGGAGCGATCCCTTCCTCACCACATCCATCCCCGCCCCCTTTCCCGGGGAATCACACACCCCCATCACCGCTTTTCATATGTTTTCTTCGCTCGCCGACAAGCTCGACAGGACCTTCCGCAACCTGCGGGGCGTGGGCCGCATTTCCGAAAAGAACATCTCAGACGCCCTTCGTGAAATCCGCCTCGCTCTCCTTGAGGCGGATGTCGAATACAAGGTGGCCCAGACCTTCATCGAGAACGTCAAGAAGAAGGCTGTGGGCGAAGATGTCCTCAAGTCTATCAAGCCCGGTGAGCTGATCGTCAAAATATTCCACGACGAACTGACGACCCTCCTCGGTGGCGACCAGGCCCCACTCGATCTCAATCCCCCTGCCCGTATCCTGCTCTGCGGACTGAACGGTGCCGGCAAAACCACCACCGCGGGCAAGCTCGCCCTGCGCCTGAAAAAGGAAGGGCGCCGTCCGCTCCTTGTGGCCTGCGACCTCTATCGCCCCGCCGCCATCGACCAGCTCGCCACCATCGCGGAGCAGGTCGATGTCCCCTGCTATACTCCGGAGGCGGGAGAAAAGAACGTGGTGAAGGTCGCCAAGGCCGCTCTGAAGTGGGCGAAACGGCAATCAGGATCCTGCATTATCTTCGATACCGCAGGCCGACAGGAAGTCGATCAGACCCTCGTCAAGGAACTGCAGGACCTTCATAAATTTCTCAAGCCTAACGAGACTCTCCTCGTGGCGGATGCCGCCACCGGCCAGCAGGCCGTCAAGGTGGCACAAACCTTCGACGAGGCGGTCGGTCTCAGCGGAATCGTCCTCACCAAGCTCGACGGGGACGCCCGCGGTGGCGCGGCCCTTTCCATGCGTGCGGTCACCGGTCGACCTATCAAATATGTGGGCGAAGGGGAAAAGCTCGACCAGTTCAATGAGTTCCATCCCGACCGCATGGCGGGCCGTGTCCTCGACATGGGAGACACCGTCTCCATGGTCGAGCAGGTCGCTGAACACCTCGACGAGGAGAAGGCTGCCAAGGCTGCCAAGCGGCTGGAGAAGGGACGTTTCGATTTTAACGACTTTCTTGAGCAGATGAAGATGCTCCAGAATCTCGGCCCCCTTGAGGGACTGCTCGGCATGCTCCCCGGCTTCAACAAGATCAAGAAACAGCTTCCTTCCGGCGCCCTCGACTCAAAGCGAATCAAGCACATGGAGGCCATCGTCCTTTCCATGACTCCCAGAGAGCGCACCCGCCCTGAGATCATCAAGGGCACGCGCCGCAAACGCATTGCCAGCGGCTCCGGTCGCACTCTCCTTGAGGTCAATCAGCTCCTCAAGCAGTTCGGCATGATGCGCAAAATGATGAAGTCGAAGGGCAAGATGAAGAACATGATGAAGCAACTTGGCGCCCTCGGCGGGGGCAACATGGGAGGCATGGAGGACCTCATGGGCGGCATGGATGGAAAAGGAGGGCCCAAACTCCCTTTTTAGACTGCAGGAGATCGTTCTCTGCATCCATCGCCACCCAACCTGCTCCTCCCTGACTACTCCCCCTTCCGGGACGCAAGCTCCCCCTTTGGTTGACGGCAAACCTGGAACCCCGCCAGCCCTCTGCCTCACTCCTTCCCGTCCAACTGTCGGGCCGCCCGCGAAGCCGCTCCCTTGAACTCCCCTTTCCCCGTATCAGCCGCAGTGAGACGCATGCCCACCGGCTTGGACACTCCGAACTCCTCCATGGTCACCCCGTAGATCACATCCGCGCGGTTCATGGTACGCTTGTTGTGAGTCACAATGATGAACTGGCTCTGGTCCACGAAGCGATCGAGCACCTTGAGGAAACGCCCGATATTGGATTCATCAAGAGGAGCATCCAGTTCATCCAGAACGCAAAACGGACTGGGTTTCACCATGTAGATGGAGAAGAGCAAAGCCACCGCTGTCATGGAACGCTCACCCCCGGAGAGCAGGGTGATGGACTGCAGCTTCTTGCCCGGGGGTTTGGCGATGACCTCGATTCCACAATCGAGTGGATCCCCTTCATCCAGCAGGATGAGGTCGGCCTTGGCACTGGATCCGAAGAGCTCCTTGAACATCTCCCGGAAGTTGGTCTGCACCTGTTCGAAGGTCTCCGCGAAGAGAATGGTCGTCTCGGTGTTGATCTTTTCGATCACATTGAGGAGCTCTTCCTTGCCGACAACGAGGTCGTCGTGCTGCCCCTTCACGAAGTTGTGGCGCTCTTCCAATTCCTCGTATTCATCGATGGAATCGATATTGACCGGCCCCATCCTGTCCAGCCTGCCCCGGAGTTCGACCACCACGACCTCGATGAACTTCCAGTCCGGACCGTCCTCAAGTTCGATATTCTCAAGCTCTTCCTCCACGCGCTCGGTGATGGTGATCGACTCTTCGTTCTGTGGTTCGGACGCCTCAGCGTGATCGGACTCCTCGCCCTCAGCCTGTTCCACGGCACTGTCGTCGAGCGAAACCTTCCCCTCTTCCTCCTCCGCCTTCGCCGCCATCGTGGCCCGACGTTTCTCGAGGGCCCGCATGGCCTTGCGCTGCTCCATCATGCAGGTAAGGAGCGTGTGAGAATCGGGTTCAAAGGTCTGCAGGTCCACCTGATAGCGCTCCATCACACTCTCCAGGAGCTTCTCCAGGCGCATCTCGATCTTGGCCAGGGCAACCTCCTCCTTCCCCCGCTGCTCGCCCAATTGATCGATCTTGTGGCGCAAATCGGAAAGAGAGGCCTCAGCACCATTGATCGCCTGTTGAAGTTCGCCGCGGCGCCCTCCGGCGTCGTTCAGTTCCGCCTCCACCTTCTGCCCCTGGCGACCACGCTCCGCAATCTCCTCCCGCAGCCCCTCATCCTCCTGCTCCGCTGATCCGATTCGCCTTTCGAATTCCTCGATCTCGGATAGACGGCGGCTGTTGATCTCGCGCAATTCTCCAATCCGCGTCTGGATGGGCACCTGTTGTTGCTCGGCTGCTTCCCGGGCCCGGCGCTCGACAGCCAGCGTGGTCTGCAGTTTCCCCTGCTCCTCGCGCTCTTCAGCTTCGCGACGGCTCAGTTCCTCAAGCTGCATGCTCAGGCGGTTGATCTCGCTTTCCACGGTCTCCAACCGTCCCCGCGCCTCGCTCAAGTCCCTCTCCAGGGCACTTCGTGCCTCATTGGCACTCTCCTCGCGCGTCTGAATCTCCTCCTGCTCGCGCGTCACGTTGGCCAACTTGCTCTCGAAGGAACTCACCTCCTGACCGGCCAGGGAAGCACGACCATGCAGGGTAGAAAGCTCCACCTGCTGACGCTGCAACCGGTCCTTGGCCTGCTCTGCCGAGGCCTGCAATTCGTCGGCAAGGTGCTCCTGTGAGAGCACCTTGTCGCTCTCCTCGTGCAGGACAGCCCCGAGATGCTTCACCTCTTCCTCCAACTCGGCGACCTCCTTGTGCCGCTCCAGCATGGATTTCCCCGCTTCCCCGGAAGCCCGGCCGCCCCGAAAAATTCCCTCCGGACGCAGAATTTCACCCGCCAGGGTCACACAGGACCAGGCAGGATTCTGCGAGCGCAGGGCATGAGCTGCTGCGCGGTCTCGCACCACCAGGATGTTTTCCAGCAACTTTGCCACGATGGAGCCGACTTCCTGCTCCGACTCCACACAGTCGGCCACCCAGCACTCCGCCCCTTCCGGCACAGTCATCAACTGTCGATCATGCTCCGGATTCACCCAGTCCGGTGCGATGATGGAAACTTCTCCCTGTCCGCTCTGCGCCAGACGGTCGAGAATGGCATCCGCCAACTCCGCATCGCGCACCAGGATCGCCTCCAGATTCGATCCCAGGGCACCTTCCACTGCTCGCTCGAAACCGCTCCGCACCTGCAATTTGCCTCCCAGCACCCCCCGCAGGCCCGGTTTGATCAGGTGGGGATCGTCCAGTCCAGCCAGCACGCTCTGGGTCCCTTCCTTGAGGCCTTCTCCCCGCGCCAGGAGTTGCTGCAACAACTCCAGCCGGGAACGCCGTGCGGTCAGGTTCCGGTCCAGTTCAAAGCGCCGCTCTCGACAGGACTCCAGGTCCCCGCGGGCGTGCTGAAAGGAACGTTCGGTCGCCAGTTTCTGTTCTTCAATCTGCCTGGTCCGCTCTTCTTCCTCCGCAATCTTACCCTTCAGTTCTCCCTCGGTGGTCTGCAGTTCCACAATCTCTACCTGCAGCACTTCCTCCTCCTCCTTGAGACGGCGGAGTCGGTCGCGGTTCGCGGCAGACGAGACGCCCGCACTCTCAATTCGGGCTTCCGCTGAAGCGACCGCCGTTTCCAGGCGCTTCGCCTCCTCCCGTGCCTCGTAGAGCCCACTGGCGCTCGACTCTCGCTGGCAAACCAGTTCATCAACCAGGGCGGTCTTCTGCGAGAGAGCCTCGTCCCGCTCCTCGATGCACTTGAGCAACGCATCGAGTTCCTCCTTGGAAACACTGAAATCCAGTTCCTGCTGTGCGAGTTTCTCCTCGGTCATCTCCAGATCATCGCGATTGGTCTGGATTCGCTCGCGCAATTCCCTGCAACGCTCCTCGTTGAAGAGGATCCGGCTCTCGGTGGTGTTAGCCGCGTTGTGGTGACTGGAGAGACGTTGCCGCAGTTCCGAGAGTTCACTCTCCAGGTTGGTGGCCTTGTCCCGTGCCCCCACCACTTCCATCTCGACCTCGGGCAGGCTTTCCTCGAATGACCCGCGCTGCTGTTCGATCGATTTCAGGGAATTCACCAGCTCCTCCCGCTCAGCCGCCTGTTCGCTGAAACGCTTGTGGCAGAGATGGGTATCGAGAATCTTGACGTCATTGGCGAAGGCCTGGTAACGCCGCGCCTTGGCAACCTGGCGCTTGAGGGAATTGATGCGTCGCTCCTGCTCCATCAGCACATCGTTGACCCGCAGGAGATTCGCCTCGGTATACTCCAGTTTGCGCAGGGCCTCCTTTTTCTCCTTCTTGAACTTCGTGATCCCGGCAGCTTCCTCAAAGACCCGGCGCCGATCCTCCGGCTTGGCGCTCAGGAGAAGATCGATCTTGCCCTGCTCCATGACGGAGTAGGCCGCCCGCCCGATCCCTGTGTCCATGAAGAGCTCGTGGATGTCACGAAGACGACACAACGTCTCGTTGATGCGGTACTCGGATTTGCCGTCCCGGAACACCCTGCGCGTAATGGCCATCTCGTTGAAATCCGTCTTGAGGGCCTCCTCGCAGTCGGTGAGATTGAGGGTCACCTCCGCCATGGGCAGCGCCTTGCGCTTGTCCGTGCCATTGAAGATGACATCCGCCATCTCTCCTCCCCGCAGGGCCTTTGCCGAGGTTTCCCCCAGTACCCACCGCACCGCGTCCACCACATTGGATTTTCCACATCCGTTGGGACCCACGATCCCTGTGATTCCCTCATGAAATTCGAAGGTGGTGCGTTCAGGAAATGACTTGAAACCTTGGAGAACGAGGGATTTGAGATGCATTCGAACGGTGAATACTTACGGCTTGCCAAAAAGCTAGGGAGCCGCCCTGAAGTGAGCAAGCACAGAAGGGTGTTTTGACAAGATATTGGGGCAATGCCCCAAAACCATACAATATCTTCTGATCAGGATGGATTAATTTTGGAAACCTGAATAATTACAGAGTTCATTCCTGCCTGGTTTTCCGTCCACTATATTTCCGTCCTGATACCATGACCTTTCCATCCGTTCCCGGGAATAGAAGCCTCTCCACCGGGAAACACCTGACCGGCCAATGCCCGTTCCCGCTCAAGGATCGAAGATCCCATGCGTCCCCTGCAGTTGACCTTGCCTCCCGACCCCTCTAGAAGGCGCTCCCCATGTCCGAATTCCTTGCCGAACTCTTCTCCCTCGACGGCAAAGTCGCTGTTGTGATCGGCGGAACCGGCGAACTCTGCGGCGCAATGGGCGAAGGGCTGGCGCAAGCGGGCGCCGAGGTTGTCCTGGTCGGTCGAAGCGAGAAAAAGGCCGCCTCCCGCATGGCTTCTATCGCTGAAAAGGGCGGGAAGTCCCGCTTCATCGCCGCCGATGTGGGAAGCCGGAGCGCCCTCAATACCCTGTGCAACGATGTAGTCGCCCAATGCGGGCGGGTCGACATCCTCGTCAACGGAGCGGGGGTGAACTCTCCCACCCCCGTGCTCGACATCACGGAGGACGAATTCGCACACATCATCGATGTTAACCTGGCGGGCGTTCTTCGTGGTTGTCAGAGCTTTGGGGCCTATTTTCTCGACAACAACGTGCCCGGATCAATCATCAACCTGGGATCAATTTCCGGCCTCAATCCCCTTTCCCGGGTCTTCACCTACTCGGCCTCCAAGGGGGCGGTGCACAACCTCAGCCGCAATCTGGCCCGTGAATGGGCACCACACGGAATCCGGGTCAACACCCTGGTTCCTGGCTTCTTTCCGGCCGAACAAAACCGCAAGGTCCTCACTCCCGACCGCGTGGCTCAGATCATGGACCACACCCCGATGGACCGCTTCGGCGAAGCCTATGAACTGATCGGAGCCACCCTCCTGCTCGCCTCCAACAAGGCAGGCGGTTTCATCACCGGCATGGAGATGATCGTCGACGGCGGTTTCAATGCCGTGAGCATCTAGGGTCTCCCCCACAGGCAGCAATCGCCTTCCGGATCCGAATAAAGCATATCTCAACCTCTAATATTCAAGCATCAGACATCAGAATCCCATCCTTGCCAGGCCGGCGACTATGGAGCTTCGGAGTGGGAACTTTCCGAATCCCCTGCCCGCAGCACCAGTCAATGTCCCCTTGCAAATACGGATTCTGATCGCACAGTGCCTTGCCCTTGGCGGCCTCTCCGTGTATGGAAACCGCCGCTTTTCACAGCATTTTCAACGGCTCCCCTCCCCTCATGATCAAGTGGATCCTCCAGAAGATCGTCGGATCGAAACATCAGCGCATAGTGAAGCGCATGTGGCCGGTGGTGGCCAAAGTCAACAAGATCGAAGATGCCCTTCAGGAGGAGTCCCGCGATACCATACTGGAGAAGGTCGCGGGCTGGCAGAAACACCTCCACCGCTATCTGCCCCTGGAGACTGCCACCAAGCGTGAGATCGAGCAGATGAACCCCGGCCAACTCGCCGAGATGGCAGCCAGGATTGAGGGACACCTCGCCTCCCTGCGTGAGGAATTTCCAGATCTTCCTGACCGGGTGGGGGCGGATCCGGAGTCGATCGACAACGCCAAGGAGGTCTTCCGCGAAATCGAGGACCACTTTCCCGGTCTACGCAGCAAGTATCTCGACTCAATTCTCCCCGAGGCGTTTGCGGTGGTGAAAAACGCCGCCCGGCGCCTAATCGGAGAAACCATTGAGGTCTCCGACCAGGCCGTTGAGTGGGACATGGTACACTTCGACGTGCAGCTTATCGGCGGGATCGCCCTCCACCGCAAGATGATCGCGGAGATGCAGACCGGGGAAGGAAAGACCCTGGTGGCAACCCTTCCCGTCTTCCTGAATGCCCTGACCGGACTCGGCGTGCACGTGGTGACCGTCAACGATTACCTGGCCCGGCGCGATTCCGAGTGGATGGGTGCGGTCTTCAAGTTCCTCGGTCTTACCGTGGGATGCATCCAGAACCAGCAACCCCCGCCCATCCGCCGCGAGCACTACCGCTGCGACATCACCTACGGCACCAATTCCGAGTTCGGTTTCGACTATCTCCGCGACAACGGGATGGCCTCCTCGCAGGACGAGCAGGTGCAGCGCACGCACTACTTCGCCATCATTGACGAGGTCGACTCCATCCTCATCGACGAAGCGCGCACCCCTCTCATCATTTCGGGTCCGTCCGTCATGAGTTCCTCTACCGAACAATATGTCCGGCACAAGCCGCTGGTGGAACAGCTTGTCAAACGACAGAACATCCTCTGCAACGAATTGGCGGCCCAGGCCAAGAAGCACCTTGAGAACGAGGAAGAGGAGGAGGCGGGGCGCTGCCTCTTCAAGATCAAGCAGGGCCAGCCCCGTAACCGTCAGCTCATGCGCCTGATGGAAGACCCTGATCTGCGCCGACTGGTGGAAAAGAGTGAGCTCTCCATGTACCAGGATGCGCAGAAGAAGGAGCTCTTCGCGGTGAAGGAGGAACTCTACTTTACCATCGACGAAAAGGGCCACGACGCCGACCTGATGGAAGTGGGCAGGGAATATCTCTCCCCCGACGATCCCGAGGCCTTCATCCTGCCCGATCTGGCCGAGGCCTTTGCCGAAATCGACGCCAATCCCGAACTCGATGAGGCCGCCGCTCACGAGGCAAAGAAGACCGTCGAGGAGGATCTCGATCGCCGTGGCGAAAAAATGCACTCCATCTCGCAGCTCCTCAAGGCCTACTGCCTCTTTGAGAAGGATGTCGAGTACGTCGTGCAGGACAACAAGGTTGTCATCGTCGACGAAAATACCGGTCGCGAGATGCCTGGCCGCCGCTGGTCCGACGGACTCCACCAGGCGGTGGAAGCCAAGGAAGGCGTCGAGATCGAGCGCGAAACGCAGACCTACGCCACCATCACGATCCAGAACTACTTTCGTCTCTATGAGAAACTGGCCGGCATGACCGGAACGGCTGAGACCGAGGCTGCCGAGTTTTCGGACATCTACCGTCTCGACGTTCTTCCCATACCCAACAATGAGCCAAATCAGCGTGACGATCTCAACGACCAGGTCTTCAAGACGCGGCGGGAAAAGTACAATGCCGTAGTCAACGCCATCCAGTCATCCCATCAGGCAGGGCAGCCCGTACTGGTGGGAACCGCCTCTGTGGAGGCTTCCGAGACCCTTTCGCGCATGCTCAAGCGCGCCAAGATTCCACACTCGGTACTCAACGCCAAATACCATCGGCAAGAGGCCGAGATCGTGACCCGGGCAGGACAGAAGGGCTCCGTAACGGTCTCCACCAACATGGCAGGCCGTGGAACCGACATCAAACTGGCGGATGGCGTTCCCGATCTCGGTGGCCTCATGGTGGTGGCTACCGAGCGCCACGAATCACGGCGCATCGACCGTCAGCTGCGCGGACGTTGCGCCCGCCAGGGCGATCCCGGCGCCTCGCAGTTCTTCATCTCCTTCGAAGACGATCTCATGCGCAACTTTGCCGCGGCCGAGAGAATGACCAGCATGATGGAACGCTTCGGCATGGAAGACGGTGAGGCCCTCGAGCACCGTTGGCTCAACCGCTCGGTGGAAACCGCCCAGAAGCGCGTGGAGCAACTCCACTACCGCCGCCGGAAGTACGTCCTGGACTTTGACGACGTCATGAACAACCAGCGCGAGGTCGTCTATGGCTACCGGAACGAGGTGCTTACCTCGGAAGATCCCCGCGAACTCATCTACGAGATCGTTGACAAGGTCATTCCTTCCCATGTTGAGGGCTACCTCATCGAGCGCGACGAGGGCTCGCCCGACTACAACGAACTCATCGGATGGGCCAACACCACCTTTCCCATTCATCTCGACCGCTCTCCCGAGACCTTTGACAGAAAGGACCCCGGAGAAATCAGCGAGCTCCTCATCGGAAAAGTAAAGACAGCCTACGAGCTCAAGATCCAGGTGGAGGATCCTGCCCTCCTTGACCAACTCGAACGCCACATCATCATGGTGGCCATCGACCGCCTCTGGCAGGAACACCTCTACAACATGGATGCCCTGCGGGATGGTGTACATCTGAGGGCCCAGGGCCAGAAGGACCCTCTCGTGGAATACAAGAACGAGGCCTACAACCTGTTCGTCACCCTCATGGACAACATCGAGGGCGAGGTGCTGAACAATCTCTTCCGGAGCACCACCAACCTCGAGAAGTTCGAACAATTCCTGCACGATCTTCCCTTCGAGATGAACGACCAGGAAGGCCCCGCGGGCGGGATTGGTTCCGGCCATCTGGCCACCTCCGGACCGGCCGCCACATCCGGTGGGGCTCAGGGTGGCCGGGGCGGACTCAAACTCAACATTCCAAAACGCCGTCCCAGCATCAAGGTGAGTCGCAACGAACCCTGCCCCTGCGGATCGGGAAAGAAATACAAGGTGTGCTGTGGACGTCAGGCGTAGCATCCGGCAGGTCAGAGACGTCGGTTTTGCCGCCTGAAATTCCCGCTGGAGGCTACAAAATCTCCGCTTGACGGCCCCGTCGAGCCTTCCTAGTCTCCGCGCCCCACTAAAGAGGCTGAATTTCTCTATTCCTCTATTCGTATGGCAAAAAGTCACGAGCGCGGCATCCAGGTAAAGAAGGGCGAGTCTGTCGACCGGGCCCTCAAGCGGTTGAAGACCAAGCTCGACACGGAGGGGATCATTGAAGAAATGCGTCGCCGTCGGGCCTTTGAAACGCCTATCGAACGCAAGCGCCGCAAGGCTCGCACCGCCATCAAACGCAACCGTGTGCGCTGGCGCTATATCTCGGAAGCGACCGAGAGGAAAGCCGAAGAACGCAAGGCTGCTGCTGCCGGACAAGCGTCCCAGGAAAACCCTTCCTGAGTGGACGGCACCCTCTTCGTGGTGCACGCCGGTTAATCTCCATCGGGGGGAGTCGTCCCGTTTCTCCCGGACCGGATGGCTGCCACAGTGGCACCACGCCCCTCTCCTCATCAGCGCCTCTTCCCGGACCAGAGGGGAAAGCTGAAAGCGTCCTACCCCTCGAAGGCCTTGACAATCAGGGTCGCGTTGTGTCCCCCGAAACCGAAGCCATTGCTCGCCGCCACCTTGATCTTTGCCTCGCGGGCCTCATTCGGCACGTAGTCCAGATCGCATTCGGGGTCCTGGTTCTCCAGGTTGATCGTGGGAGGAATGACTCCGTCCCGAATCGCCATGATACAGGCCGCAAGCTCAATGGCACCGGCTGCCCCGAGAAGGTGTCCGGTCATCGACTTGGTGGAACTCACTGCCAGTCCACTGGTGGCGTGTTCCCCACAAGCCACCTTGATGGCCAGGGTTTCCGCGATGTCTCCAAGTGGCGTAGAAGTCCCGTGCGCATTCAGGTAGTCGATTTCCTCAGGATTCACCTCGGCATGCTTCATCGCCATCTTCATCGCGCGGGCGGGACCGGTTCCATCTGGTGAAGGCGCACTCAGGTGATGGGCGTCGGAACTCACACCGTAGCCCGCCAGTTCTGCGTGGATCCGCGCACCACGTTTCAAAGCGTGTTCCAACTCCTCCAGCATGACCACCCCGGCACCTTCCCCCATCACGAATCCGTCACGATCAGCGTCAAACGGGCGCGAGGCGCGCTCCGGTTCATCGTTACGACAGCTCAGGGCCCGCATGTTGCTGAAGCCGGCCAGTCCCATATCCCGGATCGAGGCCTCCGCTCCCCCCGCCAGGATGGCTTCCGCATCACCAAACTTGATAATACGCCACGCTTCCCCCACGGAGTTGTTGGCGGTAGCGCAGGCCGTGACAATGGACATGCTGGGGCCCCCGAAACCGTACTCTATCGAAATCATTCCAGTCGCGATATTCGCGATCATCATCGGAATCACAAACGGGCTCACCCGGGCTGGCCCCTTTTCCATGAGGATGGTGTGCTGCTCCACCAGGGTGTGCAGACCACCGATCCCGCTCCCCACCATGACTCCCACCCGGGTTTTATCCACCGCCGCAGGATCCATTCCGCTATCGTTCAGCGCCATTCGGGCGGCCGGAAGAGCGAACTGGGTGTAGCGATCCGACCGACGCACATCCTTCGGATTGGCATAGAAGGGCTTGGGATCGAACTCCTTCACCTCCCCGGCGATCTGGCAGGGAAAATCCGAAACCTCGCACTGCTCAATCTTCCCGATACCCGAACGACCTTCCTTGAGCCCTTCCCAGGTGGTGATCAGATCGTTCCCAAGAGGACTGATCGCACCGATGCCGGTCACTACAACTCTGCGTTCAGACATAAGATCATCATGGCCCTGACAAGCTCAGAGCTTCCCTAAACCGGTGAGCGCTGTTGCGCAAGTCTCATCCCAGTCGACGATCACGACCACATGGGTTGGGGCTGGCACATTCAGGGCAGGACTGGACCGCATCCTGCCCCTCCTCCTTCCGGTAAGCCGTTCCACAGATGCGACACCGCAGGATATTCCGGCGCACCTCCCGGACCATGCGCCGCTCACGAAGTTCGTCCACAAGAATTCCCAGCCCTGTCCCCAGCGCCACCATGGAGAGAATCATCACGAAGAATTGCGGTAAATCTAACTCGATCATGCTAGTCCGAATGTATCTTTTTCTCCCCTCCTGACACCCCACGCACGCGCACACGAATCTCTCCCCAGACCAATTCATCTTGGCCCGGCTTCAAACGCTGCCCTCGCAACCACCGAGCAAGCAAATCATCCAGTTCCCGCTCATCAGGGTCGAGCACCTGGCAGGTTTCGATCATACCGTGCTGGTTCACACTTACGCGAAACCTACGATCCAGACCGAGCAGTTCCCGCGATTGCACCCCCTCGGGTTGGTCCTGCCCTTCGGCCAGCAGATCCCGCACCGGGCTGGCTGGCGGAGGATTGCCCCAACGCTCCCGAAGGGCCTCGTCAGCCTCGGTAATGATATGTCCTTCCACTTCAATGGCAGTCTTCAGCCGTGCCATGTTCTGCTTCAACTGCGGTAGCCGGGGCCGGACCGGATCGAGAATCGGAGGCAAATCACTTCGCACTGGCCTCTCTGCCGACGGATGGAGCCGGGCCTCATGTCTTGTCTCGGCCAGCAGGATGGTCTCAAGCCGTTCCATTCTGACCTGCAGAGTTCCATCCCCCGTCGGTTCCCACCGATCAAGAAAGGGCGCCTCCTGACGAGCCCATGCCAACCAGCGACGTGATGCTTCACTTCCCGGCGTAAGCACCGTTATCCGAGCCGCCTCCCGGCGCCCCCGGTCCTCCTGCGAACCTTCCACCCGGACGAGTAGGGCCCCCACGACACAAAGCACTGCCGCCAGAACAATCGCCATCATGGTTCTCCTGACGGAACCCCTGCCAATGCGCCAGCGAAACAGCAGTCCAGCCTCTTCGTCCCGCACCGTGAGGCGACACTTACTCCTCCGCTCCATCCTGATCCTCCCCTCCTTCGGACTCGGGCGAATCCTCTCTCAGGTTGCGAAAGCTCGTCTTCTCCATTTCAAATCTTCCGCCCAGAATCACTTCGATCCCCACCTGGTCCGCCACTTTTTCAAGTTCGCTCACCAGGCCGAACCTCATATCCTCGTCCAACACGGCCACCAGAACCTCGATCCCCCGCTCCTCCTTGAGTCGACTCAACTCAACCGCCAGATCCTTTAATTCGATCTGATTCCTTCCAAGATGAAAACGCGGCTGCGGTCCACTCCGACCGAAGAGGCTCACACGCTTTCCGGGAGAAATGGTATCCATCCGCGAACTGAATTTCATCCTGTTCAGAGGCATCCCGGCCTGCTCCGCCACTGCCGGGATAAGTGCGAAGAAGATCAGGAGAACCGCGAGCAGGTCCAGAACCGCCAGGAGATACAGGGTGGAGGGCCTCTCCGGGAGTAAGATCTGGGCCTTCACGATTCTCCGCTCCGTGATTCCCGCTCCTTCTCCTGCTGTGCCTCAACCCCTTCCCTGAAGGAGACAATCTCGGAATTGGAGCGGGCGTCGACTATGAGATTGACGACCTCGATTCCCGTGCGCTGCAACCGATAGAGCAACCGCTTGGCCTTCCCCAGCATGGTCAGGTAGAAGACATAGGAGCAGGTTGCGACACAAAGCCCCGCCGCCGTCGTTACGAGACTCAGAAAGGTCCCTTCCGCGAGGTGAGCGAGGGCGACCTCCCCTTCGGCCTCGCGAATTTCAGTAAAGACGTCAAGCAGGCCCAGTGAGGTCCCGAGCAATCCGGCCAGGGGCGCCACCAACGCGATCCCGAGAAGCGCACGCAAATTCTTCTCGATACGGGGTAATTCCATGCACACCGCCTCATCGGCGATCTCACGCAGATCCTTACGCTCCATGTGATGGCGGATCAGGACGCTATGCACGACCCGGCCTACCGGACCGGGCACCCTGTCTGCCTCGTGAATGGCCTCCGCAAAGGCCTTACGGCGAATATGATTCGAGATCCCCAGCAGGAAATCGGCGGCATTGACGCGAACACCGTGAAAGTAAAGGAGCCGTTCCAGAACGTAGACAATGGCAAGGAAGGCGAGGGCGGCCTGGAGCCAGAAAACCGGTCCGCCGTATTTCAGGAGCTCCGACATCGGACAACAGTATAACGTGAACCCTGCAGAATGACCAGTCGTTCTGCACCAATCGTGCAATTCGCCTTTCCTCGGGACCCGGGCATTGCCCTTGACCCCATTCTCAGCTGCCTCTACGTAGCGCCATGTCATTTGCGGAGCTTGGACTCTCGGAAGGTGTCCTGAAGGCCATTGATGAGTCCGGTTACACCAAACCCTTCCCTATTCAGGAGCAAGGGATTCCACTCGTCCTTGAAGGACGCGATGTTATTGGCGCCTCCCAGACAGGCACCGGAAAGACGGCCGCCTTCGCCCTGCCCATCCTCAGCAAACTCGAGCCGATGGAAACCCCCCAGTGTCTGGTCCTTGAACCCACCCGCGAACTCGCCCACCAGGTGGCCGAGTCCTTTGAGCACTACGGCAAGCACACCGACATCCGGGTGGCTCTCCTGCACGGCGGTGTGGGCTACGGAAAACAGGTCGACCAGCTGGAACGGGGAGCCGACGTGGTGGTCGCTACTCCGGGGCGACTGATTGATCTGTTCTATCGCGGCACCATGCGTTTCGGCGAGATGAAGGTTCTCGTCCTCGACGAGGTCGATCGTATGCTGGACATGGGATTCCTGCCCGACGTCCGCAAGATCGTGAACCTTTGTCCCTGGGACCAACGCCAGACACTCTTCTTCTCCGCCACCATGCCTCCGAGCATTCAGACCTTCGCCGAGTGGTGCCTCAAGGACCCGGTCGAAGTTGAAATCGCCCGTCGCGAGGTGCCCTCTACTGTGAGCCACGCTTTTTACCCTGTCTCCATGAGTCAGCGGGATGAATTGCTCCTCTCCCTCCTTGAGAAAACCGACTTCCACAGCGTCATGATCTTCACCCGTACCCGCAAGGAGGCCGACTCCGTCTCTGGTCTCCTCACGCAAAAGGGTCATGACAAGGTCGCGGTGATGCACTCCGATATCAAGCAGAGCGACCGCATGAAGGCCCTCAAGGGATTCAAGGAAGGATCCTACGAAGTCCTCGTCGCAACCGACGTGGCTGCCCGCGGAATCGATATTTCCAACGTCACGCATGTCATCAACTACCGCGTCCCCGAGAACGCGGAAGACTACGTCCACCGTATCGGCCGGACCGGTCGTGCCGAGCGGGAGGGCGACGCCTTCACCCTCCTCACCGCCGATGAACTCGACTTCGCAACTTCGGTTGAGCGCTTTATTGACCGAAAAATCGAGCGGAAAAAGCTGGCTGAGTTCGACTATGCCTACACTGCTCTCCTCGATGACAAGCCGGCCAAGCCAATCCGCCGCCCCCGCCGTTCGTCGGGTCGGCGCCGGAAGTAACCTCCCTCCTTCCCGGGGCTTTTAGGATTCTGGAATCAGCCATCTGCCCTTAGGCTGTGGAGCCAGCCATGCGCATCCTCGCCATCGACCCCGCCATTCGCAACACTGGCTTTGCCGTGGTTGAAGGCGACCACAAATCGCAACGGGCCCTCGATTTCGACACCATCTCTCTCCCGCAAAAGCTCCCACAATCGGAAGCCCTGGCCGCAATACGGAGGAGCCTCAGCAATACCATCGCGAAATGGGAACCCGATGAAGTGGCGGTGGAGGGAATCATCTACGTGCAATCCCACCGCACCGCCATCTCCATGGGAGCGGCCCGCGCTGCGGCCCTGATCGCAGCTGCCGATCACGGACTGAACGTCTACGAGTATGCCCCTCGCAAGATCAAACAGGCTGTGGTGGGCAAGGGAGCTGCTGACAAGCAACAGGTGGCCTTCATGGTGCGGGCCCTCCTCGGCCTCGAAGAAACGCCGTCTCACGATGCTGCTGACGCCCTCGCCATCGCCCTCGCCCACCTCTTTGCCTCCGATCCTCTCAGGCAGGCCGCTCTTCCGCGAACCCAGGTCTAGCCATGAGCACCGATTAACCCGCTTGGCCCCTCCTACGCCATGATCTCCCGCTGGCTCGGCACCAACGCTCCCTATCAGGGCACCCTTCAACTTCAGGAGGAACATGTCCGGCAACTCCAATCGGGGGCGGCTTCCGAAACCGTTTTCCTGCTGGAGCACGCACCGGTCTATACCATCGGGCGAACGCGCGATCAGAGCAGTCTGGGAGACACCTCTCACCTTCCTCATCCTGTGTTCGAGATAGCCCGTGGCGGCCAGGCCACCTACCACGGTCCCGGACAACTGGTCGGCTATCCCATTCTCGACCTGCAAAACTACGGGAAGGACCTGCACGCCTACCTGCGCCTCCTGGAGGAATCCCTCGTGGCCACCCTCGCCGACTTCAGCATCGTAGCCCGCCGCCGCGAAGGCCTCACCGGGGTGTGGGTTGAAGACCGCAAGATCGCCAGTATCGGGGTTGGAGTGAGCAAGTGGGTCACCATGCACGGCTTCGCCCTCAACATCAGTCCCGAATCACTCCCGCCCTTCCTCGCCATCACTCCCTGCGGCATCGATGGAGTAACCACGACCTGCCTTCATCACGAATCCGGTCAGCACCCCGATACGCAGGAGGTCGGCAAGGCCACTCTTCACCATCTCTCCACCAAGCTTGCCGAACTGGCGGAAAATTCAACTACTTGAGCTGGCCATCTTTCCCCACCGGCACGACATGGCAGCTGGGAAAGATACCACCCCGGACCACCGCCCGGGGCTGAAATTCTGGCACCCCACCGGGAGTGGATTCCCCGGCCTACTTCGCCTTGGCGACCTTCTCCTCCTCAATCTTCCTGATCACCTCATCCGCGATGCCGCTTGGCGCGGCAGTGTAGTGGGAAAACTCCATTGAAAACTGGCCACGGCCCGAGGTCATGGTCCGCAGGTCCCCGATATATCCGAACATCTCGCCCAGTGGGACCTCCGCCTTGATCCGGTTGCCGGTAGGCGCACATTCCTGAGCGTGAATCATTCCACGCCGACGGTTCAGGTCTCCGATCACGTCCCCCACATTGTCCTCCGGCGTGAAGACGTCCAGTTTCATGATGGGCTCCAGGAGCCGGGGGGAAGCCTTTGGTACGGACTGGCGATATGCCGCCCTGGCTGCCAGTTCGAAGGCCACCGCCGAGGAATCCACCGAGTGGTGTCCGCCGTCCACCAGGGTCACCTTGAAGTCGAGGCAGGGGAACCCTGCCAGCACTCCCTTCTCCAGCGATCTCTTGAAGCCCTTCTGCACCGCCGGGATGAATTCCTTGGGCACGTTCCCGCCCACCACCGTGGACTCGAACTCGAATCCGGTTCCCGGCTCCAGCGGCTCCAGAATGTAATCGATCTTGGCATACTGGCCCGAACCCCCGCTCTGCTTCTTATGCGTATAGGAGTCCTCGATCCGCTTTGTGATGGTCTCCCGGTAGGCTACCTGCGGAGCACCCACCACCGTTTCGACCCCATAGGTGCGCCTGAGGATGTCCACCTTGATATCGAGGTGGAGCTCACCCATGCCCTTGAGCACGGTCTCACCGCTGTCCTGATCGGTCTCCACCCGGAAGGAGGGATCCTCCTTCATCATCTTGGCAAGCGCCCCACCCAGTTTATCGGCCTGACCCACTTCAGAGGGCTGAACCGCCATCGAGATTACCGGGTCCGGGAAGACCATCGGCTCAAGGGTGGCCGGGTTCTTCTCATCGCACAAGGTGTGGCCCGTCCGCACGTTCTTGAGCCCCAGAAGAGCCACGATATCGCCGGCCTGGGCCTCCTTCAGTTCCTTCCGGTCATCGGCGTGCATCTCCACGATGCGGCCCACCCGCTCGGTCTTGCCCGTGAAAGTATTGAGAATCGTCATGCCCTTGTGCAGGCGACCGGAGTAAACCCGAGTGAAGGTGAGGGCGCCGTACTGGTCGTCCATGATCTTGAAGGCCAGGGCACGCAGGGGGCGGTCGGGATCGACCACCGCCAATTCGCCTGTCTCCTTGCCGTCAATATCAACCTCAGGTTGGGGCGGAACCTCGGTCGGGTTGGGAAGATAATCGACCACTGCGTTCAGAACCAGTTGCACCCCCTTGTTCTTGAAGGCCGATCCGCAGAAAGTCGGGAAGAAGGACAGATCGATGGCTCCCTTACGAACGAGCCGCTTGAGAGTCTCCACATCCGGTTCCTCCCCTTCCAGGTACTTCTCCATCACCTCGTCGTCCTGCTCCACCGCCATTTCGATCAGTTCGTTGCGGTAGTGTTCCACCTTCTCCACCATGTCGGCCGGCGGGTCCTCGATCCGGAAACTGGTCGGGTCCCCTGAGTCATCCCAGATCCATGCCTCCCTGGTGAGGAGATCAATCACTCCCGTGAACGTGTCCTCGATGCCAATGGGCAGAGTCATCACCATCGGCTTTGCTGCCAGCACATCCTTGATCTGCTCAACCACGCGGTAGAAATCGGCGCCAACCCGGTCCATCTTGTTCACCAGAATGAGGCGAGCCACCGCCGATTCATTCGCGTAACGCCAGTTGGTCTCGGACTGGGGCTCCACTCCACCAGATCCGCAAAAAACTCCGATGCCACCATCAAGCACCTTGAGCGAACGATAAACCTCGATGGTGAAGTCCACGTGCCCCGGAGTATCAATGATGTTAAGCTGGTGGTCGTTCCAGAAACAGGTGGTGGCCGCCGACTGAATCGTGATCCCCCGTTCCTGTTCCTGCTCCATGAAATCCGTGGTGGCCGCACCATCGTGCACCTCCCCGATCTTGTGGATCTTCCCCGTGAGCTTGAGAATGCGCTCCGTGGTAGTCGTCTTGCCCGCATCGACGTGCGCAAAAATGCCTATATTTCGGTATTTCGAAAGGTCAGCCATGGTTGAAATTTGGGTTGGCTAAAGCTTTGCAGGCGCCGTGTCTGCCTCAACTTCCCTGAAAAGTCGAGACTTGAGACGTAGATTAGACCCGTTATCGCGGGAAACCCGAAAGTTTTACAGCCCCTAGGTCCTTCATATAGATTCAGATGGGCAAACTAATCTGCACTTCGGACCGGTGTTTCCCTCGTCTACCCAAGGAGATTCCTGCCCTTGCAACCCTCCCCGCCTGCTCCTCAGCGTTTGTCTTCCGCAAACCTGAAGGACTTGCCGCCCACCAGGTCGTCGCTCGTGAAGGTGGGACACCAGTAACGCTCCACGTGCTTCACCACCAGGTCGGTGCCTGAGAAGTGATCCACTCCCGGAGGCCGTTGAGGATTGTACATCGTGTCCGTCATGTCACGCATCAGGGCCACCTTCTTCCCCACTTTTACCATCTGCCGAATCCCGAAGGGGCGCCCCAGTACACACATGTTGAGGTGCACGCCACAGAGGATCACGTTGTCGATCTTCCTTGCCGCTAGGAGATTATAGGTCTCCTGACCATTGTCCGTAATAGCATCGCCCTTCAAGATCTTGATGCCCTTGATCTGCCTCGTCCACGCTTCGCGGATCTCGCACTTGGGTTCCTCGCAACTGCATCCCATGTCCGAGTCGTCAATGGGCAGCACACCCTCGAAAGCCGGATCGGGCCAGCACCACTTGGTTCCCCAGCGATCCTTGGCGCTCAACTTCACCGGGGCCTTCGTGAAGGGGGCCTTTCGTGCATACTGACGCTGTGGTGCGGTCTTGTAAAAGTTCACCACGCTGCTGGGTGCATGAATGATGAAGATTCCCTTCAAGCGCGCCTTCTTCACCACCTCATTCATCGGTCCGGCCATCTCACCCACCCGGCGTGCCGCCGACTTGCACCAGTGATCATCCCACATGTCACAGATGATCAGGGCCGTTCTGGACGCCTCCCACTCGATCTTTTTCATCACCGCCGTCTCGGGTGCATCCTTGGTCCGCGACCGCATGGTGAGGCTCAATTTCTGATCAGCCATAAGCGAAGTGGAAAGGAGCACAAAGAGGAGAAATGCAAGGGCGCTGCTCATCGACGTTTCCATGACCCGACGCTAGAGAAATGAGCCCGCAACCGCAACGTCGAATCCTCAACCCTCAGTCGAGGGGCTTGCGGAACTCAATGCCAAGAATGGGTGAGGAGTGCTCGAGCACGATGCTCCACAAACCCTCAATCTTCCTGAGAGTCATGGTGGTCCTGATGTGAGCTTGGAAAAGCCCTTTGCCGCTCTTCTTTTCCCTGACCTCAAAGGGATGTTCGAAACTTGCCAAGGCGGTGTCGCCGAGCGTCCGGACAACCAAACTCTGAGCCTTCAATCCTGAAAACCGAAGCATCGCTACATCCGCGCGCAGAATCTCTGACCACTCCCTGTATCCCCGGAACCGCTTTCCGAGCGAAACAAGCACTTCCAGATCCTCCGCCCTGTCGTAAAACGCGAGCATCTTGGTCCCGTTATTATAATTGAACGACTCGACCCAGTGTTTCACGAACGCCTCCGGAGTTTCTCCATTGGCATCTTTCTCTGCACCGACTGCAACTCCCATTGCCAGGAAAAACATCAGGAGAACTCCGCAAAAATTTGCTCCCTTCATAATCATCGTTTACTCTTGGGACCTGGCACCCGCAAGGTGGGACTACGCCAGCACACCATTGATCACCTTGCCGTGCACGTCGGTGAGACTCTCCTTTCTTCCCTGATGAAAGTAGGCCAGCAACTCATGATCGATTCCCATGAGGTGAAGAATGGTGGCGTGAATGTCATGCACATGGACGGGATCGACCACCGCTTCGAAGCCGAATTCATCGGTCTCACCATGGGCCGTGCCACCCTTGATGCCTGCCCCCGCCATCCACATGGAAAAGCCGTAGGGATTGTGGTTTCGTCCCGGGGCGTTCTTTCCTTCGCTGAAGGGCATCCGTCCGAATTCACCGCCCCAAACCACGAGGGTTTCGTCCAATAGTCCCCGTTGCTCGAGGTCGCTGAGAAGGGCCGCGATAGGTTGATCAATCTCCGTTCCGTGCCGCCCGTGATTCTTCTCGATCGATTCGTGTGCGTCCCAGGTCTCTTCCAGATGACCACCCCCGGAGTAAAGCTGTACGAACCGCACCCCTCGCTCCACCAGGCGCCGGGCTACCAGACAATTGCGGCCGAACTCATCGGTGGGTGCTTTCCCTACTCCATAAGCCTCCCTCGTCTGTTCCGATTCCTCGTCCAAGGCTACCGCCTGGGGCGCCTCCGCCTGCATGCGGTAGGCCAGTTCGTAGGCTTGGATACGCGCTGCCAGCTCAGATCCGCCCGGACGGTCCTTTAAATGACCCGCGTTGAGTTCACTCAGGAAATCGAGCTGATTGCGCTGGACCTCCCGGTCGAGATGTGCGGGCCCTTTCAGGTCCAACACCGGACTACCGGTGGGACGAAACAACGTTCCCTGGTAGGTTGCAGGCATGAACCCGCTTGACCAGTTGGGCTGTCCACTGATTGGCCCACCCCGCTTGTCGAGAATGACCACGTGGGCCGGAAGGCTGTCGTTCTCAGAGCCCAGGCCGTAGGCTACCCAAGCCCCCAGCGAGGGCCGCCCGATCAGGGGCATCCCCGTATTCATCTGCACGAGTGCTGATCCGTGTGCATGGCTGTCGGCGTGACAGGAACGAATAACCGCCAATTTGTCGGCGTGTTCTCGCAGGCGGGGAAAGTAATCAGAAATCAACAGGCCACTCTGTCCCCCCGCACGAAACTCACGCCAATTGGGGGTGAGAAACCCGACCCGGCGCCCACCGGAGTTGATATAGTTCTTGTCTGGCGGAAGGGCCTTCCCCGCGTGCTTTCGCAACTCCGGTTTATAGTCAAAGGTATCCACCTGGCTGGGCCCCCCGTTCATCATAAGAAAGATGCAGGCCTTGGCCTTGGCCGGAAAATGACCGGGCTTGGAAGCAAGGGGATCGGGGGAGACGGCAGCTCCCGCATGCCTTGTAAAGAACCCGCTCCCGGCCAGGAGGGACGCAAGCGCCACTCCCGTAAACCCACCACCCATTTCCCACACGAACTCACGCCGGGTGAGTCCGCAGGGGTAACCACTCTGCTGTCGTCTAGTCGACATGAAGAAACTCGTTGGTATTGAGCAGCACGTGACAGACCGAGGCAAGTGCGAGCAGCTCCGGCGTGCGCTCCCGACCCCGGTTCTCCCCGGAAAGCGCGATGGAGTATTTTCCCGCGAGCAACCCGCTCACCGCCCGCAACTCGACTTCGCTCAATTGCCGGTCATACACCAGAAGTTCCGCGAGGTCCCCTGTCCAGTATTCGCCGTCAATATTCCCCTGCTGTCCAATAACATACGATCCGCTCAGTTTCCGCGGCGACAACGCGGACAGACGGGAACCGATGAGTCTTCCGTTGTGCAGAATTCTGGTCCCCTCCAGCCCGGTGGAAGCGGCCACCACGAAGGCCTCCCCGGGACGCTCAATCCCCTCCTCACTGCGGAAGTCATCCGAAAAACGAACCGTCCCCTTTCCTGTCAGCCCAAGAAACAACGAGGTCCCTGAGTTGCCCGCCTTGCCGTTCCAGTTGGAGAAGATCCCACGATGAGAGGTTAAGCCGCTCCGGTCCCTTGCCACCGCCAGGATGGTATTGGACTGTGAACTCACAACCTCGCCCGCAAGCCGGAGAAACTCCCGTTTTCCACTGAAACGCACCGCCGGATGTCCGCCTATCGCTTCCCTGATCAGGTGAGGACGACGGCCCTCCTCTTCCTGATGCGCGTAATGGACCTCCCCTGATCCATTCAGCCACCTTGTCACTTGCCCTTCCGAACCCGTGGCCAGACCCCGGTCCGCCGCAAGCCACAAGACAAGCCCCTCGACCGGAAGCCTGGTAACAACGGGTTCACTCCCCTGCGCTCTCTGGAACCGTTCCCTCTGTCTGGCGTAATGCCGTACGGCCAGATCAAGCTCCGACTCCTTGGGGTCCCGGGCCAGGACGCTCCGCCATGCCTCGCGAATCGCCCCCCTTTCATCCGACTCCTTCGCAAGGATGCGCCTCGCCAATCCTTCACTACGGGAATGCACGAACCGGTTGTTCAACATCGCAAGAGCCTGCGGCACCACGGTGGTGACATCGCGTCGGCCACACGGCTTCTCGCTGTTCGGGAAGTCAAACACGGTCATGAGAGGCAGCAGCAGATGCCGCTTGCTCACCATATAGATGCTCCTCCGCTGCCGTTCTTCGGGAGAGGAAGCCTTCCAGGCCTTGCTCTTTCGGGAAAAACCCTCCAGCACTTCCGGGGACATCAGAGGATAGAAGCTCGGTCCCCCCATCTTGAGATTCAACTCGCCGGATGCAGCCAACATGGCATCCCTCAACGCCTCTGCGTCCATACGGCGTCTATTCTGTTTCCACAGGCCCATGTTGGCCGTATCCCGTCGGGAGTAGGCCTCCTCCCTCGGGTGTAGCGAAGATTGCCGGTAGGTCTCCGAAAGGACGATTTGCCGGATGAGCGGCTTGATCCTCCACCCATTCTCCACGAATTCCACAGCCAGCCAGTTGAGGAGATCGGGATGGCTGGGAGGAGCTGCCTTCAACCCGAAATTGTTAGGCGTACGCACGATTCCATGCCCAAAGAGAACCTGCCAGATCCGGTTCACCATCACGCGAGCGGTAAGAGGATTGCGGCGATCGACGATGAACTCGGCCAATTGCGCGCGACGTTGTGTAGTTTTCGCCTCCGGTTGCGGAGTTTTCATCGGCTTGTCCAATACGGGCACCAGCGAGAGCACACCCGGCTGTACCACTTGAGCCTTCCTGTGAATCTCTCCTTTTTCCAGCAGATGAAGCGGCGGCGGTTCCTTCCGGATATCGGTCCACCCGAACACTGCCGTTACCCCCAGTTCCTGCTCGTTGGGACCTCCCATCAAGGCACTGTCGCGCGGCTCAATCGCGCCGGGCCAGAAAGCGGTCGCCATGCGATAGTAGTCGCGCTGGGGAATAGGGTCGAACTTGTGATCGTGGCACCGCGCACACTTCACGGTAATTCCGAGGAAGGCCGTGCTCACCACATCCACCATGTCCTCCAATCGCTCGTACTTGTAGTCCTGCGGGTCATTCGGTTCGTCATTCCATGTCCCTGCCCGCAGCATGCCGGTTGCAATCACGGACCGCTCGGTTCGCTCCATCAGCTCATCCCCCGCTAACTGTTCACACACGAACCGGTCATAGGGCATATCCTCATTGAACGCCTGGATGACCCAGTCACGATACTTCCAGATATTTGGCTTCACTGCGTCACGCTCGTAACCATTGGTCTCGGCATAGCGCACCACGTCGAGCCAGTGCCGGGCCCAGCGTTCCCCGAAGTGCGGAGAGGACAGGAGGGTGTCGATCAACGTTGCGTAGGCCCCCTTCGATTCGTTCGCCTCAAAGGCGGCGATCTCCTGCGTAGTCGGCGGGATTCCAGTCAGATCAAAGTGCAGGCGCCTGACCAGGGTCCCCCGCTCCGCACGGCGCGCTGGCTCCATTCCCTTCTTCACCAGGCGCGCCCGCACAAAGGCATCAATCGCACCCAACTCCTCCTGCCCTTCCACGGAAGGCGGCAACGGACGCACCACCGGCTGAAAGGCCCACCAATCCAGCCCTGCGCGCTCCTCTTCCGCGAGCGTTGCGACGGAGAAGAGAATAACGACTGGAATGAGTCTGCGCATTAGACGGAGAATTATGCTTTAGATCATTAAGTGTCAGTCAAATTCCAACCGGCCCGCATGCACCCATCTAATCCGGCACTCCCCATCCCCCACCCCCGGGCGTCAGGATCCTGACCCGTTCTCCGGACTGCACCTCGAAGCTGCACACCCCCGGCAATTCCTCGACCGAACCATCGCATAGTAGTTTGATCTGTCGGCCGGGCAGTCCCGCCGCTCCTCCTTCCGTCCCTCCCGGTCCACGTACACGACGCTGCATCAGGAAGGATACCGTCATCGCCTCCAGAAACTCGACCTCGCGCACCAACCCGAGTCCTCCACTCCACTTTCCACCGCCTCCCGAACCCTCCCGCAGGGAGAAGGCACGCAAGCGCACCGGGAAGCGACGCTCAAGGATTTCAGGATCGGTAATGGCGGTGTTGCTCATGTGCACGTGCGTTCCGCTCAGGCCGTTCCAACCCGGACCGGCTCCGGAGCCTCCCCCGATGGTCTCGTAATAACCAAAATCTTCGTTACCGAAGAGAAAATTGTTCATGGTCCCCTGGCTGTTGGCCTGCAGGCCGAGGGCCTCTAACAAAACATCGACCACTCGCTGGCTGGTTTCCACGTTGCCGCCCACCACGGCCGGGCAGCGTGAGGGATCATCGGGGAATTCCGGATTCAGGATTCCGGGCGGAATCTCGATCTGGACCGCCTCAAGGAGCCCTTCGTTCAACGGGAGATCGAGGGCCACCCAGACCCGCAGCACGTAAAGAACCGCGCTGCGCACGATCGATGGGGTTGCGTTCAGGTTTCCCGGATGCACCGGCCCCGATCCCGCGAAGTCGATGCGGAGACAACCGGTCGTGTTCGCGATTTTCACCTGGATGGCCGTGCCGTCATCGAGGGAATCGGCGGCCCTCCATGTGCACTCCCTAAGGGCATGCAATTTGTCTGCCATGACCGCGGCGGCGCGCTCATAGAGGCGAACCATGTTACGCATCACCATCTCGCGACCCGAGTTCGCCACCAGAGACTGCACGGCTTTCACACCATGGCGATTGGCAGCGGCCTGCGCGGCAAGGTCAGCAAGATTGTCAGACAGCATGCGGCTGGGATAGGTGGCAGCCCGGAAGAGAGCCTCCACCTCGGCAAAGCGGTCCCTGCCACCCTCGAACAGGAGAACCGGCGCAATCACAATCCCCTCTTCCCCGAGCGAAGAGGCCTCGGCCGGCATGGAGCCGGGTGTGCGGCCCCCGATCTCGGCGTGATGGGCCCGGTTGGCGACAAAGGCGCCGAGAACGCCCTCCGAAAAGACCGGACTGATGAGCGTGACATCGGGAAGATGGGAACCGCCGAAGCCGGGATGATTCACCGCTACCATATCGCCCTCCTGCCAGGCATGGCCCCGGCTCACCTCCCGCACGCACTCACCCAGCGCCCCGAGATGCACCGGGATGTGAGGCGCATTGACGACCAGGCGCCCCTCCCCGTCCAGCAGGGCACAGGAATAATCGAGGCGTTCCTTCACATTGGTGGAGATCGCGGAACGTCGCAGGAGTTCTCCCATTTCCTCGACCACGCTCTCGAACCGGCAACGAAACAGTTCAGCTTCCACCTCGGGAGCCCATCCCGTCGACCGCCGCGGGCCGGCCACGCGAACCAGCTTCAAACTCCCCCGTGAGCCCTGCGTGAATCGCCAGCCCGGCTCAACAACGCAGGTGCGAAAGGAATCCTGTCGTATTCCCCGCTTCTTCGCTACCTCGTCCGGTTCCGCAAACTCTTCGATTGCCAGCTCCTCGAGCGGCC
>Ga0310342_100000278_pt1 | contig 27297 bp, 28 predicted proteins | sample S15DNA20500_MG_FD_206155 | JGI IMG/M metagenome (GOLD analysis project Ga0310342, IMG submission 206155) | Marine microbial communities from station ALOHA, North Pacific Subtropical Gyre - S1503-DNA-20-500_MG | ecosystem: Environmental > Aquatic > Marine > Oceanic | place: Pacific Ocean: North... | reverse complement strand
TGGAGAAGTTTCTCGGTCGGGAGTCCTTCGAGGGCCCCCGGGTCGTAGACGACGGCGCGTTGCACGATGTTCTCGCCGTGGCCGGCGTAGATTGCGGGCGGATCCTCGTGGTACCGATACACGGCCCCGAGACCGAACGGGGCGTGCTCTGGCTTTTCGGCGACCGGACGGACCTCGGCGCTACGGTCGTTTCCCACGCGGAACGGGTGCGCGGCCACGCGGAACTCGCGCTCCGCAACGCCGAACGCTACGGCCGGGCCAAGGAGCGTGCTTTCGTCGACGACGTGACGAACGTCTACAACGCGCGCTTCCTGTTCCAGGCGACCGCGCGTGAGATCCAGCGCGCTGAGCGCTACGGCAAGCCTCTTTCTGTCCTCTTCCTGGATCTCGACCGGTTCAAGCGCGTCAACGACGAGCACGGACACCTGGTGGGTTCCGAAGTGCTGCGCAAGCTCTCCCGAGTGCTCCAGGAATGCATTCGCCAGGTCGACACACTGGCGCGTTACGGCGGCGACGAGTTCACGATCCTGTTGGTCGACACGGGCGAGGAGCAGGCCATGGCTGTCGCCGAGCGCATCCGAAGCACGGTCGCGGAGACGCTCTTCGAGGGGGGCGGGGGTCGACCCGTGCGCCTCACGATCACCATCGGCGTTGCGACCTATCCCTCCCACGGCCGAAGCCGGGAGGCGCTCCTCGATGCCGCCGACAAATCCATGTACCGGGGCAAGTCGAGGGGCCGGGACTGTTGCACGTCGGCCTCGGATCTCTCCGAGGATTGACACGGCGCAGCCTGGTTGCTATCCAACCGCCTGTTTTCCTTTAAGTTTTTCCGTTTTGTGCCAGCGGGGAGGGATCCGTGAGCCGCGAAGACGTCGCGCCGGACTCGATGGGAGAACTGCGCCGGACGCATGCGGCTGCCGAGGTGATGGCCGATCTCGTGGACCGCGAGGTCGTTCTCGCGGGTTGGGTGCACAGCCGTCGCGACCACGGCGGCGTGATCTTTGTCGACCTGCGTGACCGCGGCGAGCGGGTGCAGGTGGTCTTCCGCCCGGACGCCTCTCCCGAGGCCCATGCGCGCGCGGGCGAATTGCGCTCGGAGTACGTGATCCTGGTGAAGGGCGTCGTTATGCGCCGGTCCGCGGACAACGTGAATCCGAAGCTCGCAACCGGTGAAGTCGAGGTCGAGGTCTCCGAACTGCGGCTGCTCAACCGCGCAACTCCGCCGCCCTTCGCGATCGAAGAGGATGCCGAGGCTGAAGAAGATGTGCGGCTGCGTCACCGGCTGCACGACCTGCGCCGACCGCCGCTCCAGCGCGCGTTGCACCTGCGGCACGCGCTGGCGCAGTCGGTGCGGAGTTGTCTCGGGGCCCGGGGCTTCCTCGAGATCGAGACGCCGATGCTGGCCAGATCGACACCGGAGGGGGCGCGGGACTTCCTGGTTCCGAGCCGGCTGCAGCTCGGCGAGTTCTACGCGCTACCGCAATCGCCACAGATCATGAAACAGCTGCTGATGATCGCGGGCTTCGAGCGTTACTTCCAGATCGTTCGCTGTTTCCGGGACGAGGACCTGAGGGCGGACCGGCAGCCCGAGTTCACCCAGGTCGATCTCGAGATGTCGTTCGTCGGGGTCGATGAGGTTCTCGACGTGCTCGAAGAGCTCACGACCCGGGGGTGCGCCGACGCGGCTGGGATCGAACTGGACCGCCCGTTTCGCCGCATTTCCTACGCCGAAGCGATGGACCGCTTCGGCTCGGACCGGCCGGACACGCGCATCCAGCTCGAACTCTTCGACCTGACCGACGCGTTCCGCGAGAGTGGCTTCCGGGCGTTCCGGGCCGCGGTGGACGGTGGTGGCATTGTGAAGTGTCTGCCGGTCCACGACGCCGGTGACCTCGGGCGCGGCGACGTCGACCGTCTCGAGAGCTTCGTCAAGAAGGAACTCGGGGCGAAGGGGCTGGCCTGGATCCGCGTGAACGACGACGGTACGTGGCAGTCGCCGATCGTGAAGTTCTTCTCGGAAGAGGAGCGCGCGACCGTTGCCGAACGGACCGGCGCGCGGCCGGGCAGCCTGATTTTCTTCCAGGCGGATGCGGCCGGCCGGGCGAACGCGGTGCTTTCCCGCCTGCGGACGGATCTGGGGGAACGGCTCGGGCGCGTGGACGGTCGCGCCTTCGACGTGCTCTTCGTGGTCGACTTTCCGCTCTTCGAAACTGGGGGCGACGGCTCGCGGACCTACGCGCACCAGCCCTTCGTGGCGCCGCTCGACGAGGACCTCGGGCTCCTCGAGACGGATCCCGACCGGGTACGGGGGACGCACTACGACGTCGTGCTCAACGGCGTCGAACTGGGGTCCGGGAGCCTGCGCAACCACCGCTCCGACGTGCAGCGGCGCATCCTCGAACTGCTCGGCTATCCCAAGCGAGAGGCCGAGGCGCGCTTCGGCTTCCTGCTGAACGCGCTGGATGCGGGCGCGCCGCCCCACGGCGGTTTCGCCTACGGGTTCGACCGCTGGGTCATGGTGCTCGCGGGCCTCGAAAGTCTCCGGGACGTGGTCGCATTCCCGAAGACGCAGCGAGGTCAGGACCTGTTGATGGATGCCCCGGGGGTCGTGGAGCCGGAGCAACTCGACGAACTCGCAATTCGCGTCGAGCACCTGCCCGAGTAGCAACTCGCGCGAGGATCGCGTATACCGCGATTCCGATGACGAACCACGCCCCGACGCCCCCCGCCGAGGGAGAAAAGATCAGGCAGGACGCGAGCGGCGCGCTGCTTGTACCCGACCGGCCGATCCTGCCCTTCATCGAGGGAGATGGCACCGGGCCGGACATCTGGGCCGCTGCCGTGCGTGTCCTCGACGCGGCCGTCGAAAAGGCGTTCGGGGGCCAGCGGAAGATCGCCTGGATGGAGGTGCTCGCGGGTCAGAAGGCCTTCGACGCCACCGGCGAATGGCTGCCTGGCGAAACCCTCGACGCTTTTCGCGAATACCACCTGGGTATCAAGGGGCCGCTCACCACCCCGATCGGTGGCGGCATCCGCAGTCTGAACGTCGCGCTGCGCCAGATCCTCGATCTCTACGTCTGCCTGCGTCCGGTCAAGTGGTATCCGGGCGTTCCGAGTCCGGTGCGGAACCCGCAGGACGTCGACATTGTGATCTTCCGGGAAAACTCGGAAGACATCTACGCCGGTATCGAGTGGCAGAGCGGGACGCCCGAGGTGAGGAAGGTCATCGACTTCCTGCAGAAGGAGATGGGCGTCGACAAGATCCGCTTCCCCGACAGCTCCGGGGTCGGCATCAAGCCCGTTTCCCAGGAGGGGACCTATCGGCTGGTGCGCGCCGCGATCCGGTACGCGGTGGAGAAGAAACGCGAGAGCGTGACGCTGGTGCTCATGGGCAACATCATGAAGTTCACCGAGGGTGCCTTCCGCGATTGGGGCTACCAGCTGACCCGCGAAGAGTTCGCGGGCCAGGCCGTCGGGTGGGACGACTGCGATGGCAAACCGCCCGAGGGCCAGGTGCTCATCAAGGATGCGATCGCCGACATCACGCTCCAGCAGGTCTTGACCCGCGCCAAGGAGTTCGACGTGGTCGCGACCATGAATCTGAACGGCGATTACCTGTCGGACGCGCTCGCCGCGCAGGTCGGCGGCATCGGCATCGCACCGGGCGCCAACATCAACTACGACACGGGCCACGGGATCTTCGAGGCCACGCACGGCACGGCGCCCAAGTACGCCGGCCAGGACAAGGTGAACCCCAGTTCGGTGATCCTCTCCGGCGTGATGATGCTCGAGTACATGGGTTGGAGGGATGCGGCGGCCCTGATCGAAACGGGCATCACGAAGTCGATTGCCGACAAGACGGTGACGTACGACTTCGAGCGTTTGATGGACGGCGCGACCAAGCTCAAGTGCTCCGAGTTCGGCGACGCCATCATCCGGAACATGGACTAGAAGGAGCTTTCCCCCCATGGCACGACCCAGGATCGCCCTCGTCGGGGGCGGCAACATCGGCGGTGTGCTGGCCGAGCAGATCACCTACCGCGAGCTCGGCGACCCGGTGCTCTTCGACGTCGTGGAAGGCCTGCCCCAGGGCAAAGCGCTCGACATCGCCGAGGGCGCCCCGCTCGCGGGCGCCGATGCGGACATCAGCGGTACCAACGACTACGCCGGGATCGCCGGCGCCGATCTGGTGATCATCACGGCCGGACTGGCGCGCAAGCCCGGCATGTCCCGCGACGAGCTGCTCGACACCAACCTGAAGATCATGAAGCAGGTGGCCGAGGGCGTGCGCGACAACGCGCCGGGCGCCACCGTAATCGTCGTGTCCAATCCGCTCGATGCGATGGTCTACACCTTCAAGGAGGTCTCCGGCTTCCCCAAGAACCGTGTGGTGGGTATGGCCGGTGTACTCGATTCCGCGCGCTTCCGCGCCTTCGTGGGCTGGGAACTCGGTGTCTCGGTCGAGGACGTGACGGCCCTCGTGCTCGGCGGCCACGGCGATACGATGGTGCCCCTGGTCCGCTACTGCACGGTCGCCGGTATCCCCGTGACCCAATTGATTTCGAAGCAGCGCATCGAAGCCATCGTGGAGCGCACCAAGGGCGCCGGCGGGGAGGTGGTCGGGCTGCTCAAGACCGGCTCCGCCTACGTATCCCCAGCGCTCTCGGCCATCGAAATGGCGGAGTCGATTCTCAAGGACAAGAAGCGCGTGCTCGCGTGCGCCTGCCTGCTCGAAGGCGAGTACGGCGTGGATGGTCTGTACGTCGGCGTGCCGTGCGTGCTCGGCGCGGGCGGCGTGGAGCGTGTGATCGAAGTCGACTTGGAGGCCGAGGAGAAGAAGGCCTTCGACGAGTCGGTGGAGCACGTGCGCGCCCTGGTGGACCGGATCCGACTCTGAGGTCCGCACGCGCGAAGCGCGCACGGCGGTCCGGGGTAGAGCGAAGTCGAACCTCATGAACGTTCACGAGTACCAGGCGAAGGATCTGCTGCGGCAGTACGGGGTGGCCGTGCCGAACGGCGGTGTGGCATCGACGCCTGCCGAGGCGGAGGAGGTGGCGCGCGGGCTCGAGAAGGGGCTCGTCGTCGTGAAGGCGCAGGTGCACGCAGGCGGCCGGGGCAAGGGGGGCGGTATCCAGCTGGCCCATTCCCCCGCCGAGGTGAAGCAGGTTGCTGGCGAGATGCTGGGCATGACGCTCAAGACCGACCAGACCGGTCCTGAGGGCAAGCTCGTGCGAAAGGTGTACGTTGAGTCGGGTTCGGAGATCGCACACGAGTACTACCTCGGAATCGTGTTCGATCGCGCCGAGGAAAAACTGGCGATCATCGCGTCGACCGAGGGAGGCGTCGAGATCGAAGCGGTCGCGGCGAAGACCCCCGAGCGGATCATCACGGTGAACGCGGACGGGGGCCCCGAACTCCCGGGATTCGCCGCGCGTCGGGTTGGCTTTGGCCTGGGCTTCGACGCAGTGCAGGTGAAGCAGCTCGAGGTCTTTCTGTCCGGTCTCTTCCGCCTCTTCGTCGAGAAGGACTGCTCGCTGGCGGAGATCAATCCGCTCGTGCTCACCCAGAGCGGCGAGATCTTCGCGCTCGACTGCAAGCTCAACTTCGACGACCACGCCCTCTACCGGCAGGCCGACGTCGCCGCGCTGCGCGACCCGGAAGAGGAGGACCCCCGCGAGCGGGCGGCCCAGGAGATCGACCTGGCCTACGTCGGGCTCGATGGAAACATCGGCTGCATGGTGAACGGCGCCGGCCTCGCCATGGCGACGCTCGACATGATCCAGTACTGCGGCGGGCACCCCGCGAATTTCCTCGATGCGGGCGGCGGCGCGGACAAGGAGAAGGTCAAGGAGGCGTTCAAGATCATCCTGCGCGACGAGAACGTGCGGGCGATCCTGGTGAACATCTTCGGCGGGATCGTGCGCTGCGACCTGATCGCCGAGGGCGTGGTTGCGGCCGCCGCCGAACTCGGAATCGAGGTGCCGCTGGTGGTGCGCCTCCAGGGAACCAATTCCGAGCAGGGCCGTGAGATCCTGGCGGAGTCCGGGCTCGACATCATCTCCGCCGAGACGCTGTGCGAGGCCGCCGAGAAGGCGGTCGCGGTGGTGGGGGAAGGCTGAAGGTGGCCATACTCTGCAACGCCGACACCCGGCTCGTCGTTCAGGGCATGGGCCGCATGGGGCGGTTCCACGCCGGACTCTCCGTCGAGTATGGAACGCAGGTGGTGGGGGGCGTCCACCCGGGAAAGGGCGGCACCGCGATCGACGGCATCCCGGTCTTCAATACGGTCGAGAAGGCGGTTGCCGAAACCGGGGCAGATGCTTCGGTGATCTTCGTGCCGCCGCCGGGTGCCGCCGATGCAATTCTCGAGGCGGCGGATGCGGGCATCGGGCTCACGGCCTGCATCACCGAGGGAATTCCCGCGCTGGACATGTTGCGAGCGAAACGCTCTCTCCAGGGTTCGACGCTGCGGCTCGTGGGGCCGAACTGTCCGGGCGTAGTGACGCCGGGGCAGTGTCGGATCGGAATCATGCCGGCGCAGATCACGCGCCCCGGGCCCGTCGGCGTGATTTCGCGCTCCGGGACCCTCACGTATGAAGCGGTGGACCAGCTCTCGCGCCTTGGGATCGGTCAGTCGACGTGCCTGGGGATTGGCGGGGATGCAATCATCGGGACGACGTTCGTCGATGCACTCCGCCTGTTCGAAGCCGATCCGGAAACCCGGGCCGTGATCCTGATCGGCGAGATCGGGGGTTCCGCCGAGGAGACGGCGGCGGATTTCATTCGCGACGAAATGAGCAAGCCCGTGGCCGCCTTCATCGCGGGCCAGAACGCGCCGCCGGGGAAGCGGATGGGGCACGCGGGCGCGATCATCGCAGGCGGCAAGGGAAGGGCCAGCGACAAGATCGCGGCACTCGAGGCGGCGGGCGTCTTCGTCGCTCCGTCTCCCGCCGAAATCGCCGAGACGCTGGCAAAGAACGTCCCGGACCTCTCTGGCTCCTAGGCCTCGACCGTCCAGGTGTCGCCAGAGTTGAGGAGCGACTCGAGGTCGCCCTCGCCGCGCTTGGCGCGCGCGGCTGCCACCTGGCCCGAGAGCAGGGCCTCGTAGGTCGGCTTCTCGACCGCGCGGAAGACCCCGATGGGAATCGGAAACTTGGTTCGGCGCAGGCTCGCCAGGGCGAAGGCGTAGGCCGGCGTCTCGTGGCGGTCGTGGTGGACGGCCACACCAGCAGATACCGGGTCCTGGGGGTCCGTCAGCTCGACCACCGATGGGACGCCGTCCTCGATGCGGATGCCCCGAATGTCGCCCGGAGGGCCGTAGACCAGCGGTTTCCCGTCCTCGAGCTTGAGGCTCGCTTCGACCCGCTGCTTGCGGTCCTCCACCTCGATCCACTCGTCGTCGTTGTAGACCGGACAGTTCTGGAGGATCTCGATGAACGCGGTTCCGCGGTGGGCGTGGGCACGCCGCAGCGTTTCCTGGAGGTGCTGGGCGTCCACGTCCACGGTGCGGGCGACAAATGTGGCTCCCGAGCCCAGGGCGAAGGCGATGGGATCGACCGGGTGGTCGATCGAGCCGTCGGGTGTCGACTTGGTGCGCATGCCCACGCGCGACGTCGGTGAGTACTGGCCCTTGGTGAGTCCATAGACCCGGTTGTTGAAGAGCAGGATCTGGAGGTCGACGTTGCGCCGGATCGTGTGGAGCAGGTGGTTGCCGCCGATCGAGAGTCCGTCGCCGTCGCCCGTCACCACCCAGACGGAGAGCTCGGGCTGTGCGCACTTGATGCCCGTGGCAAAGGCGGGAGCGCGGCCGTGGATGGTGTGGAAGCCGTAGGTGTTCATGTAGTACGGGAAGCGGCTCGAGCAGCCGATCCCGGACACGAAGACGAAGTTCTCGCGCGGGACGCCGAGTTCCGGCATCACCCGCTGGATGTTGGCCAGGATCGAGTAGTCGCCGCATCCCGGACACCAGCGCACATCCTGGTCGGAAGCGAAGTCCTTCTGCGTGAGGGCGGTTCTCGCGGCCACGGTCAGTTCTCCTCGAGCAGGGCATCGACGCGCGCGCGGATCTCTTCGATGCGGAAGGGCTGGCCCTCGGTCTTGGCGAGGCGCTGGGCGTCGACGAGGAATTCGGCGCGCAGGAGCAGCGCGAGCTGCCCGGCGTTGAGTTCGGCCACCAGGACCTTCTCGAAGCGCGACAGCACCTCGCCGAGGTCGGGAGGGAAGGGGTTCAGGTGGCGCAGGTGGATGTTCGAGACGGGGAGACCGTCGCGCCGGGCCTCCTCGCAGGCGGAGACGATTGCCCCACGGGTACCGCCCCAGCCGACCACCAGCAGGTCGCCCCGGTCGGGGCCCATCACCTCGATGGCCGGAATCTCGTCGGCGATACGGGCCACCTTCGCGTGCCGCAGCTCGTGCATGCGCTCATTGTTGCGCGGGTCGTAAGCGACGTTGCCCGAGCCTTCCTGCTTCGAGAGACCCCCGATGCGGTGCTCGAGCCCGGGCGTTCCCGGCACGGCCCAGGGTCGGGCCAGCGTCTGGTCGTCGCGGGCGTAGGGCTGGAAACCCTCCGGCTCGACCCGCAGCGTCACGCGCTCGTGTCCCAGGCCCGCAACGTCCGGGATCGGCCACGGCTCTGCGCTGTTCGCAAGGTAGGAGTCGGAGAGCATGACCACCGGCGTCATGTGCCGGACCGCGAGCCGAAAGGCCTCGAGAATGGTGTCGAAGCAGTTGCCGGGCGTGTCTGCCGCCAGCACCGGGACCGGGCTCTCGGAGTTGCGACCGTAGAGGGCCGCCAGCAGGTCGGCCTGCTCGGTCTTGGTGGGCATGCCCGTGGAGGGACCGGCGCGCTGGATGTTCACCACCACGAGCGGAAGTTCGGCCATTACGGCCAGACCCAGCGCCTCCTGTTTCAACACGAAGCCGGGGCCACTGGTGGTGCAGACGCCGAGCGATCCGGCGAAGGACGCGCCGATGGCGGCGCTGGCAGCCGAGATCTCGTCCTCGGCCTGGAAGGTCTTCACGCCGAAATGGCGGTAGCGCGACACCTCGTGCAGGACGTCACTCGCCGGCGTGATCGGGTAGGCGCCGAGGAACACCGGTCGGTCCATGATCTGGCTCGCAGCGACGATGCCCCAGGCGAGTGCGGTATTCCCGGTGATGTTGCGGTAGCGCCCCGGCTCGATCTTGGCGCGCGGCACGACGAACGAGCGCGGGAAGAGTTCCGAAGTCTCGCCGAAGGCGTGGCCGGCCTTCAGGACGCGCTGGTTCGCTTCGCGCATGTTGCCCTTGAACTTCTCCTCGAGCCAGCGCAGCGTCGAGTCCATGGGGCGGTTGTAGAGCCAGTACATGAGACCCAGGGCGAAGAAGTTCTTGCAGCGGCCTGCGTCGCGGCTGCTGAGCTTGAGGTCCTTCAGGGCTTCCCGGTTGAGCTTCGTCAGCGGGATCTCGACGAGCTGGAAGCGGTCGCTCACCGACGGGAGCGGGTCCTCGGTGTAGCCGGCGCGGGCGAGCGACTTTGTGGTGAAGGCGTCGCTGTTCACGATCACCATTCCGCCGGGCCGCAGGTCGTCGAGGTTGGCGCGAAGCGCTGCCGGGTTGAACGAGACGAGTACGTCCGGGTGGTCGGATGGCGTGCGGATGTCCTGGCTCGAGAAGTGGATCTGGAAACCCGAGACGCCCGCCATGGTGCCGGCGGGCGCGCGGATCTCAGCCGGGAAATCTGGCAACGTCGACAGGTCGTTTCCGGCCAGAGCCGTCGACTCGGTAAATTTGGTGCCAGTGAGCTGTATGCCGTCACCGGAATCGCCGGTGAAACGGATCGCGATGCTCTCCAATTCTTCGTTGGGCTTCTCGGACATGCTCCTGTATTCAGCTCGGCTCGGGCGCGCGGCCCCCCCCCTTGCGTCGTCCTTGCGAATTGTATCGGGCGCTGCCGCAGGCGAAAGGGCGGCGCCCGGAGCGCTCCCGGCACGTCGAATGGTCGAGGCGGCACGGGCGCTTGGGTCGGGGAATGCGCCCTGCTGTAGCTCAAGCCGGCAGCCGGTGTGGCCGATGTCACCAGCAAGTTTCTGGCCCCTGCGCGGGGTTGCGCCGCGTGCGGAGCGGGATGGGAGAGTGGCAATGGTGCGAATTCAAGCGTGGCGTGCGGGGTGCATCGTGCTCGCCGGGATGTGGTTGCTGGGTGGTGTCTCGGGCTGCGCGACCTCCGATGCCCGGACGGACGACCGGCAGGGCCAGAAGCGGGCCTACGCCCACTTCAACATGGCGGCCGACCACATGGACAACGGTCGCGTAGAACTCGCCGTGCGCGAGTTGCTGATGGCCGAGGGGTCCGATCCCGACAACCTGCAGGTGCAGCACGCGCTGGCCATCGCGTTGCTACGCAAGGGAAAGGAGGCGGAGGCGGGGCAGCGGCTCGAGAAGCTCCTGGAGTTGAACCCGCGGGTACTCGAGGCCCGTTACAACCTCTCGACCCTCTACCTGAACCAGGGCCGCTACGCGGACTGCATCGAGCAGTCGAAGATCCTGTTCGATGACCCGACCTTCACGGCGCCGTGGCGAGCGCTCACCAACTGGGGCTGGGCCGCCTACAATCTGGGGGATCTGGATGTCGCGCGCGAGCAGCTGGAGTACGCGCGGGAGTACAACGGCCGCTACTGGCCGACGCTCCTCAATCTCGGCATCCTCGAGCAAGCTCAGGGAAACAAGATGGAGGCGATCCTGTCCTACGAGCAGGTCCTCGGGCTCTCGCCGGGTCCGAGCGCGACTGCCGAGGTGAACTACCGGCTCGCAGAGATCTACATCGCGATGGGGAAACAACGCGAAGCCATGGGACATCTACGCACGGCCGTGGTCAAGGCGCCGGACGACCCATGGGGGCAGAAGTCCGAGGCGTTCCTGAAGACGCTGCGCTAAAGAGCGGCGGCATCGGACGCTACCTCGCCGGGCAGCGCAAGCTGCGCGGCATCTCGCTCGACGAGCTTGCCGGGCTCACCCGGATTCCGGTTCGGTCCCTAGAGAGACTCGAATCCGGGGCCTTCGACCTGTCGTCAGACGGGTTCGTGCGGGGCTTCGTGCGCGCGGTGGCCGAGGCGCTCGGCCTGGATCCCGACGACGCGGTGATGCGCCTGATGCGCGAACCGCAGGACGAGGGACTCCGGGCGGGGTCCGGAGTCTTTTCGCAGAAGGCCCTGCTGGCCCGGGTGGCGATGGCGGTCTTCGCGGCGCTGCTCGGACTCGCCCTGTGGGTGCTCGTTTCCAGGCTGTTGGCGCCCGAGCCGGAGCCCGAGGCGTCCGAGGTGATCCTGCGCCGGGATCCCGTGCGGGCGCTGGCGGGTGAGACGGCCGCGAGCCCACCCTAGACTGGCGAGATGAAGTCGACGTCGACCCGGGCGCTGGTGCTGCGCGCTTTGGACTTCGGGGAGTCCGATCGCATCCTGCACCTGTTGCTGCCGGACGCCGGTCGCGTCACCGCGATCGCCAAAGGCGCGCGCCGCAGCCGGCGCCGCTTCTCCGGGGCCCTCGACCTCTTCCAGCACCTGAAAGTGCAGATCGACATGCGCCGCAGCGGAGCGATGGCGCGGCTCGACCAGACTGTCCTGCTGCACAACTTTGGCGCGCTGCGGGTCGATCCGAGCCGCTTCGCCCTGGGCTGCTACCTGCTGGAGCTGCTCGACCGGCTGGCGCCCGAGGGCGGTGCGCGCGCCGACACCCGTCGGCTCTTCGACTTCGCGCTGGCCTCGCTCGAGGTGATCTCCGCGCGGCCCGTCGATGGCTGCCTGCGCACGCTGCTCGAACTCAGGGCGCTCGACGCGCTGGGGCTGTGCCCGGAATTCTCCCGCTGTGTTCGCTGTGGCCGGCGCGCCGTCAGCGCCGGCGCCGCGGCGCTCTTTCACGTGGCGGACGGCGGCGCGGTCTGTGCGTCCTGTGCCCGGGAGGGTGAGGGCTGCCTCCGGGTGCACCCGGGAACCCTTCGGGCTCTCGAGCAGGGTCTGCGCTTCGATGTGTCGCAGCTACACCGGCTGGTGCTGCCGCCGGCGCTCCTGTCCGAGGCTCGCCTGCTGATCGGCCGATTCGAGCGCTTCCACGTCGGAGTGGAGTTGCGCAGCCGTCGCTTCCTCGAGCAGAGGGTGCCCGCGCCGCCGCCGGACGTGCCTTGAGGGTCGCCCCCGGGAAAGCCGATATACTCGGCGCCTTCGTACCCCCCCCCCGGACGGGAATCGAGATGACGGATGGCGGAAGGCAAGAGCGCCTCGTGCGCATGGACGATCTCGTTTCGCTGTGTGCGCGACGCGGGTTCGTCTTCCCGTCGAGTGAGATCTACGGCGGCATCAACGGCTTCTGGGACTACGGGCCCCTGGGTGTCGAGCTCCGGAACAATCTGAAGGCGCTCTGGTGGCGACGCGTCGTCCGCGAGCGCGACGACGTCGAGGGCCTCGACAGCTCGATCATCTGTCACCCGCGCACCTGGGAGGCTTCGGGCCACGTCGAGCACTTCAGCGATCCGATGGTCGATTGCCGCGCCTGCAAGAAGCGGTTTCGCGCCGACCAGCTCGAGGAGGCCGGTTCCTGCTCGTCGCGGGAGGGATCCTCGGAGCACGACTTCACCGATCCACGCGACTTCAACCTGATGCTCGAGACGCGCATCGGTGCCTCCGAGGACTCGGCCTCGGTGGCCTGGCTGCGCGCCGAGACCTGTCAGCCAATCTTCAACGATTTCCGCCGTGTCCGCGAGGTGGCGCGCCAGAAGCTTCCCTTCGGTATCGCACAGATCGGCAAGGCCTTTCGCAACGAGATCAATCCGCGCAATTTCATCTTCCGCTCGCGGGAGTTCGAGCAGGCGGAGATGGAGTTCTTCTGCCATCCCTCCGAGCGCGAGAAGTGGTTCGGGCACTGGCTCGCGGAGCGCGTCCGGTTCCACCGCGATCTCGGCCTCGGCGAGGACCGGCTGCGCACGCGGCCCCACGAGGAAGACGAGCTGGCGCACTACGCCAAGCAGGCGATCGACGTGGAGTACCACTTCCCGTTCGGCTGGAAGGAGATCGAAGGCATCCACGACCGAGGCGACTGGGACCTCTCGCGCCACAGCGAGTATTCGGGCAAGGACCTCGCCTACACGGATCCCGACACCAAGGAGCGGTTCGTTCCGCTCGTGATCGAGACCTCGGTGGGGATCGACCGAACCTGTCTGGCGGTGCTGTGCGATGCCTACGCAGTGGAGGAGCTCGATGGAGGCGAGACGCGCAGCGTGTTGCGGTTCCACCCGGCCCTGGCGCCACTCAAGGCCGCCGTGCTCCCGCTCTCGAAGAAGCTGGCCGAGCCGGCCCGCGTGGTCTACGAGCAGCTGCGCCGCAACTGGAACGTCTTCTACGACGACTCCGGGAACATCGGGCGGCGCTACCGCCGGCAGGACGAGGCCGGGACGCCGTTTTGCCTGACTTACGATTTCGAGTCCCCGGAGGACGGCCGGGTCACGGTGCGCGAGCGGGACACCATGACCCAGGAGCGCGTGCCGATCGACGAAATGGTGGCGTGGCTGCGCGAGCGGCTGGAGCGCGGCGCGTGATCCGCGTCGCCCTGGTCGTGGCGTCGCTGGCAACCCTCAGCTGCGCGTCGCCGTCCGCCCCGATTCCGGCTCTGCCGGGGGGCTCCGTTGCGGTTGGGCCGGCGACGGCACTCGACTTCCAGCAACGGGCCCAGGATTTCTACGGGCAGCTGATCAGGCGCCGGTTCAACGCCCTCGAGACCTTCAACGACGTCTTCCTCCGCGAGCACTTCCGCGACGTGGACCGCTTCTACGACTACTACGCGAGTCTCGCCACAGCGCTCCAAGAGGCGCACTTCTCGAAGAGCCGGCCGACCTTCGTGGGCGTCGAGGAATTCCTTTTCGAGACCCCCACAACGGTGCGGGTCCAGGTCCGCTACCGGGGCCAGGATGCCCGGCCCCTCCGAGGGGCCTTCAACGTGGACCTCATCCTGCGCGATACCTGGGAACGCACCGAGCAGGAATGGTGGATCATGCCCAGCAACCTCTGACGTCCGGCTTTCCCACCCGTCCCCCGACCCGAGAGGACGGCCGTCCACACTAGTGGAAAGAGGTTTCTCACGCGGGACCCCGTGGCGAGCCCGCGGGCGGAGCCCGAAAACAGAAAAACCTCTATCTTGCTAGGCACTTGCAGAGTTTCGCTGCCCAGGTGGGGCCTTTGGCACGCGTATTGCTCCTACATCAGCCCGCTTTCGGAGAGTCAACAACCGCCACCCGGGGAGACACCAGACAGACGGCGCAGAGCGGCGGAATCAGGACCCGCCGCCCCGACCCCATGCACCCCAGAGGCTTGCGTCCGCGTCGCAGTAGCGGACCGAAGTGCTCGGATTCTCTGGTCGGCGAACGCGCGGGGATGCGAAGGTGTCTGCTCTAGAGCTGAGCAGGAGACACGGAGTGGATTCAGAAGCGTGGTCGAGTGACGAGGAGCTGGTAGAAGAGATTCTCGGCGGGAGCGTCGAGGCCTTCGAGTTGCTGTACGAGACGTATCTCCCGCGGGTGTACCGATTTGCCTTCAAGAGGCTGCGCGATGCCAGCGAAGCCGAGGACGTGACCCAGGAGGTCTTCCTCACGGTTTTCCGGGTCCTTGGAGGCTATCGCGGCCAGTCGAGCCTGCTGGTCTGGATCTTCGGCATCACCCGCAACACCGTTAATCGGCGCTTTCGGCGCGTTCGTCCCCGCATCGTGTCGTTTGAGGCCACCGCGCGTGAGGTGCCTGCCGCGGTGCCGCGGATCGACCGCACCGTGGAGGCTCGCCGGCTCCTCCGGCGCTGCGAGGAGATCGTCGAGTGCGAACTCACTCCGCTCCAGCGCCGGATTTTCCACCTGAAGCACCTGCGGCGGCAGCCGATCCGCACCATCGCCGAGGCGCTCGGGAAGTCGGAGGACGCCATCAAGGCGAACCTCTACCGGATGAGGCAGGCCATCGCGCACGGCGCGCCGGGCCTCGAGGCGCTGCTGGGGCGCTGACGCCCCCAGCCAATTCCGCAGGCCTGATCCCCCCCCCGGGGATCGCGGGGTTTTATCCCCGCATGCCACATCTCCCTGTGGAGAGCCACATACTCTATGAAGAGCCGGTGAGGCACTTCTCTGGGAAGGGTCGACGCGAGGAGGTTGCGCGTTGTCCCGCAAGGCACCGTTTTCGCCGACATCGGAAGTCCGGAAGCTCGCGATGCAGGCGAGTGACCGCGAACTCGTCGACGGCATCCTGCGCTCGAGTGAGCGGTCTTTCAACGCACTCTACGAGCGCTACTTCCAACGAGTCTACGGCTTCGTCTACCTGAGGCTGCGCAACCAGGCGGACGTGGAGGAGGTCGTCCAGGAGGTCTTCGCGGCCGTCTACCGCTCCGTGGGTTCCTGGAAGGGAACCGCGTCGCTTTCCTCGTGGCTCTACGGGATTGCGAAGAACACGGCGAACAACCATATTCGCCGCACGAAGGCCCAGGACCTGCGGATCGAACGTGTGCAGTCCGAACTGATTCGTTCGCACGAGTCGTTCGGCGGTAGCACGCCGGAGGACTACCTGAACTTGCATCGCTGCGAACAAGTGCTTGGGGATCGCTTGCAAGCGGTCTCGGCGTGGCACGCCGAGGCCTTCGTATTGAGGCACTTCGAGGATCTCTCAATCGATGAGATCGCGGCAAAGGTTTCACGGTCGAACGATGCCGTGCGCTCGAGTCTCTACCGCACGAAGAAGTTGCTGGTGGAGGCGATGGATTCAGGCTTGCAGGCAACTGGCTGAATCCGACGGACTTGTTGGCGTGAGTCTCGAGCACGGTGGCGCTGAGGGGGGCGCAACTTCACAATGACGGGCGACGAAAAGACAGTGCGCACGGAAGGCGGAGCGATGGAGTTCAGCATGGAAGAGCTTCGCGAATTTCTCGAGGGAGATCTCGTTGGCGTCCGTGCCGATCCCGAGTTCAAGGAACGGCTGCGCCGCAGGCTCTGGGCGCTCGTCCAAGCTCGCAACCTGCGGACTCCTGCCAAGAGCTAGACCGCCGCCCATCCTTCGCACCGGGGGGTCCGGGCCGCAGAGTCATCGCTTCCGGTGGCACCAACTCGCCGGTCTCGGCTACGGCTTTTCGGTCTCGGCTGCCGGCTTTCTGGTCTCAGCTGCGGCTTTCCGGTCTCGGCCGCGGCTTTCCGGTCTCGGCTGCGGCTTTCCGGTCTCGGGGAGGGGAGCAGTTTCGCTGGGAGTGCGGGGGGCCAGGCGGCCCACGTAGTGGCGGAAGGTGTCCAGGGTGAGCCGGGCATCGGCCATGGCTCGGTGGGGCACCGCGCCTTCGATGAGTCCGGCCGTCAGGGCGGCCTGGCGCAGCGAGAGTGCCGTCACGGGCTCTCCGACGACCAGCGACCAGGAATAGAAGAGGGTCGCCAGGTCGATCACGTGATAATCGAAGGGGTACGGGATCCCGCACGCCTTGAAGGCGCGCTCCAGGAAGATCACGTCCATCCGCACGTTCTGACCGGCCGGAACCACGGTGGGGCCGGCGGGCATCAGCTCCACCACCTCCGTCAGCACTTGCCGCAGCGGCGGTGCGTCCGCCCACGCCTCGGCCGTCCACCCTCCGATCCTGGCTCCTTCCGCGCTCACCCGCTCGGGGCGGGCCCGGATCTTCCACTCCCCGCGCAAGAGCTCCACGAGGCGGTAGTCCGTCACGATCACCGCGACCTCGGTGATGTCGTGGAGGTCTGGGTCGAGGCCCCCGAACTCGCAGTCGAGGAAGGCGAAGGCGAAGTCCGGCAAGGAGCGTCTCCCGGTGGGTGCTGGTGCTCCCAACGGGAATCGAACCCGTGTCTTGGCCTTGAGAGGGCCACGTCCTAAACCGCTAGACGATGGGAGCATGAGGCGGGAGCCGCGGATCCTAGCCCCCGTCAGGGGACCGTCAAGGTGACGTTCTACGTCACGCGGAGCGCCGCAAAGCGTCACTCGCGGCGGCTGGGGCCGGGCTCACCGCGCGGAGCCGGCCGGACCGGAATCGGCCCGTTCGGGCTCAGGTTGGGCTCTGGGCCTGCCGATATGTGGGTACGCAAGTCGGGAATTGGCACGGGCATTGCTCTGTGTTTCGGGATGAACGGGAATCTGGGCGTTTCGGCTCGGCCGTTCGGCCGGCGGCAAAGCCGCCGGGTCAAACAGTTTAACAAGGAGAGAGAAGATGAAGAAGCTGAACACCCGGCGCGGCGGTTTCACGCTCATCGAGCTGATGATCGTCGTCGCCATCATCGGGATTCTGGCGGCCATCGCCATTCCGAACTTTCTGCGCTTTCAGTTGAAGGCGAAGTCGAGTGAGGGCAAGACAAACCTCGCTGCTATTCGCACTGCTGAGGAGTCTTACTTCGCGGAGTACGGCGTCTACGTGTCGGCGGATCCGTCGCCGACGGCCATCAACAAGAATCTCAAGACGCCCTACGCGGACGCGGTTGTGGGCGGTGGATTCGCGATTGTCGGATGGTCGCCCGAAGGTGACGTGTTCTTCAACTACGCCGTCGAGACGGCGAGCCCGGACGACGACGGCTTCATGGCCTCGGCGGCGGCGGACATCAACAGCAATGATATCGCGCAGCGCTGGGGCTACCACAAGACCGACGGAGCCGGTGTGAACGTGGCTGGCAAGGACCACGGCAACGGTCTCGGAACGTGTACACGTGGCACGGGTAACACCGTCCTCAATAGCGACGAGGAAGTGGGGCGGTGCACCGTCGAATCGGGCAATAGCGAATTCTAGGACGGCCCGAACGGGGAGGGCCGGGCGCGTCCCGGCCCTCTACCCGTTCGTTTTTTCCGACTGCGGTCACCGGGGAGAGGTCACGATGCGGCGTATGCGGACACGGGGCGGTTTCACACTGGTGGAACTGATGATTGTCGTTGCGCTGATCGGGGTGCTGTCTGCGATCGCGATCCCGGGATTCTTGACCTACCAGGCGCGCGCGCGTCGGGCCGAGTCCTACTCGAACCTCGCCGCCCTGGCGGTCGCCGAGAAGGGCTACGTGGCGACCGGGGGGTCGTTTCACGATTCCGCGCTGCCGTGGCCGGACGCTTCGTCGTATGGCGGACTGGGCACGTCCAAGATGCAGTGGGAGGCCTCGGCCGAGGCGGCCTTCGCCGAGCTGGGCTGGTCGCCCGAGGGCCAGGTCTATTACTCCTACCAGACGAATACGTCCACCAATTGCAGCTGCACGCTGTGTTTCACTGCCACGGCCTACGGCGACGTCGACGGTAACAACAAGGTGTCTGCGGTGATGTACGTCGAGCCCCAGCGCAACGCCGACAGCAGCATCCTCGGTGAGTGCCGTTCGGGCATGGGCGGCGTGTTGGACTTCGGAGCGCCGACGCGCTTCGGATCCGTGACCGGGGTCTACAACGAGGTCGCGGTCCAGCGGATCACGGACGAGTACTGAGCGCAAGGCGCGCTGCAATGCTGCCTGGAAGACGAGTGGAGCGGAGACTCACGGTGCAACGGGTGCTCCCGGGCGTTCTTCTGGTCGCGGCGCTCTTCGTCACCGGCTTCGCACACCGCACGATGGATACCAGTCTCAAGCTCGACCGCGGTGGCGCCTTCGTACCCCAGGCCTCTCACGTGCGTGCCGCGAGCCTGGGCTTCGACGCGCTGTTGTCCGATTACTACTGGCTGCTGGCGGTGCAACTCGTCGGGGCGGACGACGGCCGGGGCGAACTGGACCGTGTGGCACTCGCCCGACTGATCGATGTGGTGACGACGCTCGACCCGTGGGTGGGGCACGCATACCGCTTTGCCGCCGTCTGGCTCACGGATACGCGCGAGAGCGTTCTGGAGGCGAACCGTCTGCTGCGCCGCGGCATCGCCCACCACCCGAAAGAGTGGCGCAACCGGCATTACCTGGGCTTCAACCACTTTTTCTACCTGGGGAACGACGCGGAGGCGGCCGATCTCCTGGAGTCGGCCGTGAGCCTTCCGGGCGCACCTCGCTACATCGGCCCCCTGGTGGCAAAGCTCCGTCAGGAGTCGGGCGGTCTCGACAAGGCCGAGGTCTTCCTGGAGGGACTCGCGGAGTCCACGCCCGATCCCTACTCCCGCGCCGAGTACCTGAAGGCACTCGACGAGGTCTCCACCGAGCGCCGTGCCCGACTGCTCGATGAGGCGCGCGTGGTCTACGTCGAACGCACCGGTCGCGACATCGATCACGTGGAGGATCTGCTCGCCCGGCCGGAGCCGGTGTTGCGGATGCTCCCGCCCGCGCACCCACACTTCCCAGGGTTCGGGTGGGAGATCTCCGAGGAGACCGGCGAGATCGTCTCGTCGTTCTACGGCGTGCGCTATCGCCCCCACGAACACGTAATCGACCGCGAGCGCCGCGAACGCTGGCGAATAGACCCGGAGGTGGGAGAACTCTGATGGATGTCTCCGAGCCGATCGTCCACGTCGAAGGCGTCGTGAAGGACTTCCGGGCAGGCTTCGGGCTTCGGCGCAAGCGCGTTCTGCACGGGATCTCCTTCGGCGTTCGCGAGGGCGAGATCTTCGGCTTCGTGGGTCCCAACGGTGCGGGCAAGACCACGACGCTGAAGGTCCTGATGGGGCTGATCCGGGCCACCGCGGGTCGTGCGACCATCCTCGGTTGCGACGTGCGCGAGACGGCCTTCCGGCGCTACGTGGGCTTCCTGCCCGAGAATCCCTACTTCTACGACTACCTGACGGGTCGCGAGATCCTGCGCTTCTACGCCCGGCTCTCCGGCGTTTCCAAAGCGCGGCGCGACGACCGGGTGGAGGAACTGCTCGGCTGGGTCGGCCTGACCCATGCCGCGGATGCCCGGCTGCGCACCTACTCGAAGGGAATGCTCCAGCGCATCGGCATCGCCCAGGCGCTGGTCCACGACCCACAGGTGGTGTTCCTCGACGAACCCATGAGCGGACTCGATCCGATCGGTCGGATGGAGGTGAGGGAACTCATCCTGCGCCTGCGCAGCGAGGGCAAGACCGTCTTCATGAACACGCACATCCTTACCGACGTGGAGATGGTCTGCGATCGCGTGGCGATCATCGTGAACGGTCGGATCTGCCACGAGGGCGCGATCAACTCCTTCCTCGGCGAGGGGGAGCCCGAAGCGGACCTGGTGCTGGCCGCGGTGCCGCCCGAGGTTTCGACCCGGCTGGAGCAGGAGTTCGCTGCGACGCTGCGGGGCCACGGCGACCGCCTCGAGGTCCGGCTGCGCGAAAAGCACGTGCAGGACGTCTTGTCGGCCGTCCTCGCGGTGGGTGCCCAGGTGATCTCGGTGACGCCGCCCCAGATGTCGCTCGAGTCGGTGTTCCTCCAGGCCGTCGAGGAGGGCGAGTGATGGGCTCGATCTCACGGGTGACGGCGATCGCAACCAACACGGTGCGCGAGGCGGTGCGCAATCGGCTGCTCTACGCGTTGCTCTTCTTCTCCGTGGCCATGATGTGCGCCGGGATCTTTCTCGCCGCGCTTTCCTACGTCGAGGGAGAGAGGGTCCTCCAGAACGTCGGACTGGCCGCGACCCGGATCTTCAGCGTCGCCATCGCGATCTTCGTGGGCGTGAACCTGATCCACAAGGAGGTCGACCGGCGAACTGTTTACACGATTCTGTCGAAGCCGCTCACGCGCGCAGAGTTCCTGGTCGGAAAGTTTGCGGGGCTGGTGCTCACCATCTGGCTGCAGCTCGCGATCATGGTCGTGGTCTTCGTCGCGGTCTCGCTGCTCTCAGGTGCGCCGCTCGACACGGGCCACGCCGCCGCGTTTGTCCTGATCGGAGCCGAACTGGTCCTCGTCGTCGCCGTGGCGACCTTCTTCTCGGCGTTCACATCGCCGATGCTGGCGTCCTTTGCCACCGCGGGGGTCTGGCTCACAGGACACCTGACCCGCGACTTGCGCGACATCGGAGCCAGTTCCCAAAGTGAGGTGGTCCAGAGCGTGACCGCCTGGCTGCACCGCTTGCTGCCGGACCTCGAGAGTTTCAACCTGACCATCGAAGCCGTACACGGTCTGCCCATCTCCGCGGCCGACGTATGGCTCGCGCTCGCCTATGCGGCCGGATACGCGACCCTCGTCCTTTTCGCTGCCATCGCCGTGTTCTACAGGCGCGACTTCCGCTGAGCGCTACGTTCGGCCCATGGGGCCCATCGAGGTGCTTGCCCCGGGCTGGATGGCTGCCCTGGCCGGGATCGGGGGCCTGTTCGTCGGGTCCTTCCTGAACGTGGTGATCCACCGCATGCCGCGGGGAGAATCGGTGGTGGCGCCGCGTTCCCGGTGTCCGGCCTGCCGCCGCACGATTCGCGCCTGGGAGAACGTTCCCGTGCTTTCCTTCCTGGCGCTGCGTGGTCGCTGCGCCGGCTGCGGCGCGTCGATCTCGTGGCGCTACCCCGGAGTGGAAATCCTGACGGGCGCGCTGTTCGCAGCCGTCGCGTTGCGATACGGCGCCACGGTGGAAACCCCGCTCTACTGGGCTCTCGCGGCGGCCTTGGTGGCTGCAGCGGCGATCGACTTCGACCACCGCATCATCCCCGACGAGATCTCGCTGGGCGGCCTCGCGACCGCGCTGGTGGTCGTCCCGCTCCTCGCCTGGCGAGGTGGGGAGCCGCTCGCGGGTGCCTTCGTGCAACCCGTGGTGGGCGCGCTGTTCGGGGGCGGCGCCCTGTGGCTCGTGGGTTTCGTGCATGCCCGGATTTCGGTGGCAATGGGACGACGTTTCGAGCACTGGCCCGGCGAGGACGAGGCGCTACCGCGGCCGCGCAGTCTCGACTACTGGACCTGGTTTCCCGGCGTCGGCTTCGGCGACGTGAAGCTGCTGGCGATGATCGGCGCCGTGCTGGGCCCATTCGGTGTGCTCGAAACGATCCTGGTGGCATCGCTCGCCGGTCTCGTCTTCGGCCTGGCCTGGGCGGCGGTCACGCGGCGCCTGGACGCGCCTTTCGGCTTTGCCCCGGCGATCGCTTGCGGCGCGCTCTTCGTCGTGTTGGTGTCGCCGCGCTTCGTCTGACGCTACGGGTCGACGTTCGCGCGGCGGTCCGCTATTTCAGGCACCGTCGATCCCCGGTCGTCTAACGGCAGGACAGCAGGCTCTGAACCTGCGAATCGAGGTTCGAATCCTCGCCGGGGATCCACTCGCGATGTTCTTCCCGGCCGTTGCCCCGGGTTGGAAGGACCGAAGCGATGTCGGGTCGGCGCAGCGCTCGGACGGCATCGCGGAGCGCCGGTGTCGAAGGCCGCGGCGTCGGGTGCCCGGAAGTTTTTTTCAGTCTTGCCGGGCTGCGATCCACTCCGAGGCTGCGGCGATGCGGGCGACGCTCCGCTCCCTGCCCAGGGCGGCGAGCGTTTCGTAGATCCCGGGCGAGGCGGAGCTTCCCGTGACGGCGACCCGCACGGGCTGGGCGAGCTTGCCCATTCCAACGTCGCCGTGCTCCGCTCGAACCGTCTCGAAGGCCGCCTCGAGCGAAGCGGGCTCCCAGGCGTCCAAGCCGGCCAGGCGGTCGTGGAGGCTGCGCAGGATCGGGAGCGCCCCCGGCCGGAGGAATTTTTTCGCCGCCTTTTCCTCGTAGTCGACGCTGTCGACGAGCAGGAACCGGGCGCGGTGCGCCATGTCGCCCAGCGTGGTGCTTCGCTCGCGCAGCAGGTCCACGAAGTCCGCGAGTTCGGGCGTGGCTTCCACCGGTCTCCCGGCATCCCGGGAAAGGAAGGGCAGCAGCAACCCGATCAGTGCGTCGCGCGGCATCTCCTTCAGATAGTGCTGGGCGAGCCACTCGAGTTTTCCCGGATCGGACTGGGCGGGCGAGCGACTCACGGAGTCGAGGTCGAAGAGCGCGCAGATCTGTTCGCGGGAGAAAATTTCCTGGTCACCGTGCGACCACCCGATGCGGACCAGCCAGTTGAGCAGGGCTTCGGGCAGGTACCCATCGTCCCGGTACTGGAGCACCGAGACGGGATCGCGCCGCTTGCTGAGCTTCTTGCCGCCCTCGCCGAGGATGAGCGGAACGTGGGCGAAGCGCGGCGGCTCGGCGTCGAGAGCGCGGTACAGGGCGATCTGGAAGCAGGTGTTCGCGAGATGGTCGGCGCCGCGGATCACGTGGCTGACCTGCATGTAGAGATCGTCCACCACGACCGCCAGGTTGTAGAGGGGTGATCCGTCGCTGCGGCGGATGTTCATGTCGCCGATCTCGCTGGCCGCCTGTCCCTGCGGACCGAAGACGAGGTCCTCCCAGCCGAGATAGGCGTCCGGATCCAGGCGCAGCCGGACAGTGTGCGGCCCGCAGTCGGGTCCGAGCTCGCTGTCCCGGCAGCGTCCGTCGTAGACCCAGCTCTTCCCGGCGGCCAGGGCTCGTTCGCGGCGCTCTTCGATCTCCTCGCGGGTGCAGATGCACCGGTAGGCGCGGCCCGTATCGAGCAGACGCGCTATGGCGGCGTCGTGCCGCTCCCGGCCCTCGCTCTGGCGCAGGGGCTTCTCGTCGAAGTCGATGCCCAGCCACGCCAGGCCCTCGAGCAGCGCGCGCTCCGACGCCTCGGTCGAGCGCTCCCGGTCCGTGTCCTCGATCCGCAAGGCGTGCTGGCCGCCGTGACGGCGCGCGAAGGCCCAGTTGAACAGGGCTGTGCGTGCCGAACCCATGTGCAGGATGCCCGTCGGGCTCGGGGCGAAACGAGTGCGGACTCCGCTCATGAGCGGGCCGGAGAGTATCCGAGGCGCCGCTGGGGGGCGATTTGGCGCCGGGATCGTGGCTGCAGAGCGGGGCGATTTGCTGCGCGGGGCGCTGTCTGCTAATCGATTCTTGGGTCCAAGGCACTGAATTCTATCCGTTTTTGGACTCCTTGCCGCATGAAAGTCTGCGTGGACCGGCTTACTGATGCTCCGACGAACCTCTGCTTCGAGGCCGATACGGCCTGGTGGCGCACGCATATGCATCCGGGGCCGGAGCTGCCCGCAGAACTCCAGCAGCCGCTCGAGATCGGTCTGCGCGTGCACACGATGGGCGAGGACGTGTACCTCGACGGGGTGCTCGAGGGCGCGTTGCCGCTCGAATGCGGGCGCTGCCTCGCGCGCTATCGTCACAGGCTACGTGAGCCGTTCCGCCTGGTTCTCGAGCCTTCCGGGGCTCGGATGCCCGCGGACCCGGAGGCGGCGCGGGCCTTGGAGCGCGACGGCATGTGTCTGGGAGAGGACGTCGAGACCGGCTGGTACCGCGGACCGGAGATCGAGCTGGCGCCGTTCTTCCACGAGGTGGTGGCGACCGCGTTGCCGGTTCAGCCCCTGTGCCGTGAAGGATGCGCCGGCCTGTGTTCCCGTTGCGGGGGGGATCGCAACCTCACGGACTGTGACTGCCCCGAGTTCGAGAAATCATCGCCCTTCGCCGCGCTCGAGAAGCTGCGTGTGGGGCGCACCGAAGGAGAAGTGTGATGGCGGTTCCGAAGCGCCGCACGTCTCGGTCGAGACGTGACAAGCGGCGCACGCACGATGCGATCGGCGTCTCGCCCCGCAGCAAGTGCCCCCAGTGTGGGGCACCGAAGCTTCCGCACCGGGTGTGCGCCAGCTGCGGGTCCTACAAGGGACGCGAGGTCGTCCCGAGCGACGAGGACTGACCGTTGCTCGCGTTGCTATTCCCGGGCCAGGGCTCTCAGGAGGTCGGTATGGGTCGCGACGCCCACGAGGCGTCGGCGGCGGCTCGGGAAATATTCGAAGCGGCAGACGGGGCGCTCGGCTTCCCGCTCTCGCGGCTGTGTTTCGAGGGTCCCGAGGAAGAGCTCCGGCGCACGGAGATCCAGCAGCCGGCGATCCTCGCCACCAGCATCGCCCTGCTGCGCGCGCTCGAAGAAAAGGGACCGGTCGCCCCGGCCTTCGTCGCGGGCCACAGCCTCGGCGAATACACGGCACTGGTTGCGAGCGGATCGGTGTCGTTCGGAGACGCCGTGCGTCTCGTCCACGCCCGGGGCCGCTTCATGCAGGAAGCGGTACCGGAGGGACGCGGCGCCATGGCCGCCGTCATCGGCGCGACCCGCACGCAGGTCGAGGCGTGCTGCCGGGCCGCAGCGGCCGAGACCGGCCAGATCGTGTCCCCTGCGAACTACAACGCACCGCCGCAGACCGTGATCGCGGGAGACGCTGCCGCCGTTGAGCGCGCGTGCGCCCGGGCGAAGGAGGAGGGGGCGAAACGGACCGTTCCGCTCCCGGTGTCTGCGCCCTTCCACTGTGTCCTGATGGCCCCGGCGGCGGAGAAGCTCTCCCTGGAGCTTTCCGGGATTCGGTTCGCCGATCCCGATCCGCCCGTGGTGACCAACGTGGAGGCAGTGCCGAACGCGGACGGATCCCGGGTCGCGGCGCTCCTGGAGCGCCAGGTGACGGCACCGGTGCGATTCGTCGAAATGGTGCAATCTCTCGCCGACCGGGGGGTGACTCGGGTCCTCGAGGTCGGGCCGGGACGGGTCTCGACAGGGTTGGTGCGCCGGATCGACAAGGAGATCGAGCGCGCGAATTGTTCCACATTCGGTGAGCTGGAGAAGGCCGCGGCCTTCGCGGCACAGGGGGAGCGGAGGGCATGACGACGGAGCTGGAATCGCAGGTAGCCGACATCATCGTCGAGCAGTTGGGTGCGACGAAGGAAGAGATCGTTCCCGAGGCGTCGTTCATCGACGACCTGGGGGCCGATTCGTTGGATATCGTCGAGCTGGTGATGGCGATGGAAGAGAAGTTCGACGTCGAGATCCCCGACGACGACGCCGAAAAGATTCAGACCATCGGCGACGCAATCTCGTACCTGAAGGAACGGCTGGAGAACTGAACCTTTGCCCCCCAGCCCCGCGCGCCAGCGTCGGGTGGTCGTGACCGGGCTCGGTTGCGTCACGCCTCTCGGAGGTGACGCCGCCGAGACCTGGCAGGCCGCCGTAGACGGCAAGAGCGGGGTTGGCCCCATCACATCCTTCGAGACCGAAGGCTTCGCGGTGCGCATCGGCGGAGAGGTGCGTAGCGAACTCGACCTGGGCGGCGTCGCGCCCAAGTTGGCCCGTCGACTCGACCGCATGATCGCATTGGCGGTTGCGGCGGCTCGTGAAGCGGTCGAGGACGCCGACCTGTCCCGAGGCGTGGACCGCGAGCGTGTGGGAGTCGCGATCGGTTCCGGCATCGGGGGACTCGGAACCCTCGAGGAGTGCTTCGCCGTACTGGACCAGCGCGGGCCGAGCCGTATCTCGCCCTTCATGATCCCGATGATCATCAGCAACATGGCGGGGGGTTACGTCGCGATTCTTCACGGGTTGCGCGGGCCGAACCTCTGCCACGTGAGCGCCTGCGCGACGGGCGCCCACTCGATCGGGGAGGCGGCTCGGATCATCGAGCGTGGCGACGCGGACGTGATGCTCGCCGGAGGGTCGGAGGCTGCGAATACCAAGCTGGGTGTCGCGGGCTTCGCGGCGATGCGGGCCCTCTCGACACGCAACGACGACCCGGCCGCGGCCAGTCGGCCGTTCGACGTGGATCGCGACGGATTCGTGATGAGCGAGGGCGCGGCGGTGCTGGTCCTCGAGGAGGCCGAATTCGCCCGGGCGCGGGGGGCCAGAGCCCGGGCGAAGATCCTGGGGTACGGCATGAGCGCGGACGCAGCCCACATGGCGATTCCCACCGAGGAGGCTGAAGGGGCTCAGCGGTGCATGCGGCTCGCGCTGGCCGACGCGGACCTGGCTCCGTCCGACGTGCAGTACCTGAACGCCCACGCGACGAGTACGCCGGCCGGGGATCCCTCGGAGGTACACGCGGTGCGAAGCGTCTTCGGAAGCCACGTGCACAGCCTGGCGGTCTCGTCGACCAAGTCCATGACGGGTCACCTTCTGGGAGCCGCCGGCGCCCTGGAGTCTCTCCTCTGTGTGCGCTCGCTCGAGGCCCAGACCGTCCCGCCCACGATCAATCTCGACCGCCCGGACCCCGAGTGCGATCTCGACCACGTTGCCAACAAGGCCCGGGAGACCCGCGTCGACGTCGCCTTGTCGAATTCCTTCGGCTTCGGTGGCACCAACGCCTCTCTCCTGCTCGGCCGTCTCTGACCGCCGACGCGCGCGAGTCCTTCGATACCGGAGCGCTTCGCGCCGACGGCCCGCGCCGAGGGAGAGGCGGTCGGGCCTCACCTCGCTTCGGCGGCCCTCCAAGGCGGGCGCATCCGTCTTCCCTCTGGCAAACTGGCCCCTGTTCGAGACAGTTCTGGAAAGGAGCGGAAGTGGCGAAGCCCCCCATCGTCATGGCCAGCGATCATCGCGGTGTCCGTTTGAAGCGAGAACTGCGCCGCCGGCTCGAG
>Ga0310342_100000277_pt1 | contig 27430 bp, 23 predicted proteins | sample S15DNA20500_MG_FD_206155 | JGI IMG/M metagenome (GOLD analysis project Ga0310342, IMG submission 206155) | Marine microbial communities from station ALOHA, North Pacific Subtropical Gyre - S1503-DNA-20-500_MG | ecosystem: Environmental > Aquatic > Marine > Oceanic | place: Pacific Ocean: North... | reverse complement strand
CTCTGCTCGTCATGCTCGCTCTGCCTCCCGTACGGGCGGGCGTCGCAGATGCGACGACGTGGTTCTTGCGAGGAGAGTCCTTCCAGTCGGTCGTCGCCGAATCCCTGCCACTCTTCTCGGATGGCCGGTCGTTCACGCTCCAGCGCGCGCAGACTCTGCTGACACCCCTCATCTATGCGCTACCCGTCATGCTCTGGGCGCTCGTAGCGGCAAAGCGCAGCGCGACGTCCTACCGCGTTCTGGCCCTCTGGTGCTCCGTACTCTTCGCGGCGACCATCGCCCAGCAGCGCTTCGCGAATTTGATGGCAGTGCCCTGGGCGCTGACGATCGCGTGCTGCGTCGATTTGGCGCTTCGCACGATCCCTGCCCGGGCAAGGGCGATGCGGTCGGCGGTCGCAATCGCATGCGCGCTGGCAGGCGTGATCCTGCTCGCTCCCCTGGTGACTCCGCTCAAGAACGACTGGGGAACTGCCCAGCGCGCCTTCGCGGGCGAACCCGTCCACACCCGGAGGCATGTCACCGGCCACGAGTCGCTCGTCGCTGCCGCGTCTTGGCTCGCCGCGAACTCTCCCGCGACCGAGGGTTGGCTGTCACCGGAGCCCCGACCGAGCTACGGGGTCCTCACCGCCTGGGGGGATGGCCACGTCACGCGATACGTCGCCCAGCGGCCGACCGTGCAGGACAACTTCGGCGACGATGTCGGCGCCGACGGCTTCGAGGCGGCCGAGCGCTACTTCGCCTCTCCGAACGAGCGCGGAGCCCTCGAAGTCGCTGCAGACCTCCGGATCCGGTACGTGCTGGTGCGCGAAGCAGGCTCTGGACATGCACGGAGGCCCTACGAAGCGCGGAGCATGCTCGTGCGTCTGCACAACCTGCGAGGTTCTGCGGGCAGGCTGCGCCAGGCCGGCGACTCGGTCTTCGCTCCTGCCCTCACGCGTCACCGCCTGATCTACGAGTCGCCAGCCTACGGCGAGCAGACCGGACGCTTCAAGCTCTTCGAGATCGTGAAGGGAGCCCGGGTCGAGGGGCAGACGCTGCCCGGCGCCGTAGTCGAAGGGCGACTCTCGCTGGAGGGCGTAAACGGCCAGCCGTTGGAATACCGGACCTACGGCCGTGCAGATGCGGAGGGTCGCTACGCGGTGCGACTCCCCTACCCGACCGAACCCTTCGCGAGCCAATTCTCGGCAGCCTCCGCGTATGCTCTCGAGACGGCGGGAGTCATCGCCGCGTTCACTCTCGACGAAGCAGCCGTACGAGAAGGCCGGCTCATACAAGGACCCGCCCTTGTCCCCTGATGCGACGACACCGGTCTGGACACGCGCGGCGATCGCGGGCTGCTTCGTGTGGTTCGGCGCCAGGCTGGTCTGGATGGCCGTCTCCGTCGGCGGCTCGGTTCCGCCCGACGAGGTCACCCACGTTGGGCGGGTGCTCGCACACGCCGCCACCTGGGGACTTCCCCACTCCGGCCCCGACAACTACACGCTCGGACTGATCAGCGATCGCCCCTTCCTGTACGGCTGGGTTCTGGGCCGGCTCGCAGCGCTCGGACTCGACAGCCTGCTGTGGCTGCGCCTGGTAAACGTCGCCATGGCGTTGGCGACGGCTGGCTATGGCCTGCGCTTCATTCGGGTCGTGACGCAAGAGCCATTGACCCATGTCGTATTCCTCGTCTGCCTCACCAACACGCTGATGTTCACCGGGATCGGCGCTGCAGTGAGCTACGACAATGGCGCCAACCTGCTGGCAGCGGCCGCCTTCTACTACCTCGCGGAACTCCGTTCCAATTGGGACCCGAAGACCCTGGCGGCTCTGCTGTTGGCAACCGGCCTCGGCTGCCTCACGAAGCGGTCGTTCCTGCCGCTGGCTGCGCTGATCATCGCTGCAGTGCTCTTCCACGAGCGACGACACCTGAAGGACGCCCGCGCTCGCCTCGCAGGGATCGGCCGTCCCTTGTCGGTCGGCATCGCCGTCGTCGCACTCGCGAACATGCTCCTCTACGGCAGCAACCTCGCCCACTACCAGAAGCTGGTTCCGAGCTTCGACCAGGTGGTCGGGCTGGAGGCCGCACGTCAGAACCGCATCTTCGCGCGCGATTTCATCCTGGACGGCTACCGGGAAGGCCGCATCGAATTCGCCCGAGCCCTGCAGCTCACGGCGACGATCGATCACGCGGGCGATCGGAGATCTACCCGCAACCTGCTGGAGATCTCGAGGAGACACGGCGAACGACGTGTCTCTTGGTTCATGTACCCGATCCACTGGAGTTCCATCATGTTCGACCGGAGCCTGGGCTACTTCGGTCATGCCGACCTGTACCGACAGCCCTGGGAGCGTGTCGCGTTCGGCCTCGTCCTGGCCCTCGCGCTCGTGTTCCACGCACGCGGCCGGCGAGGGAGCCAGAGCCCGCTTGCGGGTGAGTTCGGGGGCATCGCCCTCGCCTATGGCCTGGTGCTGCTCGCCCTGGTCAACTATCCGACCTACGCGGAGAAGGGACTGATCGATGCGGGCGTTCAGGGTCGATACCTGTTCCCGGTGTGGGTGCCGCTGATGGGATGGCTCGCGTGCGCGCTCGCCGAGGGTGCCCCGCGCTCCCTCCGCTTGCCGGTCGCCGCCGCGGTGTGCGCGCTCTTCGTCTACTCGGACGGCCCGACCTTCTGGCTGCGAACGTCGCCGGCCTGGTTTGGCTGAGCGAAGACGAGCAGGTCGCTAGGTTCGAGCCTGCCGGCCATCAACGGGCCGAAATCGAGCAATTTGACGGATCATCAGATTTCGGCTTATGGTGTCGAATCGTCGCTCGGAGGAGAAGCTGGATGGCGAACGAGAACCCGAACCCCGAAGCCGGCACTGTCAATCTCTTCGATCCCGAAGTCAGCGCCTGCCCGCAACCCGTCTATCGACGCATGCTCGAGGGCTGCCCCGTCGCTCGCACCAGCCTCGGCGGCGGAGCCGTCATCTCGCGCTACGAAGACGTGACCTGGGCACTCCGACACCCCGAGATCTTCTCGTCGGCCATGGACCTGCAGATCGCGCTCGGCACCGAGCGCCCGATGATCCCGCAACAGATCGACCCGCCGGAGCAGACGAAGTACCGCAAGCTGCTCGACCCGCGCTTTTCGCGGAAGCGAATGCAGGAACTCGCCCCCGCGGTTCGGGCCGACGCGAATCAACTGATCGACGGCTTCATCGAGAACGGCGAGTGCGAGTTCGATCGCGATTTCGCGATCCCGCTGCCCTGCAACGCCTTCCTGCACCTGATGGGGCTGCCTCCGGAAGAACTCGAAACATTCCTGCGGCTCAAGAACGGCATCATTCGGCCGCAGATGCAGACCGAAAACTTCGAGGAGACACAGGACATCCGGGTTCGCACTGGGCGCGAGATCTACGCCTATTTCGAAGACCTGATCGCCCTCCGGCGCAAGCAACCGCTCGATGACCTGATGACCTACCTGGTAACGGCCGAACTCAAGGGCGAGAAGCTCAGCAACGACGAGATCCTCGACATCTGCTTCCTGCTGCTGCTCGCGGGGCTCGACACCGTGACTGCGACCCTCGGCTGCAACATTGCCTACCTAGCTGCAAATCCCGAGCAGAGGCAACGGATCGTCGCTCAACCGAAGCTCGTCGAGGGAGCCGTGGAGGAACTGCTCCGCTGGGAGACCCCGGTCACGGGCGTGCCGCGAGTCCTCAAGCAGGATGTCACCCTGCACGGAGTCGAGATGAAGGAGGGCGAACTCGTCACACTTCTGCTCGGCGCCTCGAACACCGACGACGGGGAGTTCGGCAATGCCGGCGACGTGGACCTCGAGCGTGAGCGCAATCGCCACCTCGCCTTCGGGGGCGGGGCTCACCGCTGCCTCGGCTCGCACCTGGCGCGCATGGAACTGCGCGTCGCCCTCGAAGAGTGGCACAAGAGGATCCCCGACTACGAGATCAAGCCCGGGGAGACGCCCACGTACAGCCCCGGAATTCGGGAGGTGCTGTACCTGCCGATCGTCTGGCCCGCCTCGTCGTGAAGGTGCGGGTGGATTCGGAAGCATGCGTCGGACACGGACGCTGCTACGAGATCGCATCAGCGGTGTTCGGTGACGACGCGCGGGGCCACTGCGTGATCCTGACACCCGAGGTCGCGAAGGAGCACCACGTCGCGACCCGAAAGGCCGAAGCCAACTGCCCCGAGCGCGCGATCGTCATCGAGGAGGAGTGACCTCCCCCTCGGGCACGCGATGAACGGAGGCGCGATGAAGATCGCCCTCGTCATCGAACGCTTCGAGCCCGCTGGCGGCGGCATGGAGGCGGTCGCCTGGCAGGTCGCCCACGGGCTCGCACGAGCTGGCGACGAAGTGCATGTCGTGGCACGGCGCGCGGTGGAATCACACACCGTCAGCCTCCGCCTCGTCGATATCCGATCTCGCTGGCAGCCCCTGCGTGTCTCCCACTTTGCGCGCGCAGCTGCCCAGGCCGCACCCCGCGCAGACTTCGACGTGGTGCACGCATTCAGCCGCACCCTCGAGCAAGATCTCTATCGCGCGGGAGGGGGCAGCCACGCCGATTACATGGAGCGCGTGTATCCGGCCTGGGGACGCCGACTGCGCCGCTGGACGCCCCGGCACGCGCGGCTCCTCGACATCGAGCAGCGCATCTTCGAAGACGAGTCCCAGATGATCCAGTGCGGCTCGGAACTCGTGCGGGGCGAGATCGCCCAGCGCTTCGGCGTACCGGAGCGACGCCTTGCAACGATCTACAACGGCATCGATGCCGCGCGCTTTCGGCCCAGCGAGGGACCGGCCCGCGACGCCGCCCCGGTCTGGTTGTTCGCGGGCTCGGGCTGGCGGCGCAAGGGGCTCGACACCGCCTTGGCCGCGCTGGCCGCCGGACCGAAGGAAGCTCGACTCCAGGTTGCGGGCCGCGACGCGACCCCGGCCTGGGAGCGGATGGCGGCCGGGCTCGGCATCGCCGACCGGGTTTCGTTTCTCGGGCCCCAGAGTGACATGCCGACGCTGTACGCGCAGGTCGACGGCCTTCTGCTGCCCACGCGCTACGACGCATTCGCGAACGTGTGTCTCGAGGCCGCGGCTTCGGGCCTGCCCGTCGTGACGAGCGGCACGAACGGAAGCAGCGAGCTCCTGCGGGACGCCGCGGTGGTCGTCCAGGATCCCGAAGACGTAACGGGATTCGCGGCAGCGCTCGAACGACTCGCCGATTCTGCGCTGCGCGCAGAGCTCGGGCGGCGGGCGCGCACGATCGCCGAATCGCACACCTGGGCGAGCCACATCGATCAGTTGCGGGACCTGTATCGGAAACTACGCGGATGACCCCGGATCCCGACATCCTCGGCGCGTCAGTGCCGCTTCGACTCAACGCCTGGCACGGCGCCCGGGACGAACGCACCCCGTCGAAGCTCATCGAGGCGGCGGTCTCCGGCCGCGAAGAACCCGGCGCACAGACGCTCAAGGCGGATCACCGGTCTTCGGTGGTCGCCGTCACGACGACCGGGTACGCGGTGGTCGTCAAGGAGGTCCGCAAGGCGGGAGTCCGGCGTCGGGTGGCAGACGCCGTTCGGGGATCGCCGGCAAGGCGGGCCTGGACGGCCGGGCGCCGGCTGATCGAATCGGGTGCCGGCGCGGCCCTGCCGCTCGCGTTCCTCGAGCAGCGCACCCTGGGCGTTCCGGTGCGCTCCGTGCTGGTTTCTCTCGATCTGCGGGCCGTTCCGACGGCTGCGGAGCGTCTGCAACGGCCCGAGCAACGCGAGTCGACCTTGGCTGCGCTGGCGGACCTGCTCCTCGCGCTCCACCGAAGCGGCGCGATCCACGGCGACCTACGCGCCCAGCACGTTCACCTCGACACCAAGCCGCGGCTGATCGATCTCGAGGCGGTCCGCTTCCGCACGCGGCTGTCCGACGCGCAGCGGATCGAGGACCTCGCCCAGCTGAACGCCTCGATCCCCGACGCGGCCGCAAGCGCCCGCGAGAGACGAGCCGCGTTCGAGCACTACGCGAGTGTTCTGCCCTTCGACGCCAAGGCTGCAGACGTTGTGGCGCAGATCGAGCGAAGGAGCATCGCCCGGAGACACCTCTACCGGGGCGCCGCTACTTGCTGACCGAGAGCCACTCGTAATAGCTCGAAGAGTCTCCGATGCGGCCCGAAGGACCTTCTTCCAACCGCAGCCGATCCTCGCTTCCGACGCTCTCCACGATCTCCTGGAAGGCAGCGATCTTTCGGGCCGGGTCGTCCTGATTCAGGCCGTGAAAAACGATTTGGACCTTCGGGCGAGCCTCCAGCACGTTGAAGACGAGGGTCGCCAACGTGAACAGCTTGCCGATTTCTTCCTGGGCCTCCACGGAGAATCGGGGCACCGAAACCTCGGTCAACTCGAGCTTGTATTCGAGACGCATGAGCGCACTCTGACGCCGGCCGTGCAGCGTGTCAACTGCTGCCCGACGGATCGCACAGCCGCACACTTCGCGACCTCTTCCCGTCCATCCCCACGAGAGCGCAACCGGATTCCAGCCGATACCATCGCCCGCCGCAGGCATCCACGGAGGGGTGAGATGAGCCGCACGACGAAACCCGAGCGCGGAACCAGGCTCCCGAAGAGCGTCCTCGCACTGCTGGCCTGTCTCTCCCTCGGTTGCTCGACCCTGCTGCCTCCGCCGTCGAACGAGCCGGCGTCGCTCGATATCGAGTACCAAGAATTCGTTCTCGACAACGGGCTCACGTTGATCGTCCATACCGACCGCAAGGCACCGATCGTCGCAGTGAACGTCTGGTACCACGTCGGCTCCAAGAACGAGAGGCCCGGCAAGACGGGCTTCGCCCACCTCTTCGAGCATCTGATGTTCAACGGCAGCGAGAACTACGACGACGACTACTTCGGGCCCTTCGATCGGGTCGGTGCCACCGACATGAACGGCACGACCAACAGCGACCGAACCAACTACTTCCAGAACGTCCCCACCAACGCCCTCGACATGGCTCTGTTCATGGAGTCGGACCGCATGGGCCACCTGCTCGGCGCGATCGATCAGGAGAAGCTCGACGAGCAACGCGGGGTCGTACAGAACGAGAAGCGTCAGGGTGAGAACCAGCCCTACGGCAAGGTCTTCAGGCTTCTCACAGAGCAGAGCTATCCGGGAGGACACCCCTACTCGTGGTCGACCATCGGCTCCATGGAAGACCTCGATGCCGCAAGCCTGGAAGACGTACAAGAGTGGTTCAAGGCCTACTACGGGGCCGCCAATGCCGTGATCGCGGTCGCCGGCGACGTCGATGCCGAGGAGGTACGAGCCCGGGTCGAGCGTTACTTCGGTGACATCCCCAGCGGACCCCCGATCGAGCGACAGCAGGCCTGGATCGCGAAGCGCACCGGCGAGCGGCGGATGATCGCCGAGGATCGCGTGCCCCAGGGTCGGGTCCTGTTCGCCTGGAACATCCCGGCCATCGGAACCGCAGACGGCGACTATCTCGACCTCCTGAGCACGATCCTCGCCCAGGACAAGAGTTCACCGCTCTACAAGCGCCTGGTCTACGAGGACCAGATCGCGACGGACGTCACCGCCTTCGTCTGGCTGCGCGAGATCGGGGGGATCTTCGTCGTTTGGGCAACCGCGGCTCAGGGACAGAGCCTCGCCCACGTGGAGAGCGTCCTTCAAGCAGAGATCGAGGCATTCCTCGACCGCGGCCCGACGGCCACCGAACTCGGCGTCGCGCAGGTTCAGCACCGTTCGGCGTTCTTGCGCGGTATCGAACGCATCGGCGGCTTCGGCGGAAAGTCCGACATCCTGGCGCGCAGCAAGGTTCTCGGCGGCAGCCCCGACGCCTACCGGACGAGCCTCGATCGCATGGCGGCTGCCGACCCGCAGGCTCTCGATGCGGCCGCCAAGCGCTGGCTGACCGATGGCCGGCTCGTGATGGAGATCCGGCCCTACCCGACCTACGGCACGAAGGAGAGCGATGTCGACCGCGCGAAGCTCCCGAGTGCCGGAGAGCCACCGAAGGCACGCTTCCCCAGCTTCGAGCGCGCAGAACTCGCGAACGGACTGCAGCTCATCCTCGCCCGCCGCGATGCGATTCCGGTGGTCGACGTCGAACTGCTCGTCGACGCCGGCTACGCGGCGGACCAGTTCTCCCGCGAAGGCACGGCCAGCCTGGCACTCTCGATGCTCGACGAGGGCACCGAGAAGAGGAGTTCGCTCGAGATCAGCCAAGAACTCTCCGCGCTGGGCGCGGAACTCTCCACGGGATCGAACCTCGACGTCTCGAGCGTCTCTCTCTCTGCGCTGGTGGAGAATCTCGACGAGTCTCTCGACATCTTCGCGGACGTCATCCTGAACCCGGCCTTCGATCTCGAGGAGTTCGAGCGCCTGAAGCGTCAGCAGTTGGCCGCGATCCAGCGCGAGAAGGTGACGCCGCGATCGATGGCCCTGCGGGTCTTCCCGCGTCTGCTCTACGGGAAGGGCCACGCCTACGGGATCTCCTTCACGGGATCCGGCACCGAAGAGTCGGTTGCGGGAATCACGACCGACCATCTCCGCGACTTTCACCGGAGCTGGTTCAGGCCGAACCACGCAGTGCTGGTCATCGTAGGAGACACGACTCTCGCGGAGATTCGGCCGAAGCTCGATGCGCTCTTCGCCGGCTGGCAAGCGGGCGAAGCCCCCGAGAAGAACGTCGGGCAGGTCGAGTTGCCGAACGCTTCGGCGGTCTACCTGGTCGATCGGCCGGGATCCCTGCAGTCGATCCTCTTTGCGGGCCATCTCGCCCCGCCGAAGGCCAACCCGAACGAGATCTCGATCGAGGCCATGAACGAAGTCCTCGGTGGAAGCTTCTCGGCGCGGATCAACATGAACCTGCGCGAGGACAAGCACTGGGCCTACGGTGCGCGGAGTTTTTTCTTCGACGCCCAGGGGCAGCGGCCGTTCATCGCCTACGCACCGGTTCAAACGGACAAGACAGCCGACTCCATGCTCGAGATTCAGAAGGAGATCTCGGACATCACCACAGGGCGTCCGCCAGCAGCCGATGAGCGCGACCGGGCCATCGACAAGAAGACCCTCACCCTCCCCGGTCGCTGGGAAACGGGCAGCGCAGTGGGCAACTCGATTGCGCAGATGGTCCGCTTCGGCTTCCCGGACGACTACTGGGATCAGTACCCCGCGAAGATGCGCGAGCAGACCGCAGCGCAGCTGGGCGAAGCCGCGCGCCAAGTCCTGCACCCGGACCGGCTCACGTGGGTCGTGGTCGGTGATCGCGCGGAGATCGAGGCCAGCATCCGAGCGGCGGGCTTCGGCCCACTCCACCTCGTTGACGCAGACGGCAACGCCGTCGAATCGGAAGGCGAGGCGGCCTCCGCCCGATAATCATACGTGGCTTTTCGGCCCCAACAAGAACCTCTGCGAATCGGCACTAGAGTTGCCGATACGCATCGATGATGGACTCCGCTCCGCTTCTCGACGTCCAGAATCTCGTCACCTCCTTCCGCACGGAGGAAGGCCCCGTGCGCGCGGTCGACGACGTCAGCTTTCAAGTTGCGCCGGGCAAGACGCTGGCCATCGTCGGCGAGTCGGGCTGCGGCAAGAGCGTCACCGCACTGTCGATCATGCGGCTCATCCCCGAAGACAACGGCTCGATCGAAGCGGGACGCATCCTACTCGACGGCGAAGATCTCCTCTCCCTGCCGATCAAGGCGATGCGCGGCGTCCGGGGCAACCGCATCTCGATGATCTTCCAGGAGCCGATGACCGCCTTGAACCCGGTCGTGACCATCGGCAAGCAGATCATCGAGGTCTTCCAGATCCACCAGGGCCTCGCCCGCAAGCAGGCACGGGATGCCGCGATCCATGCCCTGGGCACGGTCCGCATTCCCGATCCGGAGCGCCGGGTCGACGAGTACCCGTTCCAGATGTCCGGCGGCATGCGCCAGCGCGTGATGATCGCGATGGCGCTCGCTTGCGAACCGCGGCTACTGATCGCCGACGAGCCGACCACGGCCCTCGACGTCACGATCCAGGCCCAGATCCTGAAGCTGATGAAGCAACTGCAGAAGCAGCGCGGTACGTCGATCCTGTTCATCACTCACGATCTCGGCGTGGTCGCCGGCATGGCCGACGAAGTCCTCATCATGTACGCGGGCAAGGCGGTGGAGAGGGGGAGCACGCTCCAGATCTTCGAGCGCCCGTCGCATCCCTACACCCAGGGGCTGATGAACTCGATTCCCAGCCTCGACTCGGAGCGCAAGGCGCCACTCGCGACCATCGAAGGCACGGTTCCAGGCTTGCACGAGCTGCCCCCAGGCTGTCGTTTCCATCCCCGCTGCAGCCACGCGGGAAAACCGTGCCTCGAGACCGCGCCGGAGCTGCTGGAGGTCGAGACCGACCACCGCACGGCCTGCCATTGGGCCGCAGGAACCCTCGAATCGTGAGTGCCCTCCTCGAAGTCGAGGGCCTGAACATGCACTTCCCGATCCGGGGCGGCGTCCTGCGTCGCAACATCGGGCTCGTCTACGCGGTGAACGACGTGAGCTTCGAACTCGAAGCAGGCGAGACTCTCGGCATCGTCGGCGAGTCGGGCTGCGGCAAGACCACCCTGGGACGCGCCCTGCTCCGGCTCTACGAGCCGACTTCCGGTTCGGTGCGATTCCAGGGAAAGGAAGTCGGCTCGCTCGAAGGCGAGGCACTCAAGTCCCTGCGCGGCGACGCGCAGATGGTCTTCCAGGATCCCTACACCTCGCTCAACCCACGCCGTACCATCCAGCGAACTCTCGAGGAGCCCCTCGTCCTGCACGGCGTGACGTCGAGGGACGAGCGGCGCGCCCGGGTTCGCCAACTGGTCGACACCGTGGGCCTGCGGGCGTCCGACCTGCCCAAGTACCCCCACGAGTTCAGCGGCGGCCAGCGCCAGCGGATCGGCATCGCGAGGGCCCTGATCCTCGAACCGCGTCTCGTGATCGCCGACGAGCCCGTATCGGCCCTCGACGTCTCGATCCAGTCCCAGGTGCTGAACCTGATGGTGGAGCTCCAGAAGGACCGCGGGCTCGCCTACATCTTCATCTCGCACGACCTGACGGTGGTGAAGTACATCTCGGACCGAATCGCGGTGATGTATCTCGGCCGTATCGTGGAACTCGCCGACGCCGACGACATTCATGCGAACCCGCGCCATCCATACACCCAGGCCCTGCTCGCCGCCGTACCGACCGCCGACCCGCGCCGCACACCGAGCGAAGACAACCTGGAAGGCGACGTTCCAAACCCCAGCGACCCTCCGCCGGGTTGCCCATTCCAGACCCGATGCCGTTTCGCCGTCGATCGCTGTCGCAGCGAGCTTCCGCTGCTGCAAGCAGTGTCCGGCGATACCTCGCACCGGGTGGCCTGCCACCGCGCCGACGAAATCCAACAGGAGGGGACCCCTTCGTGAAGCACTCGATGACCGGGCTGCTGGTGATCGCCGCCATGCTCGCCGGCTGTGGCGACGGCGCCGGAACTCCCACGGCGGGGTTCGACGGCGATGGCCCGAAGATCTTCTACGACCGGCGGGGCACGGCCCACAAGACGCTCGACCCTCCGCGCCAGTTCGACTCCGCATCCGCGGACATCATCATGAACGTCTACGACACGCTGCTCGAGTACCACTACCTCGCGCGTCCATACCGCATGGCTCCCAACCTGCTAAGCGAGCTTCCGGAGAAGCAGGAAGACGGCAAGACCTACGTGTTCCGGCTTCGGAAGGGCATCCACTTCCACGACGATGCATGCTTCGAAGGCGGCAAGGGCCGCGAGTTGGTTGCCGACGATGCCATCTACTCGATCCAGCGCTTCGCGGATGCCAACGTCAACATCAAGAGCTGGGTGCTGCTGGCCGGCTACATCGAAGGCTTGGACGACTTCCGCGACAAGTCACGCGCGGTCGGCAAGGACATCGACTACGCGGCGCAGCCTGTCTCGGGTCTCCGCAAACTCGACTCGCACAGCTTCGAGGTGGAGTTCACACGAGACACGCCACTCGCCCTCTTCCCCTTCGCGATGACCTCCCTGTCGATCGTCCCCCGCGAGGCCGTGGAAAAGTATGGGGAGGACTTCGCTCAGCACCCGGTCGGGACCGGCCCCTTCACGATCAAGCGCTTCTCGCGCCGCGGCACGATGATCCTGGCCCGCAACCCCAATTACCACGGCACCTATCCGGCCGAAGGCGCACCGGACGACGCGGAGAACGGCCTGCTCGCGTACGCCGGCCGACAGACGCCCTTCCTCGACGAGGTGCACATGCCGCTCATCGAGGAGGCCCAGCCTGCGATGCTGAAGTTCCGCAAGGCCGAACTCGACTGGATCGGCATCAACAAGGACGACTTCCCGAACATGGCCTACAAGGCCGAAGACGGGAGCTTTCACCTGAAGGACGAGTACGCCCGCCTCTACCACAGTTACGTCGAGCCGGGTCTCAGCGCGGAGTACTTCTCCTTCAACCTCCGGGATTCGCTCTGGCGGGGAGAAAAGGGCAAGGCCCTTCGCCAGGCAATCGCCTGGTCGATCGACACCCCCGCCTTCATCGAGTTGCTCTCGAATGGCCGGGGCTTGCCAATGGCGACGATCGTTCCGCAAACCATTGCCGGGAACGAGAATGACATCGGTTTCAGCTACTACCAGCAGGACCGAGAGAAAGCCAGGCAGAAGCTTGCCGAGGCGGGTTATCCCGAGGGCCGTGGCCTGCCCGAAATCCACTTCGAGTACCGCTCCGCCACCAAGGATGCGCGCCAGGGCTTCGAATTCATCCGCAACGAACTCGCCGCCGTGGGCATCCGCGCGAAGGCGAACTTCAACACCTTCTCGGCGTTCTTGAAGAAGATCGAGTCGGGCAACTTCCAGGTCGCTTCTGCGGGCTGGGCTGCCGACTATCCGGACGGCGAGAACTTCTACCAGCTCCTCTACTCACCCAACAAGACCCCCGGCCCCAACTCGAGCACCTTCAACCACCCCGAGTACGACGCCCTCTACGAGCAGATCCGGTCGATGCCGAACGGCCCGGAGCGCTTTGCGATCTTCCGGCGTATGTCGGAGATCATCAAGGACGAGGTCCCACTACTGCTCCGATTCAACGGCCTCGCCTTCGGCATCTACCAGCGGAACGTGCGCAATCTGAAGCGGCACATGCTCGTCGAAAAGGCGTACAAGTACCTCGACAAGGTCGGGAGCCCGGTCCTGTGACGGCCCTGCGGCAGATCTGAATCGATGGGAGCCTACGTCGCTCGCCGATTGCTCCAGATGATCCCGATCATCCTCGGGGTGGCCGGACTCGTGTTCGTCCTTTTCACGACCGTCGGCGAAGACCCGGTGCGGGTGGCGCTGGGCCAGCACGCCACGCCCGAAGCCATCGCCGAACTGCGAGCGCTCTGGGGGCTCGACCAGCCCATGTGGCTCCAGTTCGTCGACTTCCTGCGACAGATCGCGACCTTCGATTACGGACGCTCGTTCAACACCGGCGAGCCGCTCTCCGAAATGTTCCGGCAGGGGGCCCTCGTCTCGCTGTCGCTCACGGTCTTCCCCTACGTGCTGGGGACTCTCACCAATGTCTCCATCGCGCTCCTGGTCGCCTACTACCGGGGATCGCTCTTCGACCGCTTCTCGACCGCGATTTTCGTCGCCTCGATGAGCATCTCGTACCTCGTCTACATCATCGCGTTCCAGTACCTGCTCGCCTACCAGGCAGGAGCCTTCCCGATCAACGGCTACGAGTCGGGCTGGTCGGGCATTCCATATCTGCTGCTGCCCTGGCTCATCATCATGGTCGTCACCGCGGGCCCAGACATTCGCATCTACCGCACGGTCTTTCTCGACGAGACCCGGGCCGACTACGTCCGTACGGCTTTTGCGAAGGGCGCATCCGAAGCCGCCGTGATCTTCCGCCACATCCTCAAGAACGCGCTGATCCCGATCCTCACGCACGTCGTGATCGGCATCCCCTTCCTGATCCTCGGTGCCTTCTTGATGGAGCGCTTCTTCAGCATCCCGGGTGTTGGCGACATCATGATCACGGCGATCCACAACGGCGACTTCCCGATCCTGAAGGGACTCACCGTGCTGATCGCGATCGCCTATGCGCTCTTCAACCTCATCACCGATCTCCTCTACGCCGTGGTGGACCCGCGGGTGCAACTGTCATGACGGCCGTAGCGGCGGAAGAGACGAGGACGATGGGACGGGCGCAGGCCCAGAGCCTCGGCCGCCGAGCAGCCCGCAGCCTGCGCCGGGACCGCACCGCCGTGGTGTGCTTCGTGATCATCGCCGCATACGTCGGAGTCGCCCTGCTCGGCTACGCCGGCCTGCTTCCGGATTTTCAGGAACGAGTCGGCGGCAGCTACGAGCCGCCCTCTCTGTCGTTCGCGAAGATCTTCGGAACCGACATCTTCGGCCGCTCGATCCTCTACAAGATCCTGGCGGGCACCCAGACCGCCATGACGATTGGCTTCATCGTGACGGGCATCAGCCTGCCGATCGGGATCATCCTCGGCGCACTGTCCGGCTACTACGGCGGCCGCGTCGACGCCGGAATCGTGTGGCTCTACTCGGTGATCTCCTCGGTGCCGTCTATCCTCTTGATCGTAGGCATCTCCTACGTGCTCGAGAAGGGCATCGTGGCCATCTGCATCGCGCTGGGCGCCGTAAGCTGGGTGGGGCTCTGCCGCCTGATCCGCGGGGAGGTCTTGAAACACCGCAATCGGGAGTATGTCCTCGCAGTTCGGCTCCTGGGCGCCAGCGATGCCGTCATCATCTTCCGCCACATCCTGCCCAACGTGGTTCACCTCGCGATCGTGACCGCCTCACTGCTGGTGCTGTCCTCGATCAAGTCCGAGGTGATCCTCACCTTTCTCGGCGTGGGCATCCAGAACGGGGCGAGTTGGGGGACGATGATCACCGACGCGACGGGAGAACTCGTGACCGGCATCTGGTGGCCGCTCGCCGGCGTCACCAGCGCCATGTTCCTGATCATCTACGCACTGAACGTGGCCGGCGACGCCTTGCGCGACGCGCTGGACCCCAAGCTCATCGACTAGCCTCTTCCAGCACGAACGCGCGCGACGACAGGTCGCGGTTCAACTCGGCAGTCCGAAAGTGGAAGGATGCGCGAGCCCCCTGCGCTGGAAAGTCGATCTCAATTCCGTGGGCGAAAACACTTTCTCCGCGAGCCCGATAGTCGCTGTATCGGGCCTCCCACACGAGAAGGCCGTCGGCGGCGCGCTGACGAACGCGCGCGAGCCGGCCAGAGCCGTCGAAGTCGAACACCCGCCGTGAGCCGTCTTTGGCGGAGCGGAACGCGAGCAGCAGCGCCCCGTCGTCGAGCGACCCAGCGGATTCGAGCACCGAACTCGGATCGAGAGGCGCACCCAGCAGCAGGCTCACGGCCTCCTCGGGCTCCAGATCGATTCGAGCCACCTGCCACAGCAAGCCGCTCTCCAACTCGCCTTCTTCTATGCCGGGCTTGCTGGCATCGAAGAAGTGGTAGCGGGTTCCGTCCGTGGCGAGGACCGCCACGACCTGGTCGAAGAGCCCGAGGATCTCGACCCGCAGGCTCGCGGGACGCATCACCGCGATTCGCTGCGGCCGGCTGAAGCTCAGCTTCGGCGCCTCCAGGCGGACACGGGCCGCCCCCACGAGGGAGTGCCGCCACCCGGCTGTCGTGGCCAGCGCACCGGCCAGAAAGACGACTCGCGGATCTTCGACGCCAATGGCCACCGCGCGATCGAGAGGCTCGAAGCGAGAGGAACTCGTGAGAGTCGCGCAACCCGACAGCAGCAAGGCGACGGTCGCGAAGACCGCAGGCCGGATCACTGCTCGTTCAGCTCTCGTCGCAGCCGGTCGATCTTTTCGAGGAGGTCCGGCTGCTCGTCCTCGCGGCGCTCGAGGCGCACGGCCTCCTGGTAGAACTCGAATGCCCGGCGGCGCTCGTCGAGAGCCATGTGGACATCACCGAGGTGCTCGGAGATCACCGGGTCGCCACCCGTCAACTCGGCGGCGTGGAAGAGCTGGGCCCGGGCACGCTCGAGAAAGACCAGGCGTCGCGTGGCCTCGGCCGTCCCAACCAGGGGAAGGGCGCGCATGTAGTAGACCCATCCGAGGCTGTCGGTGATGTAACCGTCATTCGGGCGCTGATCGAGTGCCCGCAGGATCATATGCTCGGCTTCGTCGAGGTTCTCGCCCCGCTCCGCCCAGGTGTATCCGATGTAGTTGAGCGCGTGCGGATTGTCGGGGTTGCTTTCCAGGGCGAGGCGCATGTACTCGAGGGCTTCGTCCACCCGCCTCGCCGTCCCGTAGCAGACACCCAACTGGTACAGGACTTCGTCGTCGCCGGGTGACTCTTCTCGCATCGCGTGGAGCAGTTCGAGAGCCTCGTCGAAGCGCTCGATCCGGGTCAGGAGTTCGGCGGTGTGAAACGCGAGCGCCCGGCTGGGGCGCAGAAGCCGCAACTTCTCCACCTCGACGAGAGCGGCTTCGTAGTCCTCCCGATCTTCGTAGATCGAGGCGAGCTGGAGCCGGGATTCACCGAAGGCCGGGTGGTACTCGGGGACCAGTCTGAAGAGCTTCAGCGCACGGTCGTCGTCACCCATGTTGCGGACTACCTGCCCGAGCGAGTACGCGAGTTCGAAGTGCTCCGGATGGCGGGCGAAAGCCGCTTCCAGCCGCGCGGCCGCCTGCTCGTATCGACCTGCTGCGAACTCCAGGGACGCGTAGCGCCGGATGGCCTGCAGGTCGTCGGGGTGGGCGGCGATGATCCGCGCATAGGTATCCAGCGCGCCGTCGAGATCGTTGATGGCGATCTGCGCTTCGCCCAGCGACACGAGCGTGCCGAAGTGGTCGGGGCGCTTGACGAGCACTTCGCGGTAGAGCTCAATCTCCGCGGCGCGATCGTCCATCGCTCGCAACATGCGGGCGAGCCGGCTGTAGAGAATCGGGCGGTCCGGGTGATGCTCGAGTGCGTCGCGGATCACCTGAACGGCCGAATCTCGCCTGCCCAGGTGCTCGTACACCGTGGCGAGCGCCATGTGCCCGTCGAGCATCTCGGGGTGCTCATCCACCAGCCGCAGGGTGATCTGGAGCGCTTCGGACAAGCGGGAGCGCTCGAGGTAGATCTGGTAGAGCAGCACCACGGCACGCGGACTGACCGGCAGGCCGTCCGCTCCGAGCAGTACCGACTCGACACTCGCGAGGTCGAGGCGGATGCGATGGATCCGCGCGAGGAAGAGCCGGGTGTCCTCGTCATCGGGCTCGAGCGCGAAGGCCCGATTCGCGTGGACGGCGGCGGTGTCTATATCGTCGAGCTTCAGCGCGAGTCGCGCGAGCTTCCGGTGGATATAGGCGGAGTGGGGATCCTTGTGGGAGGCTCGCAGATAGGCGTCGCGTGCCTCTTCGAAGCGTGCCTCCTGGGCCGCGAGTTCGCCGACCAGGACGTCGTAGTCGACGGGCGCGTCGGGCCGGGCGACCTCGGCAGCGGGCAGGCTCTCGTGCGGGGCGCGCTCGCTGAGAGCAGGATCGTGGTTCGAGAGCGATGCACACCCCCCCGAGCCCCACGCCAGAGCGAGAACTCCGACAAGCCATCGCATCCCGCTCACCTGCACCTCGCTCCTCTCCGGGCGCCTCGATGCGCCACTCAGCCCAGATACCCCCCCTTGCGGAGGTAGTCGACCAGGGTGTCCACACTCTCATCGACCGTCTGGTCGTTCGAATCAATCACCAACTCGGGCTTTTCGGGCTCTTCGTAGGGCGCCGAGATCCCCGTAAATTCGGGAATTTCGCCCGCGCGGGCCTTCTTGTAGAGCCCCTTCACGTCTCGGGATTCGCAGGTTTCGAGACTCGCGTCCACATACGCCTCGACGAAGTCGCCCTCGCCCATGATCGCCCGAACCGCGTCACGGTCCACACGGTAGGGCGAGATGAAGGAAGAGAATACGATCGCGCCGACGTCGGTGAAGAGCTTTGCCACCTCGCCGATGCGGCGGATGTTCTCGCTGCGGTCCTCGGGCGAAAATCCGAGGTTGCTGTTGAGACCCTGACGGATGTTGTCGCCGTCCAGGATGTACGTGAGCCGGCCTTCGTCGGCCAGTCTTCTCTCGGCGGCAACCGCAATCGTCGACTTGCCGGAGCCGGAAAGGCCCGTCAGCCAGACGGTCACGCCATGCTGGCCGAGACGGTCCTCGCGGTCGGTTCGCGAGACCTGGCCTTCGTGCCAGGTGAGGTTCTTGGACTTCGGCTCTGCCACGGCTGCGTCATCCCTCGTCGTCGGTGCGGGTGAGTCGGATCGCGAATTGCGGACTCCCCACGATAGCGCCGAACGGCAATAAGTGCATGCAGATCGGTCGCTTAGGACAGCGCGTGGGCCTCCTCGACGATACGCGCCGCAGCCCGGTCGACGTCTTCCTGCGTCGTGCTGCGGCCCAGACCGATTCGGATGGACGAGTTGGCTTGGGCCTCGCTCAAGCCCAGCGCGAGCAACACGTGGCTCGGCGCCGGGTTCGCGGTCGTGCAGGCGGATCCCGACGAGATCGCCACATCGTGCAGCGCCAGCAGCAAGCGGCCGGCATCGACCCCTGCGAGCGTGAGACTCAGGTTCCCGGGCAGACGCGCATCCGCATGGCCGTTGCACGTGACGCCGGGCAGCGCGTCCGACAGCGCACGCCACATCCGCTCGCGCAGTTCCCGCAGCCGCTTCGACTCGACCTCGAGTTCCTCCGCACACAGTTCGAGGGCGCGCGCCATCCCGACGATCAGCGGAACCGGCAGGGTGCCGGAACGAAGGCCCCCTTCGTGTCCCCCGCCGTGCTGCACCGGCGCGAGCCGCACCCGCGGACGTCTTTGCCGAACGAAGAGCGCACCCACACCCTTGGGGCCGTAGAACTTGTGGGCAGACAAGGAGAGCAAGTCCACACCGAGGCTGTCGACGTGCACGGGGATCTTGCCCACCGCCTGCGCGGCGTCGGTGTGGAGCGGGACGCCCCGATCCCTGCAAATGGCCGCAATCCGCTCGACTGGTTGCAGAACGCCGATCTCGTTGTTGGCCAGCATCACCGAGACGACCGCGGTGCGATCGCTGATTGCCTCTGCCACTCGCTCGGGGTCGACAAGACCATCGGACGCGACCGGAAGCCGGGTCACCGCGAAGCCCTCGGCCTCGAGCGCCGCGCAGACGTCCAGCACCGCGGGATGCTCGCTCGCGACGGTAACCAGGTGGTCGCGGTGTTGCCTTCGGAGCCGCGCCGATCCCAGCAGCGCCAGGTTGTTCGCCTCGGTGGCTCCGCTCGTGAAGAAGATCTCGCGAGGCTCGGCGCCCAGCAGCGCAGCAATCTGCTCCCGGGCGTTGTCCACTGCAGCAGCCGCCCGCCGTCCGGGCGCGTGAGTCAGGCTCGCGGCGTTGCCAAAGTCCTCTGCAAAGAATGGCAGCATCGCCTCGACGACGCGCGAATCCACTGGCGTAGTGGCGTGGTGGTCGAGGTATATCGGAGGGCGTCGACCGTCAGGCTGCAAGGGCTGCAGGGAGCGCGGCCGTCAGGCCGCGAAGGAATCGCCGCAGCCACAGGTGTTCGATGCGTTCGGGTTCCCGATCTTGAACCCCGACTCCTGCAGCGTGTCGACGAAGTCGAGCGTAGAGCCCACCAGGTAGAGTGCGCTCTTCTCGTCGACGACGACCTTCACGGACCCCGCCTCGATCTCCGTGTCGATCTCCTTCCGCTCGTCGTCGAAGGAGAGTTCGTAACGCAGGCCCGAGCAGCCGCCCCCCACGACCTTCATGCGAAGTCCGTGCGTTTCCAGCTTCCCTTCCTCTTCGAGCAGGGCCTGGAGTCGGCTCTGGGCGGCATCGGTTATCTGGATCATCTCGTACCTCACTCGCGAGCCGGCAGAGTAGCGCAATCACCCCGCTCCAGCCGATTTCTCGTCCTGATCGGCATCCCGGCCGCTTCTCTCGAGCCAGAGGAAGATCTCGCGGTTGCCCTTGGGCCCCGCAATCCGACAGTCGCTGCGTCCAATCTGCCTGTAGCCGAAGTCTTCCGCGAAGGCCTGGATGCCATCGCAGGCTTGGCGTCGCAAGGCGTCCTCCCTCACCACGCCGCCCTTGCCCACATGCTCCCTGCCTACTTCGAACTGCGGTTTCACGAGCGCCAGGATCCGGGCGCGACCGGCCACCTCCGCCACGCTTGGCAGGATCTGCCGCAGAGAGATGAAGGACACATCGATCACGACGAGATCGACCGGACCGGGCAAGTCGTCACGTTCGAGGCTGCGGGCGTTTGTCCGCTCGAGGGAACGAACCCGGGGATCCTGCCGGAGTTTCTCGTGAAGCTGACCGCGGCCGACATCCACTGCCACGATTCCCACGGCGCCGCGTTGCAGCAGGCAGTCACTGAAGCCGCCCGTCGACGCACCCACGTCCAGGCATCGCAAGCCCGCCACGTCGATCCCGAACTCCTCGAGAGCGCCCTCCAACTTCTCGCCGCCTCGCGAGACGAAGCTTGCCAACTCGCCCTTGAGTCGCACCCGGGCATCGTCCCGGATGCGGACGCCCGCCTTGTCGACGGGCACGTCGTCGACGAGGATGCGACCAGCGAGAATCAGCGCCTGGGCACGGCTACGCGACTCGGCGATGCCTTCGGCAACGACCCGCTCGTCGAGCCTCGACTTCAAGCGTCGCGACGAAGGAGTTCGAGGACGGCTCGGGCGATGCCCTTGGCGTCGAGGCCGAGGCCAGCAAGGGTGCTGCCATGCTCGTTCAAGCGATCCGGGATGGATAACGACCGAGCGGCCGGGGTGAGCCCGGCCTCGGCCAGCGCCTCCAGGACCGCGCCGCCGAAACCACCCGGACCCGTATGTGCCTCGACGGTGACGACCGCGCCGCAGTGTTCGGCCCACGGCAACAGGTGCTTGGTGTCGAGGGGCTTCACGAACCTCGCGTTCAAGACAGCCGCCGAGACCCCTTCGCCGGCCAGTTCCTCAGCGGCCTCGACAGACGCGTGTACGAGTTCTCCGACGGCCACGATCAATACATCGTCGCCGTTGCGAAGCAGTTCTGCCTCCCCGATCGGAAGCGCCTTGATCTCGGGGTCCATCGGCACCCCGAAACCACTGCCGCGTGGGAAGCGAAGCGCAGCCGGGCCCGGGTATTCGATCGCCGTCGCCACCATGTGCTGCAGTTCGTTCTCATCCTTCGGCGCCAACACGAGCATGTTGGGAAGCGTTCGCAGATAGGCGTAGTCGTAGATGCCCTGGTGGGTGGCGCCGTCCGCACCCACGAGCCCCGCTCGATCGAGGGCGAACGTCACGTCGAGGTTCTGCAGGCAGACGTCGTGAACGACCTGGTCATAGGCGCGCTGCAAGAAGGTCGAGTAGATCGCGGCGACCGGCTTCATCCCCTCGGCGGCGAGGCCCGCTGCGAAGGTCACTGCGTGCTGTTCGGCGATGCCTACGTCGTAGAAGCGATTCGGAAACTTCCGCTCGAAACGGTCGAGGCCGGTTCCCGGTGCCATCGCGGCGGTGATGCCCACGATGCGATCGTCTTCCTTGGCCATGCGGATCAGGGTGTCGGAGAAGATTCGCGTGTAGCTCGGGTGGCCGGGCTTCTTGGGGACGAACTCGCCCGACTCCACGTCGAAGCGGCTCACGCCGTGGTACTTGAGGGGATCCCTCTCGGCCGGCTCGTAGCCGTGCCCCTTCTCGGTCAGCGCGTGCACCAGCACGGGGCCGCTGCCGTTCGCGAGCATCTCCTTCGCGTTCTCGAATGTCTCGAGAACGACGTCCATCCGGTGCCCCTGGATGGGCCCGACATAGCGAAAATTGAGAGCCTCGAACAGGAGGCCGGGCGAGAAGAAGACCTTCAATGACTCCTCGGCCTTGCGCGCCCAGTGCAACATATCGCCGGGCATACCCTCGAGAAATTCCTTCGCCCAGCGCTTCATGGTGCGAACCATCGGTGCCGAGAGCTTTCTGGAGAGGTACGAAGACAGCGCCCCGACATTCGGAGAGATGGACATCTCGTTGTCGTTGAGAACGACCAGCAGATTCTTTTCCTTGAGATGCCCAGCGTGGTTCAGCGCCTCGAACGCCATGCCTGCCGTCAGTCCGCCGTCGCCGATCAGAGCGATCACGAAGCCGTCCTCGCCTCGGTGGAGCTTTCCGCGAGCCATGCCCAGGGCCGCCGAGATGGACGTTCCTGCGTGACCCGCACCGAAGTGGTCGTACTCGGACTCGCCGCGACGGAGGAATTTCGAGATCCCGCCCTCCTGGCCGATCCCGTCGAAGTGCGTACGCCGGCCGGTCAGCATCTTGTGGGGGTACCCCTGGTGACCCACGTCGAGGACCAGGCGGTCTTTCGGCGTGTCGAAGACGTAGTGGAGGGCCGTGATCAACTCGACGGCGCCCAGGCTCGAAGCAAGATGGCCACCCGTCTGAGAGACACGCTCCAGGATCTCCTGGCGGATTTCTTCGGCCACCTGCTCGACCTGCGCGCGAGGCAGGCGCCGAAGATCCGCAGGGCTCTCGATCTCGTAGAGAAGCCGGTCGTTGCTCATCGGGACCGTCGAACCGCGTAGCGTGCGAGTTCGCGAAGAGGCTCGGCGGACTCGCCGAGATCGTCGATGCTCGCGAGCGCGCCCTCCAGCAGGACTTCCGCTCGCTCGGCCGCGACCGAATCTCCGATGGAGGCGGCCAAGCCGTCCCCATCCAACCGGTCGTCCGTGATCTGGAAGGCGACGCCGACGTCGAGCCCGAACTTCTGCAAGCGGTCGAGCACTTCGTCGCTCGCGCCCGCGACGCTCGCCCCGGTGACGACTGCGGCCGCAATCAGGGCCGCCGATTTGCGTTGGTGGATCGACTCGAGTTCGGCCGGCGACGGCGCGGCTTCGGCGGACGTGGCCGCAATATCGTCGAACTGCCCGCCGACGATTCCGCGGGAGCCCGCCGCCCGAACGAGATCGCGAGCCGCTCTCAGGCACCTCTCCGGCGCGTCTGGCGTCGCCGCCACCGCCGCCTCGAATGCGAGCGCCTGCAGGGCGTCGCCAGCCAGGACCGCTGTCGCCTCGTCGAAGGCTACGTGCACGGTGGGACGCCCGCGTCGCAGGTCGTCGTCATCCATGCAGGGCAGATCGTCGTGAACCAGCGAATAGGTGTGGATCAACTCGACGGCGGCCGCCAGCGGCAAGGCCACTTCCGGCCGCGCGCCTGCCGACTCGGCAGCAGCCATCGCGAGCAGCGGGCGAAGGCGCTTGCCGCCCGGAAACAGGAGGTGCCGCATGGCCGCATGAAGCTCTCGAGGCGGCTCGTCTGCCGGCGGCACGAAGTCCTCGAGCCAAGCTTCGATCAGGGCGCTGCGCTCCTCGATGTAGGCCGCGACGTCCACCTCAGTCATCGTCCTCGTCGGCTTCTTCGTCGTCCGCGCTCTCGAACGGCCGGGGGAGCCACTCGCCCCCCTCGCTCATGAGGATTTCGACACGCTGCTCGGCCGCATCGAGCAGGGCGGCGCAGCGCTTCGAAAGGCGCACGCCTTCCTCGAAGGCGGCCAGCGACTGCTCCAGCTCGAGATCGCCTTGCTCGAGTCGGTCGACCACCTGTTCGAGATGGGAGAGCGCCTCCTCGAACGGAAGACCGGTTTCGGCAGCTGCGTCAGGTTCGGCCATACAGGTGCCATGCTACTTGCGGGCAATCTGCGAGTCAATCGGCGGAACTCACGCAACACTTTGATCTACAAGGGGTTCTCGGCGTCTCTATTCGCTGTCAGCCGGTTCTGCGAGGGCCGCGATCTCGCCCTCGGCGAGCCGGATGCGAAGGCGCTCGCCGGGCGCTGCTTCCCCGCTTCGACGCACGATCAAACCGTCTCGTTCGCGCTGCACCATCGCATAGCCACGGGCGAGAACGGCCAGCGGCGAGAGGGACTCGAGCCTCCCCACCAGGACCGAGAGCGCCGAACGGCGACGCTCGACGCCACCCCGAACGCCGCGCGCGAGTCCGCGACTGGCCGTCTGCAACCGGGCGCGCTGGGACGCCAGCCGCACCGTCGGAGCGAGGACACGGAGCGCGTCCCGCTCCCGCGCAAGGCGCAGGCGCGCGTCCCGCAACGCGCCGCGGGTCGATGACTCGAGACGGCGCCAATCCCGGCTCAGCGTGGCTGCAAGTGCGGCCCGATCGGGAAGCACGAGGGCGGCGGCGGCCGAGGGGGTCGGTGCGCGCGCATCGGCGGCGAGATCACCGATCGTCACGTCGACTTCGTGGCCAACGCCGCTTACGACGGGCACCGGGCAGGCGACGATCGCACGCGCGACGGACTCGCTGTTGAAGCTCATGAGATCTTCGAGAGATCCCCCACCACGGACGAGCAGGACCACGTCGACGTCTTCGCAGCCGGGAGTCTCGGTCACCCGCGAGAGCGCCTGCACGATCTCGGCCTCCGAACCTTCGCCCTGAACCCTTGTCGGCGAGATCAGGAGCGGCGTTCCGGCGAATCGCTGGCCCGCCACCTCGATCACGTCGTGGATAGCCGCCCCAGTGGCCGAGGTGACCACACCGATCCGACGCGGAAACGCGGGTAGCTCGCGCTTACGCTCCTGATCGAAGAGCCCCTCCGCCTCGAGTCGCCGTCGCAACTGCTCGAAGGCCAGTTGCAGCGCACCCACTCCTAGCGGCTCCACCTGGCGCACGATCAGCTGCAAATCGCCTCGCGCCGCGTAGATCGAGACGTCGGCGTAGACGACGATCTCGCTCCCTTCCTCGATCTCGAACGGGAGGCGCCGAGCAGCACTGCGAAAGAGGGCCGCCTTGAGCTGGCCTCGATCGTCCTTCAGCGAGAAGTAGACGTGGCCGGACGCTGCCTCGTGAAGATTGCTCACCTCGCCCACCACCCAGACACGCCCGACCTGGTCCTCGAGAAGCTGGGACAGGCCCGTCAGCAGCTGAGAGACCCGAAAGATCCGGCGCTCTCGAGACGCGTGCGGGGAGGAATCGGATTCGCTCACGCGGGCAGGCTAGCGGACAGCGTCACTCGGTGATGTAGCCGAGCGCCTGCAACATACGCCTCTCTTCCGGTGTCGGCGCGACGGGGCTGGGGGCCCCTTGTAGACGCTGCGAGGCAAACCGGGCTGCTGCATCGGACAGCTGCCTCTCGAGCCGCACGTTTCTCGAAGAAAGCTGCCGCTGCTCGTGCGGATCGACGGCGAGATCGTAGAGTTGCCTGGCGCCGCTCACGCGATCCTCGACGAGCTTCGTGTGACCCTCGATCAGCGCGTGCTTGCGCTCTGGCCGCAGCGCCTGTGACCCGGGCGCGAAGTACTCGGTCTCGAGGTAGATCGGCTCGGGCACGTAAGTCGAGCCTGCGCTCAGTAGCGAGGCGAATGAGCGTCCTTGGAAGCCTCTCCCCTCGACCCCGAGAAGTTCGAGAAGGGTCGGCGCGAGCGCCACCAGCGAGACCGGATCGCCAACCGTCCGAGGCGCAAGGCCGGGGCTGCGGATGATCAGGGGTACACGTACCAACTCGTCGTAGAGCGTCCGCGTATGGCCCAGCCATCCACGCTCCCAGAACTCCTCGCCGTGATCCGACACCAGCACGACGACCGTGCTGTCGGCGAGCCCCAATCGTGACAGGCTGGCCAGCACCCGTCCGATGCCTGCATCCGTGAAGCGGATCTCCTCGTCGTAGAGGTCCCGCACAAAGGCGGCCTCGGCGATATCCGGCGGTGGATCCAGCGAACGCAACTCCTCGACGGATCGCTTCCCGTCGAGCCGGCCCGCTCCGTTCGCCGACGCGAATCCGGCATCCGGGTGGCGCTCGTAGGAGTAGTGTGGATCGAAATAGTGCAGAAAGAGGAAGAACGGCCGCTCGTCCAGAGCGAGGCCGGCCAGCAATTCGTCGCCGCGTGCAGAAACGCCCGGGGTCGAGAAGCGCCCGGGGCCCAGCGCCGTGCCGTGCACAAAGGTCTCGAAGCCCTGGTCGAAGCCGAAGCGCGGGCCCAGGAGGTAGTGACTCACCACCGCGGCGGTAGCGTATCGCGCCTGCCGAAGTCGCTCGGCGAGGGTATTCGCCGATCTGGGCAGGACGCGCAGGAGCCGGTCGGCGCCGTGACTCGACGGATACAGGCCAGTCAATACCGAAGCCACGGACGGCTGGGTCCAGGGGGCGGTGGCGTAGGCGCGCTCGAAGCGGGCTCCACGCGCCGCGAGATCGTCGATCTCGGGAGACACGCGGCGCGTGTGGCCGTAGCTGCCGAGGTGGTCCGCACGCAGCGTGTCGACGACGATCAACAGCAGGTTCTTCTGTGGCTCCTCGGCACAGCCCAGAGAGAGGCAAGCCGCGAGCAGCACTCCGAGACGCGGAACCGAAGCGCGCAGAACTAGGCGATCCCGAGTTCTTCGAGTTGCTTGCCGTGGAGATTCGAGACGGGATTGTTCCACTCGAAGTCGGTGTCCTTCGGAAGAAAATCCTGATCCATCAACTGCTGGGCGAGCCGGGTGAGGATCACCGAGAAGCGCATTCCAGCCAGCAACTCGAACCACTCGATGTTCTCGACCGCAGAACCCGCGATCTCTTGGTAGAGCGACAGGGTCTGTTCGCGGTCCATGAAGCCCGGCAGGCGCTCGACGTTGTTGCCCTCGGTGTGGTAGCGCTCGAGAAAGAGCCCCCAGGCGAGATCCATCCGGTAATCGCCGAGACGCGCCATCTCCCAGTCGAGCACCGCGACACCGCGGCCCTGTTGAAAGATCATGTTCCCGATCCGCGCGTCGCCCCACGAGAGGACGGGGTCAGACTGCTCCGGCAGGTTTGCGCGCAACCACGGCAACGAGCGCGACACGTGCGGGTGCTCGCGTCCCGCGTAGATCCACTCGAGATAGTTCTCGTAATAGCTGAGCTCCTGTTCGAGCGGCGTCTTGCCGAGCTCGGGCTTCGCGAGGCAACCCAAGCCGAGAGCCGCCACATCCAGGCGCCGGATTCGGACCAGGGTCTCGAGGTAGTCCCGCCACATGGCAGCGCGCTCTTCGGGTGCGACCTCCGTCACCCAGCCCGCGGCGTTGTAGGGTGGATTATCGGCGGGCGTACGGCCGGCAATGCGCCCCATCAGGTAGAAGGGCGAACCGATCACGTCGCCGGTCTTCTCCTGCCAGTAGGGCGCTGGAACCGCCACGTCCGTGGGCGCGAGGGCCGAGAGGATCCGGAACTGCGCGTCCAGGTCGTATTCGGGAAAGAGGAACATGCGCATCGGCCGGATTCGTGCCACCAGTCCGAGGGACTGGAGCCCGTTCGGACCCTTCCAGGAAAGATCGAACAACAGGGTGTCACTCGAGAAGCCGGTCGCTTCCGGGCCGGTCAACTCGCCGACGCGTACCTCCGCTGCGTCGCCAAAGCGCGAGGCAAGCTGCTCGGGCAGCCAAGCCTCCAGCTGGCGGCGGATGAGTTCGAAATCGCGACCGACAGGCGC
>Ga0310342_100000276_pt1 | contig 27445 bp, 40 predicted proteins | sample S15DNA20500_MG_FD_206155 | JGI IMG/M metagenome (GOLD analysis project Ga0310342, IMG submission 206155) | Marine microbial communities from station ALOHA, North Pacific Subtropical Gyre - S1503-DNA-20-500_MG | ecosystem: Environmental > Aquatic > Marine > Oceanic | place: Pacific Ocean: North... | reverse complement strand
CATTGTTTAAGTATATTATCTCAAATTCCGCCAGCATTGTCAAGACTTTTTTTCTTCGATTAGTAATTTATTTTTTTTTTTTTTTGAAAAAACGCGGTTTTTATTAAAAATCGGAAGGAAAAGCGGTAAAAACGGTGGTTTTCGGTAGTTTCCCCTACGCAGATAAGAAGTCCATTAGCTCCCTAGTCACTTCAGCTTTGGTATCCACCGCTTTCTCTACTGGTTTATTAGCTTCCTTGGCGATTTTAGCATTTTCCCCATCCACAAACACACCCTTAGATGGATATGAATAGAATCCAAACCCTAGTTCCTTCTGTCTTAGCTTCGCATTAAACTTGACAAAATCACCGACCTTTATGTCCTCATCGAGGAAAAAGGAAGGAATTGTCCCGAATACACGATATCCCTTAAAGTCCTCTATAAGCATCTTATAAATGTATGATCTCCCGTAGTCGTATTCATTAGGATAGGATTTGATGGAAACTACTTCACCAATGACCTCTCCCTTCCCGTCCTTGATTGGTACCATTCGTGCGAGGCGTTCTTCGTTTTTCTTAGCGTATTCTACATCCCTGTCATAGGATTTCACGACCGCGGCTATTTGTTTAGCGGATGCTGTATTGTATTTCTTCACCTTGGATAGTACGTCCAGGATGAAAGAATTTTCCCCCTTGTAGTTTGCGACAATGTCCTTAAATTTCTCTATGTCTATTGTCGGGTCCAAATCGCCTTTGATTGTCAAATTGGTGGTCATAGAATAGCCCTTTTTGATTATTTATCTCATTTATGTTCAGATTCTATTATACGTCCTCCGACGGTCAATGTCAAGTCTTTTATATAAATATATAACGGAATAGAGTTTTATTTCGCATTATTTTTTAGTCGAGGAGGTCATATGATGAAACATATGTTGAAATTAATGTTCGTGGTCCTGTCTGGGTTGACTCTCATAGGATGTAACTACGAATTTGTCAAGAAACCAGAACCTGTAGTTCCAAAACCACCTAGGTTTGCAGGGGACTATGAAGTTCTTCAACTCAGATCCATATGGGCAATTTGCTCTCAAACTCACGCTTTTAAAGCTCCACAGATACCACCTAATATGGTAGCCGCTATATGCGATTGTTATGTGGATGAAATGCGAACCAAGTATAAACAATCCGAGTTGGGTACATTAACTAAACCTCAGGCTGAAGCAATGGGACATCAGTTAATGACCGCTTGTAACGCTAAAATAATGGAAAAATTGGGTAGAGGAGAGGCTCTAAAGCAGAATTCTACCTACAATCAGAAGACAATACCGAAACTCTTATAAGTATGTCGTTGTATGAGTAATAGTAAATATTATGGTCATAAGGACCATCACGAGGAAACTGCTAAAGAAAAAATTCTTGATGCACTATTTGAAGGTGAAAAAATGGAGATTACGGAGCAGGATTTGCAACGGAGATTGCATTTCGCCGCTAGGGTCATAGTAACCCTGTCTCAATTTGCTTTGTTAATATTGATGCTGTTTTTGTTATTCTATCAGGTGGTCCCTGACAGTTCAAGGGATCTAGTGTCAGCAATAACAGGTATGTTGGTTATTAGTCAGAAGGATGCTGTTCAATATTGGTTTGGACATCATCGGATCGAGGGTTCTAATCATTAGCATTAGTCCCCACCCTCTCCCGGGCGCATTGCCCTCGCACAGATAAAATCTAATCTCTCCACCCTTCACCATTATTCCAATGGTGAAAGCGGTGGGTGAGTACAGTCCACATCAATTTCAAGAGGGAATCTTCAGCGTAAGTTCCGTTATCAACTAATAATACATATTTAGGTTCCACTTTTTTCTCCTTTTGTTGTTTATCAGGATGAGCATAATAATCTAAATCCCCTGCTTTCATTCCAAGTCCTCCATACATTGTTTTAAAACCCCTCTGGATCCTTTATAGTTGGTTCCTGTTTCATTAGTGTATTAATTTCTTGGTGTCTCTGTACTTTTTGTATCATCTCCAAATTACTCAATCTTGAGTGTAGCTGATATCCTATCACTATCCAAATAAAGGTAAGTGCTAAAATAAGGGCTGTATTAAACCATGGTTTCATTAATTAGGGTGGTTAGGGTTACGTTTAATTGATTTTCTTGCATCCTGATGGAGCTTATTCAGTCGATTCATATGTCCTTTAGAATCGAAAGGATCTTCGTCGGTATCATCATATATGTCCGATTCGTTCCAGCTATCTTCAGCTTTTTTATCAGTAGGAACTGGCTTTAGCAGGTTCTCTATGATTTGCAAAATTTTCTGTATCATATGTGTTGGTCGTCTGTAGGGAGTAATCCGTTACATTCTTGGATCAAAGTTACTGTCAATTCCTTCTCATCTAAGCCTTCACCTTTTCTAGCCGCTTGTTCCGGGGTATAATCTCTTCGTATAATGTCCGTATAACAGTCGCATACTAACCAGCGTAGTTGCTGAGGGAGTCCTGGATGTTTTTGCTGAAATGTCAGACTGCATACTTGCCACAGTTCTCTGACCTGAAGTGTGGGATAATTCCCATTAAATTTGTGTGTTTCGTTATCGTGGGCTAGTACCGGCAAAGCCCACAATCCTATTACTAGTGCTAGAAAAATTCTCATTTTACCTCATTCTCATTACCTGAATCCGCTCCAATTCCAATCTTCAGAATCAAACATCTCCTGTTGTTTTAGTTCTTTAGCACGTTCCCTGGAAGCATCGGCTACCGCTTCGTCTATAACGTGTTGAGGAACTTTTTTCTCTTCTTTCTGGTATTTAGTTGTATCTTCCTGTTTCTTCATTTTTCACCTGTATGAATCGTTGTTCAATTTTTCCACAAACAAAAACACTCTCACCTAAATGCTCAAGTTCAGCTATAATATCGTTGATCCCATTGGGATCTACAATCAGCACCATACCAATACCGTCATTAAAAACCTTTCTCATTTCTTGATCTGATATTCTACCCATCTCTTGAATCCGATCAAATTCGGGTGGTTTGATCCAATCATTGGTCCAGGTAGGTTTTAGATTTAGATTTTCTCCAAGGAGACGAAGGACATTGTCTCTTCCGAAACCGGCTATATGAGAAATACCGTGAATCAGACCTGTAAATTTGTCAGTAATATCAAGGATTGTGTTTACATACGACTTTGTGGGTCTCAGGAGATCCTCTAATAGTTGCTGTTTTCCGTCATCTCCCTTAGTAATATCCCAGGTATACTCATTAAAGACCTTTCTAATAAGCGTGTATCCGTTGCAATGGAATCCATTAGATGCTAAACCTAACATCATATCCCCTTCCTTGATAGCACTTCCGTCTATGTATTTTGTTTTGGGACAAGCACCTATTCCGAAACCAGCTATATCGAAAGGATTTGCATCGGGTTGTAAAGCAGTTTCACCTCCTAGGAGAGGGACAGGAACCTGTATTTCCTTCAATCCTTCATTGATCCCGTCTATCAGTTCTAGATACAGATCATCCATTTTAGGTACCATTAGATAATCATTCATAAACAGGGGTCTTGCACCACAGGTAACAATGTCATTGAATACGTTTGAGACAAGGTCTTTACCGAGGTTTTTAATGGATACCCCTTTCTTGTCTTTATTTTCATCATATAACTTAATCTTTGAACCTATTCCGTCTGTACTGCATACAACAAAATCAGCACCCACATCGAATGATCCGACGTGACCACCAAGCCAATTCATCTTATTGTACAGTTTAAAATGGAATAGATTTTGCTCTTGGAGACTTACGCCTGCAGATTCATAATCCATTTACCACCTTCCGTCTGGACATTTACTAGATTTTAATCGGGTTTTAACTTTGAGCATACAACCACAGATATTACAATAGTTGATCCATCCGCGGTTATACAAGTCTTTAGAATGAGGACATTTTTCGCAAATTGCTAGTCTTTTGTCTGAAAGAATTTTTGATTCGCTTTTCAAATAACCTCCTACTGATTTAACGGTATCCCAAGCACCTGATTCCTCTTTACAATCAGGACACTCTTCTTCGCCTTCTCTGATAATATATTTCTTCCCTGTCCAGGGATTTCTTCCTGTTTTAAGTTTCTTCCCCATCGCTATTATAGATATTGTATCTTGGATGATCTTCCCCTTTAATTACGATATAGGGAAAGGGTTTAGGACCTCTGGTCTGCTTATCCTTCTTGTTCCATTTTTCCCAAATGTCTTTAGACAAGTCGTTTCGCTTATCTTTAGCATCCATCTTATTGTCAAAACCAATTGCGACCACTTTTTTGGTGGGCTTATGTTTAACACTATACACGTTTTTACCAGGGAAACTCGGTACGTTGTCTACTAATACAGGCATTATCTGTCCTCAGGTTAAATAATTAAAATTAATTACAGTTCTAGTCCTTTTATCTGTACAGGAGGTACCACGGTGATTCGTTACTTCTGGAAAGGTAATGAATCTATTTGCTACACTCTCTACCCTATGTCCATTTTCAAATTCAGTATATCCATCATTTGTATTCATATACAAAATTGAAGTGGTATACTCATCTTGTGGACTTTTAAGATTAGATGGAATATCAGTATGAAAGATACCTATCTCTTTTCTAGGTGTTCTTGTGATTAAATTTGCTTTTATTCTATAGAGTTTTTTAGCGTTTACCCTATCGAAAATGAAACTGAATAAATCATAATATTTAGATGTTATTCCACGTTCGTGGTCATAAAAACAATGAACGAATTGAAACTTATCCACATCATCCTGGGTATCTATGTTCTCCATATAGTACCAAGGAAGTTCTTCCCCAAACATTATCGTTTGCAGATGCTGGAAATGATCTGGTTCTAGAAAATTCTCTTGAGTAGAAAGCCATTTCATAAGTTATCCGCTACAGTCTTATCTAATCTCAATTCCTGGAATATAGGTAAAAATAACGACCAATAATCGCTATTTTTATCCTTGATCTTTTCATTATATTTAACGGAAACTATCTTTCCTATATATTCGTCTGGATCCTTCTTTCGTTGTTCATCACTCAGGCCTGATCCAACATTAACTCTAAGATTTCCGTCTTTTGTCGTACATACAAGAGATCCGACTTGTCCAGCGTATTTTCCTGTACCCTCTACGACTCCTTCTACAAGTAAATCAGCCTCGAGTTCGGCTTTCATCTTTACTTGATATTTAGAACGCTTATCTTCCCAAGGGGAATCTCCATTCTTTACGATAACTCCTTCTTCACCTGCTTCCAATGCTTCATTGAAAATCTCTTCACAATCAGCATAATCTCCGACTGTTTCGGTCTGCAAGATACTAATGAGGTGATTTTCCTGAGCATTATATACCCCATCCATTCTTTCTCGGAGTACATCTAGTCGGTCAAAATAAGGTATTTTACATAACCCTTCCTTGAAGTCTTCTAAAGGAATCATATCCCAACATACGAATCTGACCCGTTTAGTCTCTTCTGGAGTTATAGTTTCTTTTACTGCTTTATTTAGAATCCCATTACCCGTTTTTCTGTCAAGGATATAGAGGTCATTCTCATCTAACACAAGCAATTCACCATCCAGTACTGCACCGTGAAATGTATCTAAATTTGCTAGGGTAGGTGATTTGTAGAATACATTTTTTACAAATTCATCGAAATGACCAGATAATGCGATTTGTTTACCATTTCTGGACCGTACATCCACCACACCTTCTGAATCAATGATAATATTTGCTCTCATACCATCCATTTTTGTCTGTACCAGAGCAGGATATTTAATTGATTCAAAAGCCTTTTGATTGAATGCGGATGCAAGCATACAAGGATATGTCTTGATAAAATCTTTACCAAATATCTTGTTTACTGTAGCAATAGATACTCCGCACTTCAAATCCTTCGTTACCACTCGTTTAATAACTTCAGCATTTTCTTCAGTCACTAAGCTGAGAATCTTTTGAAGGTGATCAATGGCGGCGTTTCCAGTATATTCCCTACTGGTCAATTGGTTTAGTCCTGATAATGCCCAGTTCAAACTCTTAATGGGTTGATCTTCTTTTCGACTATATTTAGGAATTTTTCTCTGATAATATTGAGTATAGGGATCAAGAGCGGCTTTCAGGACACGCTTTAGAGTCTCGTTATCCAGGTTCTTTCGGAGGATTTCCTCCTTGAATAAACGTGAATTGTCGCTTTCAAGTTCCGTTAGAATATCTGGAACCCAATCATCCATAATTTTACGTACATTTTCTTGGTCATTCATATCAGAAATCCGTAATCACATCGGTTAATTTAGACAACCTATTCATAACAAAATAATTATATAGTTTATTTCGACTACCTGGAGGTACTCTATTATAAGCGTTTTCTATATCACTAACGAGGGTTTCGGGAATTTTATCTAGATTCACGAGTTGTTCATTTCTTCTCCAACGTTCAGTCTGTTCGGCATTTTCGCAAATCTCCTCTGGTTTCTTAGTCAACCAGACATCTAGTTTTTTCTTCGCAATAGGGGTTTGTCGGACTCCTTCTACAAGACAATCATCCGCAGAAAGGAAATTTGGTACACCGTCACCCCTATCTCCTCGTAGAATATGCTCTTTGAGATATGCTTGGGGAGAAGGATGTCGTACAAATTTCTTCTGCATAGGAGAATATTGCTGGACTCCTTTGTATTTGTGTAGTTGGATAAAGTCTTTATCAGAGGAAAGAATTAGGATTTTTTCTTCGGCGTGATGATATTTACATATTACTCCTATAACATCATCCGCTTCAGCACCTAACACTTCTATGAATTTATAGGGAAAATGCTCTTTCAAATCTTCCCGTAGCTGGTCAAAGATTTTAAAGATGATTTCCCAGTCAAATGGGGATTTTTCTCGACCTTCACTCCGGCCCGCTTTATACAGAGGAAATACATCCTTTCTCCAGTAGTGTCGGCTGTCATTACATATGATTATCTCACCGTACTGTTTATTGAATTGCTTCCTATACATCCGAAGCGTATTCAAAATCATATGTCGTAGTAGGTCCTCAGATACATCAGCCTGAGTTTTTGCATTCATCATCAAATTTCCAATCATTACCTGATTGAAATCAATCAATATCATAATTAATCCTCGGTTGGTGGAACTCCCAAAAAATCATCTGCCCATTCGGGAACATTATCTGGATCAGCATATATACACCGTCCTAATACCTTTTCACCCTTCGTTATATGAGTTGTATATAACGATTTCACAAACGGATATGGAGTAATTCTTACAAAATTATGAATGTAATTAATGTGTGTTTGCATTCTTGCACAATGTTCATATTCCATCACAAAATCCATTCGTCTTTGTGAATATTCTCCAGTGAGTCCGTCAAACGCTTCAAATCCTGGGTTGGGTGTTAGTATATAAACCAGTAGAATCCATTTCACAATATCGCACCGCTTTCCGATGGCGGAGCATTTATTTCCCTCATCGCCTCTTTAAGTTCTCTAATTTCCTCCGTCAGCTCCTTAATAACTTGAATGAGTTCTGGTGTCTCTTCTTCTGGTATTTCATCTAGAAAATCCATTATAGTCTCTTCAGTTCTTTAATAAATTCTTTAGTCGTATCGATTACTTTCCAGTCTTGAATCTGTTTATGCAGATCCTCTCCCTCTTTGACCAGTTTATCTTTTTCATCTTGACAAAGAGAGTAAATAGGCATTTTTATAAGTGTGTCTATTATACGCTCCTCAAAGTGAATTGTCAAGTCTTTTTTGATTGCTTGACGGTTTTTGTTTTTGAAGTCTAATCTCCCATCAATAATCATTTGAATGAATTTAATCTTATCTTGAATGACCCTAAGATTTTCGGATCCTTCTGATATCAAATACTTATATCGTTCATTATACTTGAGAATCCTATAATCACAAAAGTCCTTAATGATTTCTATGGGAGAATCGTAGACTTTCAGTTTCCCTTCGTGAGTAATAACGGTTATATTCTCGTTAATCTTTCTTCGTAATTTAAATAGGGAGACAATCTGGTGATGTTTCAAATGCTTACCACGCTTTAATGTTACTTCAAACTTGAATCCCGATTTATCACATTTGTCTGTATAGGAAACAATCTTACCAGTGTCCTCTAATTTATCAAGGACTTGAACATATGTTTCTCTGGTATATCCAATAGGAACTTCAGTTATCTCCAGTTTGGTGTGTCCTGTTAGATTGAATGCTCCTTCACACCACACTTCACCATTTTCCTCACATACAACTCCAGAGAATTCAGGATATTCCGGAAGTAGGAGTTCATTGTCTATATTTTTACCATTAAGATATGCTTGACATAATCTTGCAATTTCTTTTGGACATCGTGGTTGTATCTCTGTAGCAAATCCGACTGCAATTCCTTTGACTCCATTTACTAGAACCCACGGAATAATGGGTAAATAGAATGCTGGTTCTGGATCTTCGGGATCAATGCTTTTATCGGCTACCATTGTATCAGCAAAATAAGCATCAAAATTTTTGCTCATTTTGACATACGTGTATCGTGGTGCGGCGGCATCAGGTACTAATCTCGATCCGAAACTCCCTTCACCCTCAAGTAATGGAATATTATTTGAGTGTACTTGAACCATCTTCGTAATTGCTTCATTTAAGGAAGCATCACCGTGATGATAATTCGCTTGTGAGATGGTATTCCCACTCAATGAGGCGGTTTTGATACGACTATTTTTAGCAGTTTTTAGTGCCGTATAAAGTATTTTCCGCTGAGATGGTTTGAGACCATCAATCATATGAGGAATAGCCCTTGAATACAGGACGTATTTTGAGTAATCTTTATATTGTCCGTTTATTAGTTCAGTTATGTTCATTGCATTAACCATTGTTTTCTCGGAAGAGGATTCTTTCCGAATGCAGTTTCCAGTGAAATATCTCCTTCACCGTCATAATTAATAACTTCCGTCATTGGATCATTAATCATTAAATCGTACTCTTCTACTGATAAACTTCCTAACCCCTTATTATACTCAATTGACCAGCTATTGTCAAGCGATTCCTTTGCATAGTCTTCCAGATCATAGAATCTTTTGACTTCCTTACCCTTCTTAGCAATGACAATTGGAGATTTAATCAACAATATTCGCCCATCCTCAAACAGTTCTTTCCAGTTAGAGAAGAAATTGACTAAAAGGGCGGCTATAGAGAATCCATCGAAATCAGCATCCGCTAGAATTCCAATGGTACCATAATTCAAATCTTCTGCTGGTTCACCTAGTTCTAGTCCTATGATGGACATCAGTTCAGATAATTCTTTGTTTTTCATAATCTCGGTGGGTTTCAATTCTCTTACATTACGTACTTTCCCTCGCAATGGAAATCCACCTTGGGTTTCTGTATCTCTTACATTAATTAGATTGGAAATTGCGGATTGACCCTCTGTTATAAACAGTATCTTATCTTCAGGATATTTGGAAGATGCTGATATATGGGAAGCAACTTTCTTTTTCTTCATTCCCTTATTGGCTTTTTTCAATGCTCTTGCATCAGCCAATTGCTTTTTAAGCAGAAGAGTTTCAATAATGGGTTGGATTAACTCATCATTCCTCAGAATTCTATTGATAAATTTCTCATCAAGAATACCGTCGAATATGGGTTTGATATCATTTGCATTGTTAGTCAGGCGTTCTTTTGTCTGAGAATCAAATTTTGGATCACCCACAGAATTCGTAATAGTAACGAAACATAGATGATTTTTTATATCCGAAGCCCTTACTGCGATCCGATGCTTCTTTTTGATTGCTTCTTTCAGAGTCCAGCTAATATCATTGGAAACTATATCATTATGTACTCCACCACCGAAGGTATCAATACCGTTAATAAACGATATGTGTTCGTATGTTTCGGCTGGAAGAACAGCCACTTTAAACTTACTTGTTTCTAGTTCAACAAAGTGGTCACCAATTTTTTTAAGATATTGCTTGAATGTGCTTGCTTGAACGACCCGACCATTAAATTTAAATCGTATCTTTGGAAAACATACTGCTAAATCATAAACCCGCTTCTCAATCAGGTTTTTGTGGTCATTATCAATTGCTTTCATACCGAGTTTCTCAAAGTCTGGGAAAAATGAAACATTAGTCCCAACAACACCTTTGGTCTTTGTTATCTCTGTATCAATTTCGGACAGATTGTGTCCGCAATGTAGTCGGAAATGCTTCTTTCCGTCATCGGTATGGGCTATGAATTTCTTTGATAAAATATTGACTAAAGTAGAACCGAGTCCGTGTGTTCCGATTGAAACGTGACCATCATCTTCAAAATTAGCTCCAGCACGTAAATTAGTGAATGCTAATTCGGCTTGAGTTTTACCCAAATCTGGAATATCTACAACGGGAATACCACGACCATTATCAATGACCGTTATTTTCCCATTATCTTCTACGTAAATTTTAATCTCGTTTGCAAATTTGAAATCTGTCCTGAATCCCTCATCAATACTATTTGACACAATCTCATCAAATAGCTTGAGAAAAGCTGGTACAATTTTCACTTTTTCCTTCACGATTGAACCATCCTTCATCACCCATTTGTCGTGGGACCCCAAAGTGGTGTCCCCGACATACATTCCTGGGCGGAGAAGGACGTGTTCGACCTCGGAAAGAACTTTAATATCGTTCTTTCTCATTGTCATAGACGATCCTTATTATAATTGTGGATTACCAAACTCCGTTGGATAAACTATTCCGTCGTCGGTGTAAATACTGGTAGGAAACCCTATACTCTTGATAGAGTCTAGTCTAAATGATCTCCAGCCGTCTGCTGGTATATCATATACTGCAATAGTATGTGGATTCGGCTCTTTTACCTGTGGTACATTATCTACAACTGGTGCGACTTCTACTTCATTAGCACCTGCAATAGGCTTAAACCACTCTTTGAAATCTTTTGTATATTGTTCTTTTACTTCTTCTGGATCATCCTTTTTAGCTATTTTTGGTGCTCGTTCATCTAGAACGTGTTGGAGTAATGTACATTCCATCACTCTTTCAGATCCATCTTTTTTGGTAAATGTAACGGTTGCTACATCATTGTAGAGCATTTCAACTACATCCTCACGGGTTAGCTCCTTCTCTGCATTGTCCTCCGTGATCAAAATCTTATATGTCTCTGCCATATTTCTCCTTAAAGAATTGATTGATTTTTCACTTCATATAGACATTATACGTTAATTGCTGGTCATTGTCAAGTTCTAAATTCTCTTAATTCAGGATGCTGGAGCCTCCTGTATCTTTGAGTAGGATGTTTCGGAGGCATAATGTAATTTATATTGATATTAAATCTCGCAGGAACATCCGTTGTAGTGGTTGAACAATGATCTTCGCTTGAATCAAAAATTAGTAATCGATTTGCGATGCTCGAAATTTTTGTACCATCCTTTAATTTAGTATATCCATCACAAGTATTCAAATATAATAGGGCTGCCGTATTTGGATATTCAAAATCTTTGTGCATTGCGTGTTCGTGCAATCTTTCTGTATTTGGATAAAGATTGGCTTTTATTCGTATTAAACTGTCTGTTCCTAATTTCTCTACTAACGGAATTAGTTTTTCATAGAAAGGACTAACAGGAGAGTTTTTAGCGTAGAACATATGAGACATCAAAAATATATTATCTCCAATATCGTTCTGTGTAGCAACAGTTTTCTGGAAATACCAAGGTACTTGTTCCGTAAGAGATGCTATTTTCTGAAAACAATCATCATCTAAAAACTTATCAATCACTTTATACATTATATTTTTGGCGGTCTCTGTTTCTGGTCAAGTGCTTCTTTTTTCTTAATGAGATTCTTTAAATGGTCACTCTGAACATAGGGAATCGCATAAGGATTAACATATTGTTTTACAGATCCAGTTATATCTTCGGGTTTAGGAGGTTCTGGTGGGCATTCTTCTCCTACAGGACAGCATACTCCATCTCCCATCTTTTTCGTTTTTTCCATAATTAATACCAGTAATTTAAAAGTAGGTGCATATAGATATATGCGTAAAAAAGTCCAATCAACATAGTTTTTGATGTTGGTAATGTAAGTATTATACAGACATAAAATAGATTTGTCAAGACATTTATCATCAGTCAGTATAATAAGCATAAACAGAGGTTGCCGCCCATTTACCCTCTACTGTTTGTCCATCTCCTATTGCAGTCGGAATCTCGTCTCCAGGCATTACATAAGGGGCTACATATTTCCATTCATCACCTGAGTTACCATTCCAAGCTCCACTTGGAATCTTCATTACAAGTTCAAAAGTACCAGGTCCTGAGGTATTTTCTTGATAAGCAAGCATAGGATATATATGTCCTTCTGTAAGATAGATTTGTCCAAAATGAATTCTATCACCGTGCAGGCTAGGAGCGGCACATAGATAATTTTGCTCATCTCTCCAGTTGACCAAGTAGTACATATCTTGACCATTAGCACCCATCCACATATAAGAAGCATCATCAGATTTAATTTCAAAAGTGTATGTTCCAGTTACAGGTGCTTTGAAATATCCCGATGCTCTATAAGTTCTATATGATCCCATACTACTTATTTTAATGGCATTTACGTTATCTGACCAAGATGGACCTCCACCGTTTAGCCAATTCTCAACCTCACCTAAACTAACATTGTTATAAGTACCACTCCAGGATCCAGGGGACCACCAATAACCAGAATTGCTCCAAGTATTTAGGCTCCAAGTTTCTTGATACCAAGTGTAACTCGGCCACCAGTTATACGTTGCACTCCAACTATTATTGGAATTCCATACGAATCCTAAATTTTCACAAGTAGTTTTATCTGGAGAAACTCCGTCACTACACCACCCCGGAGCCAAACACATTTCTGGTCCTTGATTATTATACTGAGAATCGGAACACATTCCCCATTGTAGACATCCTGCTTCATTATTGTTATAAGTAGCATTCCCACAGGTACCCCAGTATAAACAGCCAGATCGATTATTGTGATAATTAGAGTTTCCACTACAAAATCCCCCATTTTCACAATCTGTTTGATTAGTCCACGGCCAGCCTCCACCTGTATTCCAATTATTAGAACAGGTTCCATTAACTATACAGGTTGCTTCATCTGTCCAAGTATTATCAGAACAAGTACCAGCGGCTTCACAAGATGCTTGATCCATATATGTGGTATTATAACTGGAGCAAAGCCCATCAACTCTATACGTACCATATTGTGAACCTTGCGGATGAGTTAAGGTAACATAAGATGACCAACTTTGATTATGTCGAGGATCCCACGATGTTCCAGACAGACCATCAAATCGGTCAAGTTTCCATCCTCTTTTGTAATTCCAATCTTCCCATACTGCGGTAATAGCATAATATGCTCCTTGGAAAGGTCCTAAATTTTCATTCATCATATCTTCCCGAGAATCATAAAAATAATGGTAAGCTGAATCATCAGTACATATAACTTCTCCTGCAAGTTTCCACATATCTGCTTCGTAATCGGAATCTGTTAATTGCAAATTAAGTGGAGAAAAATAAGGAGCACGATAAATTCTAAATTTATCAGGTCTGAAATAAGTTTTATCCCACTCATTAGAGTTATATTGGGGTGGTTTCCATCGAATCTTAGAAAAATTCGGTTGTTGTCCTGAAGATACATTAGAATATCCATATTCAGCTCCAACCATACTGTCGTTAGTATTTACAAATGTGTGTGCTGGAAATGAAAGATTCCAGTAATATTCAGGATCTGGTGGAACATCAACTTCAATATATGGAACTTGAGTCGACCATTGATAATTATGGCTAGACCAACTAAATTCGTTAACCCAAGAATATCCTGCATTATACCAGGAATTTCCAGCATAACTAAATGAACCATTAATTGCGGCACAACCACCTGGATTATTATCGTAACCGCTTGCGTGGAATGTAAAAGATCCAAACCCGCCACCAAAATTAATAGTTACCCAACAAGTACCTTCATTGACACAAGATGACTCATTAGTCCATTGTCCATCACTACATAAATGATGATTTATACAAGCAGATTCATTAGTAAAACCTCCTCCAGTACAAACATAAAAAGATAAGCAAGTGGATTCATCGTTATTATATGAAGCATTACTACAAGTTCCTGCGGCTTCACAGGCATACCCTTGATCGTTATAAGCAGGAGGAGACCATTCAGAAATTGGATTCCATCCTGAATCGTAACAATAATCAAAGGTATGATCATTGTCCGGCCAGTCAAATGTGTTAGTAACCCAAGTTGCAATAGAAGATCGACCAACTTCTGGACCATTACCCCAACTACCACCAACATCATAATAATACATTCGATGCGTGGTACCCATCATATTGTGTATATCTGTTACGTGAACTCCTGGCCATTTTCTATGATTATCGTGGGTTAATATATTATAATGTTTATGATAATTCATAGTAGACTGAGATGGTCTCCATTTTGCATATTCTTGTGTCCACGTATTAGTTTGTTCTATCCACATTCTATAGTATGGATCCCAGTTTGAATAAGCGGAGAGCGTGACCATACATTCTTCTCTTGTTTCAATCTGGGAGTGGACATACCATTGATAACTGTAAGATGGATGAGTGTAATAGCATTTTCCAGGAATCAAATCACCACCACTCCAATTCTGAGAAGAAAACCAAGTTCCACCACCATATGTTCCTTCGCAAAGACTTTCAGTTATCGGGAGAAGTTCCTCTACATCATTATACACTTGATGATGTACTTGCCAAGTATTTCCCGCATTGGTCGTTGTCCAAGTTTCTGCTGGTATTTGACTTTCGCAATCTAATTGAGTTACCCATTGTGGATCAGAACAAAATGATATGGTGGCATTCATACAGGTCGTTCTTGTCGTGTATTGAGGATCTGTACAGGTGGCTATGTATTGTCCACTAGTAACACGTGGTTGATCAATGTCTGCCTGTCTGCAAAATCCACCTCCTGGAATCTGTGTTGATTCACAAGATAACTCATCGATGGCTCCACCATAACTACACTTACCCACATCGATTGCTTCCCAAGTTATTTCCCAATATGGTTCTCCATCAGTATCCCAATTACCGGTAATAGGTCTATTACCCCTCACAACATTTCCGACTGCAAGTGGATTCATTGTCCATCTTCGATGCCAGGTAGCATTTCTTACGAGTTTTTCTTCATAAGGATCTGTCCAGATATCATCATACCAAGTCTGAAAACCAATATCCATTTTTTGATTGATAACTTCTACTGCCCAATGTTTTTCTAATATAGCAATATCAACTGAAACGGGAGGACTCATAAAATACGCAACTCCAGCTTCTACAGCCGCGTAAGTTTCTATCTCTATACCAGTTTCTTCTCCAAAAAGAGTTCTTATGATTTTTTGAACAGGAGAGAATCTTGCTGGTTCAAAGGCGATATCTGTAAAAGATAATTTTGTAGCGTTATTGGAGGCTTCTAGACAAGATTCGGCAGCCAAACAGATTTCAGTAAGTCGCAGGTTACCATCCGTAGACGGCATTCCGAATTCGATTACTAGATTATTCCATTCGGTAATCGGATCATATTTAAATATGTCTTCTTGAATAACTTGTTGGGGTTCTTCACTCATAATATAGATATTTATGAGTTTGAATGCTGGTATTTGGCTATATAATAAGAATCTATAATATCAGAGACAGGGGATTGTCCCGTGTAAGGATCGAATTCAAACAATTGAGCAAGGTCGTCTCCAGTTTCATCAACAAACGCTTTGTACATCAATTCTTTATTAGCGTTTCCTTTTCCAGTTGCGAATTTTTTGATTGTAGTAGGGGAATGAACATTAATATCATCAGATACCCTTTCGGCTAATTTATATTTTAGTATTCCGGTGTTTTCACCTATATTAAATACTTGTCCTTTAGCACCGAAAGCATATCCTTCTATACCAATAGAATTTGTGGTAACTCCAGTTAGTTGCCATATGGTTGAAGACTGAGAGATTATCCAATCTACGGTCATATCAGCAAGTTTTGTAAATCTTTCTAGATTGTCTGTATACTCGTATAAAGAGTGTCCGACGATGTTTGGGGAGTGGGGTCCATCAAGTTTCTTGTTTTTCGTGATGAACATAAACTTACAGGTATCATATTTAAAAGGAATTTGTCCCAGACAAACTGCTGGTGATGTCATTGAATAGTCGATTCCAATTATCACTCTTCCTCAGTTATTTCTATCTGAATATCTTCCGCACCACAGAAGGGACAATATTCTACTTCATATAATGTTTCCTCAAGATCGTGTTCGACTGTACAGGTTCCTTGACAGTCATCGCAGTCCATATTTACTATTATCATTAAAATACTCCTATCTTTCAAGTCGTATTTATAACGACATATTGAAAAGTTTAGCTACAAAGTGTATACCATTTGTGTGTACCGATATTAGTCACATTGGTATATAGATGTGCTTCTAACATTTGTTTAGCTGATCCGGCTAAATTTCCGGAATTTGAATACAGAAGAATTTCTGTATCATAATTTATTTCTTCATTCGCATTGCACCAATTTATTATTTCCTGTATTGGAACATTAACTGAATTGTGTATTTTCCCTCCTGATATATAGTCAACAGGATTTCTTACATCAATAATAAATCCACCGGCTTTAAATATAGCTTGAATTTCTTCACAGGTCGATTTTTCTCCCTTTGATTCATATACTTCACGGTGCCGTTCTCTTTTAGCTTTGAGTTCTTTGAGCCGCATTGCATTACCTTTATGGTAAGCCCGCATAACTCTATCCCATTCAGTTTCCTGTTTATTCATCTACCATCTCCACGGTAATAGACTTAATCCCACTAAGTTCAAAACAAGTTCTATTGCTATTAAGCCGATTCCTCCTACTCCTATTTGATATACCCACCATTTCCAACCAGCTAGTTCTCTTGACCATTTTGCTACTGGATTATTTCGTGCTTTCTCATATGCACCAGACTTTTCTCCTATCTTATCTGCCCACCAATTTCCATCAAGAATTTTTCCTATCATAATTAACGGATACACTAGTATTCGTAATATTTTCATTCCCAGGGAATCTCTAAATCTTCTTCCGATGAATAATGCACCTCCAACCATTGCAACTGCACATAACATCCATATTATATCTTCTGCCGTATGGGCTTCCATATTACCTCCAATTATTTAGATATCAATTTTTCTGCTTCTCTTATTTCTTTTCGGTCGTATGTTGTTAAATCTTGAGTATAACCCCAACTAACCGTCATAAGTCGTTTATATTTCTTAGCTCCGCATTCACATTTATCCAGTTTCTTGTGCATATCTTTAGAATACTTCACTATTTCTGTTTTGATCTCTCCACATTTCTCACATTCAAAATCAAAAATCGGCATCTTCTTTCCTTTATTTATATCGGTTTATAAGTAGCTTATTTCTATAATGCTGTTTAGCAAACATAGAACGATGAATGAATTGGGTCACCTTACTACTGGTAGTACGATGATCTCCCACTTCGGTTCTCATTTTAAATTCCTCCCGTTTGAAAGGAATTACTTGTACTACAGGCATTCCATAGGGAAGAAGTATTTCTTCATTCATCGGAGCAGTAAACCAAGTATTGATATGCCCCTCGTGGTAAATGTCTGTATCTATAATCCCACTTAGGATTGTCAAGTTCGGATGTTTGTTGTAATGGGGTGCTGTAAAATAACAACTATACCCAGGAGGCGTTCTGATAGACCACGGATTTATCAATTTGAACGAGCCTTTAAACGTGTCTTTAGGAAAAGGATAACTGTCTATTTGACCTTGTGGATGTGTGTCTGCACAAAAATGACCTAGATTGTTAGGTGGCGTTCTCCATCCAATACCTTGTGGACATTTTTCAGATATAGGAAGCCGTACCACCATATAATCTGACCACAATGGAATAATATATCCGTAACAAAGAACATCAAGTATTCCAGGACAGCTTTTTACAGTTAACTTGTCATCCGTTTCCTTATCATTTTTCTGTTTTTTGAACCACTCCGGCCAAAAATCTCTTGATGGTATTGGAGGATTCGCAATTTCAAGTTCTTCTATTTCTGTAAAAAATGTTATATCAATCATACACGCTTCCAATTATTTAAAGCTAAAGTCGCTTGTAATCCTTCAAATGTATTTGCTACAATAGAAGCCTGTACATCTTCTGGACTCATACCAGAAAGAACCATATCGTTTATATCTTTCTGTTGGATTTTCTCATCCCAAATACATACCGAATATCCTCTTTTTATAAACCCTTCAATTTTTTTGACTATCTCTCTATTTCGATTTTCGTTATCCATTACAATAACAAATTTTGTATCACTATTTAGATTACAAGAATTAGACAGGTCGCTCCCGGCCATTGCAATTGCATTATCTAGAAACAATGAATCTATGGGTCCTTCTACAACAAATACAGGTTTAGATTCGTCTATTTTGTCTAATCCAAATATCTTACATTCGTCTTCTGTAACCTTTATGGTTATATAACGTAAAGGGTTATTTTCATCAAGTGACCGGCCCTGAAATGCAATTAAATTATCATCTTTATCAAAGAACGGAATAACAATTCTCCCTTCGTCTTTTTTAATGTCTTTGAATTTATTTTTGACAATCGTATTAGTCCATTCTTTAAAAGTCTCTGTATAAAACAGTCTCGAAATTTGATGGGAGGGGATTTGTCTTTGTCTTATATATGCTCGTGCTGGATGATTAACATCACATAAATCCAGACAAGTGAGATGTTTGAGGGGATTGGCTTTGATTGCTGGAGCCTTATTCGTCTTAAAGAAGTCTTCAGTCTTTTTTATCGATTTCCTAGAAGATGGGCTGTGTCTATATTTCTCTAGAATATACTCTCGTTTTAGGGTCGGTGCTATGTGATTGATTAATTGGGTCAATCCAGTAGCTATTCCACAGTTATGACATTTATACAGTACATCTCCTTTATTTTCAAAGATGTAGCCACGAGATTTTAATTTGTCTTTGGCTGAATCGCCACAGAAAGGACACCTGAAGTTCCAGAGGGCTTTACCCTTCTTTTTGAATTGTTCTAATCGAACACCTAGAATTCCGATGTATTTTGAGTCAATATAGTCCATAATCTACGTATTATACACCAATTGATGATGTATGTCAAGTCAAATGGTCACAATCATTACAATAATCTCTTTCGTCTTCTTCCGTTAACTGAACGCAAGGTAAGACATTGCTATAGTCGCCAGTATCTTCTGCCATTTCCTTTTGTTTTGCGTGGCACTCCCATTTTAAGGGACACGTACAACAACATACTTTGGGGATCGAATCTCTAAATGGACAAAAGACTGGCACAATAGAATTGTTGCAAAACAACAATTTTACTTGCTTCTCTTGAGCCATATAATTATCTTCGTATCACTTGAAATACTGGATCGGTTGGATGTTTCATCAGCATACCACCTTTGGGGAATTTTTTCGCAAATGCTGTCACTCCCTTAGCCCAGTTAGTCTTACCAACAAATGAATTCCAACGTTGATATTTTTGTCTCCCAAGCCGAACATTATCATATGTTGTTGTATCGGGAGCTGTCCAATAATCACAACCAAACGCTTTACCACAAGGTTTGGTAAATAAAGGAACATCTTTCTGAACGTTTATGGGTCCTGATCCGTCACCTACTACATTACTCATATTTCACCTTCTCCAATAATATATGCTGTTTCATCAATACATCAATTTGCATTGATTCATAAAGCGGCATATTTTCATTTATATATTTACGAAATTCTTCGTCTAACATATCTCCATCTGCACCGCTTTGTACGCAATGCTCTTTAAATAGAAAATATGCGGCAACGGCTTTGCTAAGTTTGCTTTTCATTCCAGGTACCTTCTCTATTAATCTTTTCAAATTTCTAAGAAGGCGATGAAATAATGTATAAGCAAATTTCTTTTCTGCCGTATTGCGTTGTTTATCAATGATCTTACCTTCATCATCGATAATTCCTAATTTATAAGCCGGCCAGTCAGTCCATTCCATAGCAATAAACTTAGCGAACTTGTATACAAAATACAAGTCCAACGCGGCGGAGCCCGCACCTTTAACCGTCTTGGCACTAACTTCGTTTAGTATGACCTCTTCTTTCATACTGGTAGATTGTCTCCATTTTCTAATGGACGCAAACTCTCTTGCAGATTCATAATCTTTCTTGTCCCCGAAATGGAATAATATGTGTCCATCTTTATCGTCTATAGCATACATACTAAATTTACCTTTCTTTTTCATTATGATAAATCTAGTATTGGGACTTCTTACTTCAGAATCCCAACGATGTACCTGTGATATCCATATAATATCCTTCTTCTTAGGGTTTGGCGGCTGATCGTCGGTGCCGTATACCCAACCCTTACCGGGATATGTTTTTCTAAATTTTGGGTTCATTTTAATTCTTCCCTTATGATGGATCTCACTTTTTTGTCTATCGTAACTAAAGATTTTAATTCTGGAGTTAATGCTTTTAACTCATCAAGAAAAGTCGCAATAATCTCGTGATTTTTCGGATCTATTTTATACATCAATATACGTGTACAAGCAAATGATCCAAAAACATTAATTAGAACCAACAAGTGATTCATTAACAGCCGACTCTTGAGTTTTCCTGTATCTACGTATTTGGATATCAGGCGCTTAATGTACTTAATTCTATTAATGTCCTCATAGAATTCTTCACTTACGCTCCCCTGTCGGTCGTTGTAATGAGTCGCCATATAAAACATTATGTTTTGGTTGGTCAACTTTGGAAAGTACGACTCTATCGGTTGCTTTATCATTATATTCTTTAAGCGGTGTTTTCACTTCTTCAGGCTCAATTTCTTGAGTAACAATTGTGTCAACTACCTTTATAAACATTTACGCTTCCCAGAAAGGTACTCCACCTTTAGTACCGGCTTTTCCTTTAGCACCTGCAGGCTTTTTACCTTCGTAAAAAACTCCAGTACTTGCATCTCGTAGAAGAACTTTCGCTTCACTAACTGTTTCTGTAGCGGTTGATACTGCATCCTTAGCCGCATCAAAAGCGTGTTTCAGTCCTGATTTTCCCTTTTTAGATTTTTTACCCATAATATGGTCCTCTAATTGTGTGATTAAGTTTTCTTTAGACTCTCTACGGTCTAATTCGATACCAACTGTTCGCCCATATGCTTCAAGGGCTTTTTTATTCATTCCAATCAAATCTTTCATACTCTGTCTCATTTAGCTAATTCCCTAACCCTTTCATCCGAAGAAACCGCTGTGTGATTAGCGAATTTCGGAGCTTCTTTTCTATATGTAGTTTTCTTCAAAATAGCCGTGTTTTCTGCGACTACCTTCTTTAACAGTTTTTCATCTGGTTTTGGTATTTCGACTGTGGTCCCAATTTTCTCAGCCATAGTATTCTCCTTATTGGATGTAACAATTCAATTCATATCCGTGTTTACCTTTACCGTAAATTTGGATTTGAAGTCTCTTTTTCTGCTCTTTCCCTCCTTTTTCCAAGCCGATCTTAAAGGTATTCGTCTTACCTTCGCTCGGTTTGCGAGGTCCAGTTGCTATCTGATTAAAATAATCATCCATATCAACTTCATAACCTGCTTTATCTGCTACCAGGAGGGCTTCTTCCACAGCAGAGGTGTAAGTCTTGTGGTCTATTTTGTATTTATACCGTGCTTCAAACCACACATCGAATGACTCCTTTTTAGCCATATTCGTGGCGACACCCATCTTAACGCTTTTCCAATCATCTCCATAACGCTTTTTAAACTTAGCATCATCTAGTTCCTGAGCAATCTCTTCTCGGCGCTTGATTTCAGTAGGAGTTAATTTGCGTTCATCAAGCTCCCATTGTTCTTTCAAATATGAATCGAATGAAGGAGAATCACCCTTATATTTTTTGAGATATTTCTTGTTAAGATGTTTTCCAATTATCGAATAAACCTTGTCTCTTGGATCTGTATCATCTGGAATTTTACTTACGGGAGGTAATTTTCCCTTCTTCAGAATAGCGGCTGTAGCCAGCATATCAGCTTTGTCGATTCCGCCACTCTTCTTTGCATATTTTTCTAATTCAATTCCAGCCATAATTGAACCATTATGTATATCATTTCTTACTGATTCTGTAGCAAATCCCACAAATGATTCCATCTTTTTCCTCAATCGAGGTTCTCTTCGATTCTTGGATGGGTCTTCGTTTCGTAGATTCTTAGGATCATTATTCATAGGATTGTTATCCTTATGACCTACATCCTTACCTTCTTCAGCTTTGTCTCCCATAATTCTCCTTGCTTGATTACGTGAGGACCGTCTAGCGATTTGTTCAGGCTTACCTTGGTAGTTATCGTATTCTTTTCGATAATCTCTCTCGTTTACAAATTCTTCAAAGTTATTCTTAGGGATAGAGGCTTTCATATATTTGAGAATAGTTTCGGTTGATTTAACATCACTTACTGCGGTAATCTTAATCTTACCGTTCACCCATCTCGCTATTTCTTGTCCACCCATACCCATTTTCTCTAGGGTCTTACCATCAGTAGACATCAATCTCCCTTCTTTGGGTTTCTGGTCATAGAAAGAATCTATTACGGACTTGTCTTTAGTTTTAAGCACTTCAAAGATTGTTACGGCTTCTCCAACAATTTTTGGAGTTCTGCGGATATCAGGATCATCATCGAGGACAGCTTTGGCTCTCTTTACATCCCTTTTAGAAACAACTACTTTTCCATTATCAAAATAACCGTCAATTCCTTCGTCTTCTAGACTGAGTAGCACAGCCTTTTCATATCCTTCTCTCATAGTAACCGAATTTCCTTTCACTTCTTCAGTTTGAATTTTGTGAGCAGGAATTTTTTCAGATTTATATTCACCGATATCTACAACATAAAATGGGCTGTATCCACCGCCTCCTTTATCATATCTAACAATTTTTCCTGTTACCATTCCCTTACCTTTTGCAGGATGTGGAACTTTTACTTTTGTGCCGGTCTTTAATATTTTTGCTTCTGAAAGTTCAAATTCTTCCTTATATTGACCATCACTCATACGTTTACCTTTTGCAGTACCTTTATTAATGCGACCATCTATTCCCTTTTTTCGCATATCATTCAACCACTTTGTAGCACTTTTAAGATTTGGGAAGGTTTTGGTATCAATATCGCTTTTGTCTGCCTTATCCCAATCTCCCTTTCCGGGTCCACCTAATTTATTATCAATCCCCCATTTATCCTGTGAATAATTTCCTTTAGTGTGAGCATATGTAACTACAAATTTCTCATCAAGTTCAAGGTTTTCTACTGTGTATTTCACAACGGATGCCGCCATATCTCCTTGAGCAAGAGATACTTTGTTACCTCTCTTGTACAAGTAAAATTTGACACCTACAGGTCTTTTAACATCTTTTAATGTGACCTTTCCTACTTTACCCTTATTAACCACATTTTTTGCTGTTACTTTAAAAGTAGCTTTACCAGAAGACATAGAGGATTTGAATTCTATTGTAATGATATCGCCCTTCTTTAGAGCATCGTAATCTTTTTCGGTGACTTCTTCTCCCATCACAATAGGACCTCCACCTTTTTTACCATATCCTCTACCAGCTCCAGATCCACCTTTTCTTGATATTCCGAATGCAAATTCTCGGTCGCCTTTCTGTTTCTTCTTCTTTAATTTAGCTTCGGCTTCTAAATCTTCGTCTTTCTCTTTATTCTTTTCCCTTTCCAATTTGTCTTTTATATCCAACTCAATTTCTTTTTGTTGCATAGTCTTATATTTCTTCCGAAACTGTTTAGCTACTTTCTCGACATCTTTTTTGGAAACTTTGAGTTTTTTGATTGTTCCACCTTTTGAGAGAAATGCGGCGATTTCTTTGTCGTATGCTGATTTACCTTCAGAATATACTTCCTGAACATCAATTGTGCTAAGCCACTTGTTAATTTTACTTACTACATCTTTGGCGGACTTGACCTTAGTCTTTCGCATATTTTTTATCTTATGTCCAGAAGCAAACATTTCCATTGTACCATCCGTAGCAATACGGATCATACCAAAACTTGCATTATGTAATATCTTATTCGGCCAGTCCTTCTCTGGTTCTACTGTAACCTTTATCATTATGGCTACATTTTCATCACCACCTAGAGTAGATTTTGCGACTGATTTCCATCCAGCTTTTAATCCTTTGTAAATTTCTGTAGTCCATTTGTCAACATCTGTTATTTGAAGTACAGTACCTTCTTCAAGTTCTGGGTCATTATCATCTTGCATTGCTGACCAAGACTTTCTCTTTCTGTATTTGTCTCTCTCAATTTTCTTGTGTCTGGAACCTGCATAATGGGGACCACCGTGTTTTTCGTCTACCTCGTCTTCTGATATTTTATAGCCCACTACTGTACCTTTAGCATTAACAATAACATCACGAATATTAAAACGCTCCGCTGTTTTGTTTAATCTGGCTCTCTGAGTTCCTTTTTGTTTATCGAAAAATTTTTGTATTTCCATTCGGGTAGGTCCAGATACCCCTTCGTGAATTTCATTTCGATATTGCTTGAATCGTGTAGCGGTTTTCATTTTAGGTTCCTTCCTAATATCTTTGAATTTGTCTGTAGCAAATTCCCATTCCTCTGGAGTCATTATATCTTCTTCTGAAGAGGCGAGAATTTCTTTTTGTGTTTTATTCACTTTTTACACCTGCATTTTCACCAGACTGAGGATCTCCTATATCTCCATCAGTTACAGGTTCAACAGTTCCACCAGATGGCTCAGTATTTAAGCCGTATCCAATCATAGTTTCAACTGATTTGGCTGTAATTGTTGTAATACCTGCGATACCCATATCCCAGACACCAATGTTAGATCCTTCATCTAACGATTTGTATTTAGCCTTCTGTTCGGAATTAGCGGCTTTGCGAGTCAACTGACGGAGTTTTCCATCAATAATTACTCTAACCGGGCCTTCTTCCAATCGCTTTACTAATTCTTTTTTAGTCATAATCACCTTTTAGGTTTACGTTTGCTTTGTTTAACACCTCTGTCTATGAGGCTCTTCAGTAAATCTCCTGTAGGAATGTTATCTACAATCCACTTATACAATTGATTCTGAATCTTTTTAGCTGGCATCATAGGTTTACCCCGTTCTTTTAGGGTCAAATATTTGAAATCCTTTATGACACCATCATTTTTCTTACCAGTAATAGCAGATATCCGCTCTTTTTTCATTGTACTACCATAAAATATGGTATTCTCTCTATTATTTAGTATTACGTGTATCTGACCATTAATTGCAAGTTTCTTCCCCTTACTCTGTATATAGTCAAACATTGTCTCGGAAGTCCCCTTATGAGTTTTAAGCAGTATGTCTTCTGGTACAACTCGACCTCTCCTTGGATCTAAGTTGTTGGATAATGCTATCGAATAATTGGTCAAAACCCATACAATGTGAATATTCGCAGGATTATACCCCGTATTCAGAAGTTTCGGCATATATTCAACAAATGTATCGAGACTTTTACCCGTCATATCAAAGAGTATATTGGGTAGCGTTCCTTTATCTTTTCCAGTAGCATTGTCTAATAAAGCATCCAAAGTCTTTGATTTGATTCCCATATCATCGACAATCTTATGAAATTTAAACACATCCTCAGGCTTTCTCAAATCGAGATTCTTTAGGGGTTTATATTTCTCTGGATCAACGAACATTCCGTGGGTCTGCATTTGAGCCCAGCCTTCTGGATCACGGGTCAGCATAGATAGTTTTAGCAATAATCTCTTCCATTCATCAACATCACGTACCTTGAACTTCTCTTTTTCTAGAAAATTAGATAATGCGAATCCTTTACCAGATCCAGCACCACCCACTAGAAAAACAATTTGTCCGTATTTTTTACCGTTAGATATTAAGATTAACTTCTCATCTAATTGGGCATAATTCTTAAATTTCATAACATTACTGCTTCTAGTCTCCAAGTATACGCTAGACATATACCTAGTATTGCTATCCCTATCCAAAAAAGTTTTTCCCAACCTGTAAACATATCAACCGTAGGGTTTTCGTCCTTTATCTAAATGAATTTTATCATCGTCCACGCATTGTCTATATGGACTGACATAATTTTGATTTTTTAATAGTGTGCCTCGTTTTAAGCCTGAGTCATACCAGTATCCATAACATCCATTACTATCCATCCTAGGTGTGCAACTAGCAACCATCCATATCGCCGTCATCATAACAAATAACAGCATTTTGTGCATTGTACCTTTACTTACTATTTATACTTTTAACTTGGGGTTAGAGGTTTTGAAATCTTTCTTACGCATTATGGTCTTGGAAACAAGATCAAACTCTTCTAGTTTTCGATCCCATTTTAATACAAACGGAAGATTGAGGTCTGTTTGAGTGTCGTTTAACACCGCTTGAGCATCCGTACCAAGTTTAGGTATATTCTTTCCGTGTTTCTTGTATGTCTCCTTGAATAATCTGATCAATTCTGCGACATTAATTTGTTTTCCGTTTCGCTTGTCGTTAACTCTCTCTAAAAAATGTCTAGTAAATTCCACATCTATTCCGACTTTGGCGAAAATCTTGTCGGCAAATGCTTCTACTTGTTTTAAGTCTACACTTGTAATCTCCTCGACAAACGATTGTCCTGGAGTCCATTCTTTATACTTTTTCGTTGTTTTCTTTGTTCCAAATTCAAGATATTCCTCTCGAATACCCATACCATCTCGAACATCATCATACATTGCTCTTGCATCTCTTTTGGAACACATTGATGGAACACCCTTACTGAAGAATTCAAAATCTCCATCTTTGGCGGCTTTCCTCATAAGCGTAGCACTCATAGCATTTCCTTTACCACGAGCCGCTCCAGCCTGTACAACCTCAAACTTGTCAAATTCGTAAGACTTGCTCTTATCTTTATGTTTGATATATGGAGTGATATATTGTCTGAATTTAGCTACTCTGTCAGAACCTACCACCAATGTTACGTCTTTATATCCTTTGTCGGATAACCACCTAAGAGCATCAAAAGCAGTTTTGATTGAGGTATCTTTCACTACCATTTTACCCCAAAATTTCTTCAAATATTTTGTCTTGTCATTATAGGTCAGAGGATTTCTGTCCTTGTCGTGGGACTGACTAGTAAATATCATTGGGGTTCCACCCTTTGCTTTTTTGATAATATCATTAACTGCTATTTCGTGTCCATTGGTCACGGGATTGAATCGTCCGAACGTAAATACTACGGGTTTGTTCTTAGCTTCCTCTAGATATTCTTCGTAAGTTAACATTATTTTCCTTTGCAAGAACAATCTTTAATTAAGTAATGTACTACTGCCATTGAAAACCACATCCAACTCATTTCACTCATACCTAAAAAACTTGTAGAATGACTCATAGCCATTCCGTCTGAAT
>Ga0310342_100000275_pt1 | contig 27462 bp, 25 predicted proteins | sample S15DNA20500_MG_FD_206155 | JGI IMG/M metagenome (GOLD analysis project Ga0310342, IMG submission 206155) | Marine microbial communities from station ALOHA, North Pacific Subtropical Gyre - S1503-DNA-20-500_MG | ecosystem: Environmental > Aquatic > Marine > Oceanic | place: Pacific Ocean: North... | reverse complement strand
TGGAAGTGCCACATGCGCTGGCCGGTTTCCACGTCAACGGCGATCAGCGTTTCCGAGAATAGGTTGTCGCCGAGCCTGTCAGCACCATAGTAGTCGTTGGTCGCTGTACCGGTTGGGAGGTAGACGTAGCCGAGATCGTTGTCGCCCGCGAGCATCGACCAGACATTGGCGTTACCCGAATATCGCCACGACTCATTCAGCCAGGTATTAGACCCAAATTCATCCGGGCTGTTCGGTACGGTGTGGAAGTCCCAGGCGTGTTCACCGGTTCGTGTGTCCCAGGCACGCACCCACCCAGGGATCGCTTCTTTTGTGATACGGCGGTCAGCAACGTGCGAACCATGAATTACTCGATCGCGGACGATAATCGGTGGAGAATGGATGCCCCATGTCAGAGCATTCAGGTAGTCGCGTGCACCGCGGACTGCTCGCGGGACTCCGACCATCGTGTCGACCATACCACTGCCGTCCGGACCAAAGTCGGGGCACGGCTGGCCGGTTTTTGCGTTGACGCAGACGAGATAGCCGTTACCGGTCCCCCAGTAGATGCGCTCGTCACTGGCACCGTCAGTCCAGTACGCGACGCCTCGCTGACGCCAGGTGCCGGTCATGGTCGTCGTGCCTTCCTCGTAGCTCTTTGGATTGAAGACCCAGAGGGTCTTGCCGGTCGTCGCATCCACTGCGACGCCTTGAGACAGTGGTGTGTTGAAGTAGAGGATGCCGCTAACCATCAACGGCGTCGCCTGGAATCCGGTGGCATTCGGCGGGTGACTCTCGCGGTAGAGATTAGGCGTCTGTTCCACTAACGCGCCGACGATGTCAGGGAGCTGACCCCACCACTCCCCGCCACCGGAGGTCGTTTGGCTCACCATGTTGTCGACCAAGGTCCATTCCCAAGCTATTTCGAGGTCGGCGAAGTTGTCGCGGTCGATCTGGTCTAGCGGCGAGTACTTCGTGCCCGCGATGTCACCGGCGTAGCTTCGCCACTCTCCGTTCGCGGTGTCGTACGTCTGCCACCGACCTTCGGCGGGGCGTTGCTGGGTCCACGCCGTCGTCGGTGACGCTGCGATGGCCCCCGTCAGAAGGCTTGCTAGTAAGCTTCTCATTTCGGGACCTCACTCTCGATGCTAAGTCCACCGGATGTGTCAACCAGCGTCTGCACCATTCCGTCGGGGGCGATTGCTTGGACACCGAGCCCGTGCTCGAAAACAAGCTGTCCGCCGTACTCCACCGTTTCGAACAGCATCCCGATCCCGACGAGTGCGACCAAGAAACTCCCCACCAAGAGGGGGAGTTTTGGTTGCAACAGGTATGAGAGGGCTAGTCGTAGTGATGCGAAGAAGGCGAAGGACCAAGTTGTGCGAAAGGCCCAGTCCGCGTGTGTATTGACTAGGTCGCTGATCGGCACCGGGAGCATCATGGGTTCGGCGGCGCGGTGGCCGCTGAAGTACGTGATCACCGCCACGGCGGCACCAACGATGTAGAGCCAGGTTGCTGCTTCCCGCACATCTGATCGGTGGTGCATGAACAGGCTGACGAGGTCTACAGCCGCCGCGGCGGTGAGCAGGCCGATCGGGAAATGGACGATCAGCGGGTGGACGTTCGGCATCCAGTCCGGCGTAAATGACATGACTTCTTCCGGCAGTGCTCGGTGCGACGAACAGTAATCCTATAATAGACGGTCTCCGATGCGGGTTGGCGCAGGGCAAAGATACGGGTGGCACGGTTGGGACGACTACGCGCCCTTCTACGATTGGGAGAACGCTCGGACACTGGGCCGACGCGATGTCAGGTTCTGGGTCGACCTCACCCGGCGTGTCGATGGCCCGGTGCTTGAGCTCGGCTGCGGAACGGGCCGCCTTTCTGTGCCGGTGGCGCGGGTGGCCCCGCGATTTGTAGGCATCGACCGTTCGGCACCGATGCTGCGACGCTTGAAGAAGCGTCTCCGGCGAGCACGGATCGGCCGTGGTCCGGTGTTGGTCCGCGGCGACATTCGCAAGCTGCCGTTTCGCAAGCGGTGTCGATTTAGTTTAGTGATGGCACCTTACGGCATGTTGCAGTCGCTACTGCGGGACACGGACCTCACTGCCACTCTCAAGGCGGTGGCGGCTGTCCTGTCGCGCGGTGGAATCTTCGGGATCGATCTCGTTCCCGACCTGCCAAGGTGGAAGGAATATCGGCGGCATGTGGCCCTGCGCGGTCGGATGAGCGGCGGTCGCCACGTTACTCTGATCGAATCCGTACGTCAGGATCGGCGTCGGCACCTGACCATCTTCGATGAGGAATTCATCGAGCGACGGGGCCGCCAGCGCGCAGTACATCGATTCTCACTGGCGTTTCGAACGCTCACCGTACCCCAGGTCACCAACCACCTCGAGCGGACCGGTTTTCGGATTGATGCGGTGCTTGGAGACTACGGCGGCGACGAATGGGTGCCAGAGGCTGATGTTTGGATGATCCTTGCGCGGCGGCGTTGACCAGACATCACCATGGCAGCGCGGCTCAACATTTGCCATAATAACTGAAGCACATCACAAACACGGAGCCGTTGTTCTCATGTCAGGTCATTCCAAATGGGCTTCGATCAAGCATAAGAAGGGCGCTGCGGACGCAAGGCGGGGCAAGCTCTTCACCCAGATCATCAAGGAATTGACGGTCGCGGCCCGTGACGGCGGCGGTGACGTCAACAGCAATCCTCGTCTGCGGACGGTCATTGCCGATGCCAAGGCGGCGAACATGCCTGCTGAGAACATCAAACGGGCCATCCGGCGCGGTACGGGCGAGGAACCGGGTGTTTCGTACGAGCGTGTAACCTATGAGGCTTATGGCCCGGGTGGTGCCGCTCTGCTGATCGAGGTACTGACAGACAACACTAATCGGGCCGTTAGCGAAATCCGGCATCTGCTGTCGAAACACGGTGGCAACCTTGGGACGTCGAACAGTGTTGCGTGGATGTTCGAAAAGCAGGGGTACATTGTCGTGCAAAAGAGCGCGGCAGACGAAGAGGTCCTCATGACAGCCGTCATCGACGCTGGTGCCGACGATTTCCGTGAAGATGAAGACAACTGGGAAATCGTAAGCACGCCGGACGCGTTCGAGCAGGTGCGTACTGCTCTCATCGGTACGGGGAGCGATCCGATCACAGCAGAGGTGGCGATGCTCCCGAAAAACCTGGTCAAGCTTGAGGGGAGACCCGCACAGCAGATGATCAAACTAATGGAAGTGCTTGAGGACCAGGGCGACGTTCAGCACGTGTGGACGAACTGCGACATCGAAGCGAAGGAGATCGAGGCCTCGCTGGCGTGAGAATTTTCGGTATCGACCCCGGTTCGCATCGCACCGGGTACGGTTGTATCGACACGAACGGTAGCCGGCATCGCCTCATTGTCTGCGGGGTGCTTACCGCTCCTTCCCGCATCACCTTTCCCGAGAAACTGCTGACTATTCACGACGAACTTGAGGTGCTGTTACACCGGCACCGGCCAGAGACCGTTGCCATTGAAGATCTGTTCTTCGCGCGTAACGCCCGCAGCGCGCTGAAGCTCGGGCATGTACGCGGTGTCGTTATGCTTGCGGCGTCGGAAGCCGGAATCCCCGTCTCCGAGTACACGCCGACGGAAGTTAAGCGCACGGTCGTCGGTTACGGACGGGCCGAGAAACAACAGGTGCAGAAAATGATTATGCTCCTCCTCGGTCTTGACCAAGCGCCGTCTCCGTTCGATGTGTCCGATGCGTTAGCTGTCGCGATCTGCCACTCGCACGCGATCGGCCCGACTTCTAAACGCGCGGTTGGATCGTTGCCAGGTGCCACCAGCTGGCGAAGTTACCGGCCTGGTTCAGCCGCCCTTAGGGAAGATTGCTAACAGTATCTATCATGATCGCCAATCTTCACGGGCGTCTCCTTGAGAAGCAGCCAAGTCGCCTTGTCATCGACGTCAATGGGGTCGGGTATGAGCTCCAAGTGCCACTGTCGACCTTCTACGGATTGGGCGAGATTGGGACCGACGTTTCACTAAGAGTACATACGCACGTTCGCGAGGATACCTTGGCGCTCTTTGCATTCGCGACTAGGCTTGAACTTGAGCTATTCGAGCGTCTCATTGCTATCAGCGGCGTCGGTCCACGTTTGGCACTCGCCGTCCTGTCGGGTATCGAGCCGGCTGCTCTAGTGCGTGCGGTTCAGGGCGGCGACGTGGCGCGCCTGACCGGGATTCCAGGTGTGGGCAAGAAGACGGCTGAACGGATTGGGCTGGAGTTGAAAGATAAGTTGCCGGCTACGCCCGTGATCGAACAGGTAGAGGGTGAGACTCCGTCGCATGATGGTGATCTGCGCGGCGACGTGCTGTCCGCGTTACTGAACCTCGGTTATCATCGCGCGCTTGCGGAACGCGCTCTCGATTCAGCTATGAAGGTCGGTGACGGAGATGTTGAACAAATGCTGCGGCAGGCACTACGCGAGCTCGCGAAATGAAGGAAGAATCACGTGTGGTTTGAATTTAGTGCTGCCAACGGTAAAACGTAAAATGTCATTATGGTCATGAACGCCGACAGCGTTTTGAGTTCGGTGCAGGTCGATTCGGACGTCCAATACGAGGTCGGGCTCCGCCCGCGCGCTCTCGGCGACTACATCGGTCAGGCACGCGTTCGCGAGAACCTGATCGTCTCCATCACGGCCACTCGCCAGCGTAACGAGGCACTTGACCACGTTCTGCTCTACGGGCCACCTGGACTCGGTAAGACGACGTTGGCGCACGTGATTGGCAACGAGCTTGGCGTACAAGTGCGTGCCACGGCCGGGCCGGTTCTTGAGAAGCCGGGGGATCTCGCCGCGCTCTTGACGAACCTAAAAGAACACGACGTGCTGTTCATCGACGAGATTCATCGCATGGCGCCAGCGATTGAGGAAATCCTCTACCCAGCGATGGAAGACTACGAGCTTGACATCATAATTGGTCAAGGACCGAGTGCACGGTCGGTCAAGATCCCGCTGCAGCGATTTACACTGATCGGTGCCACGACGCGCGCCGGTCTACTGACGTCGCCGCTGCGGGGTCGCTTCGGTATCGTGCACCGGCTTGATTTCTATACGGAAGACGACTTGTTCGAAATCGTGGGGCGGTCCGCCCGTATCCTCGGCGTTCCTATCGACGATCCCGCTACGCGAGAGATCGCCCATCGTGCGCGAGGCACGCCGCGTGTCGCCAATCGGCTGCTGCGACGCGTACGGGACTATGCCGAAGTTAAGGCCGACGGGACCATTACCATCGACGTGGCGAGAAAAGGACTCAAACTACTCGAGGTCGACGATAACGGGTTCGATGAAGCGGACCGGCGCCTCTTACGGGCGATCATCGACAAGTTTGGAGGTGGTCCGGTAGGGCTGAACAGCATTGCGGCTGCTATCAGCGAAGAGAAGGAAGCAATTGAGGATATCTACGAACCGTTCTTGATTCAGGTTGGTTTTCTCGACAGAACGCCGCGCGGTCGCGTCGTGACCGCGCGGGCGTATGACTACTTCGGGTTGACGGCTCCGGAGCGCAACCCGCGCCTGCTATGACAGGTATGAGCATACGTATTATTGGCTCTGATGCACAGACCAAGCAGGCTGGAAAGGACGACACGGGGTGACGGAACAGGCCAGGAAGGGACGGCTGGCCGGTGGCCAAAGGGTACGGCGCGTCAAGATTACGTCGCTGGCGACCTATGTGCCGCCGCGGGTGCTCACCAATGCTGATCTCGAAGAGAGAATCAACACGTCCGACGAGTGGATCACCAAGCGCACAGGCATCCGTGAACGTCATGTCGTAGACGAGGGGGTGGCCTCGTCTGACCTTGGGAAGGAAGCAGCGGTGTGCGCGATCAAGCAGGCTGGCTTGACTGCGGACGACATCGGGTTCATCGTCGTGGCCACGACGACGCCAGACATGTTTTTCCCGAGCACCGCCTGTTTGGTGCAGGCTAAGATTGGTGCCTCGAACGCCTGGGGATTCGACCTCGGCGCGGCCTGCTCAGGTTTCACCTACGCGCTCACGGTGGGTGCGCAAATGGTGGGGAGTGGTGTGCATGAGCACGCCCTCGTCATCGGTGCCGACGTGATGACGTCTATCATCGACTATCAGGACCGCGCAACCTGCGTGCTTTTCGGTGACGGAGCCGGTGCTGCCGTCTTGTCGCCAGCTACGGACGATGGGCTGGGTATTCTCGACTTCGCCCACGAGATCGATGGCACCGGAGGGCCCGCGTTGTGCATGCCAGCTGGCGGAAGCCTGTGCCCGGCGACTCATGGGACCGTTGATAACCGTCTCCACTACGTGCATCAGGATGGTCCGACTGTTTTCAAGTTCGCTGTACGCAAGACGGAAGAAATTTGCAGGCGCGTGCTGGCACAGAACGGGCTTCTCCCCGGTGACGTCGATCTCTTCGTGTCACATCAAGCGAACCGGCGCATCATCCTGAGTGCTGCCGAGCGGTTGGGGCTCGACCGCGACAAGGTCGTGATCAACATCGAGCGGTTTGGGAACACGACCGCGGCAACCATCCCGCTCGCACTGGCCGATGCTTGCAAGGATGGCCGCCTGACACGGGGTTCGCGTGTTTTGCTGACTTCCGTTGGTGCCGGCTTCACCGTTGGTGCCGTCCTGTTGCGTTGGGCGTGCTGAAGTCGGGAGCCAGAGTCTGGCGACTAATGCGGATATCGGCATGGTAGCCTGGGATGGCCGTTGACATATGTCTTATCCGACACCGCCAACCACTATGCAGGTAGATGGCGCCAAATCGCGTTCTTTCCGCTGCGCAGCAGCGTTTCCCGTTGGTGGGTTTCTCGATTCAAAGACGGGACGCACGGTTTTCAGTCAGGACCCATCAGCTAAGCGAAACTGGCTCCGGAGGCTAGAGGCCGGAAGCTGACCTGATTCCTGATTTCTGTGCTGTCGTTGTCAACGGCGGTTCACGATGCAGCTTTCCATCTTCGACTACGACCTACCCGCCGAATTGATCGCGCAAGAAGCGACTGCGGACCGTACGGCCGCACGTCTGATACAGCTCGACCGCCGCACAGGAAAACGTGGACATCATCACGTCGCCGATCTGCCGGGTCTACTCGCACGTGGAGATCTGCTCATCGTCAACAATACGCGGGTGTTCCCAGCGCGACTGCGTGGTCACCGCGTTCCGAGTGGTGGAGCCGTGGAATGTCTCCTGCTTGGGCGAATTGACGGCGACCGCTGGGACGCACTAGTGCATCCCGGCCAGAAACTGAAGGTTGGGACCCGTGCGATGTTCGAAGGTGACGAGTGCGCGTTGTCGCTCGAAGTTCTCACACACCACTTTCACGGGCGGCGCACCGTTTGTCTAACCGTCGACCCAGACCAGGACATCGATCATGTGATCGACACCATTGGTGATGTGCCGCTGCCACCCTACATCAGACGTGCTGCTCGACCAGATGACCGCGAGAGATACCAGACGGTCTATGCCAAGGTGCGTGGATCGGTGGCAGCGCCGACCGCCGGCCTACACCTCACGGCGGGTCTTCTCGACCAGCTCGCTGCGGGTGGCATCGAGTGTCGTGAGATCACGCTCCACGTGGGATACGGTACGTTCCAGCCGGTGCGGGATGTGGAGATCGAATCCCACTGTGTTGCGGAGGAGCAGTTCGCGATTCCCGAGGCGACTGCCCGTGCTGTTAACCAGGCCGTGGAGGAGGGCCGCCGGGTCGTTGCGGTTGGGACGACGACGACACGAGCGTTGGAGACCGCATCGCGGCAAGGCGGCGGTCGCCTCCTGCCTGGGGTGGGGGTGACCGACCTCTACATCTACCCGGGGTTCGACTTCCGCGTCGTCGGCGGATTACTGACCAATTTGCACCTACCGCGATCGTCATTGCTACTACTTGTGTGCGCCTTCGCCGGCCGGGAGGTCGTCCTTGAGGCATATGCGGAAGCCGTCCAAGGGCACTATCGCTTCTACAGCTACGGGGACGCGATGTTGATCCTCTAAGGTTGACGGGAGACTTATGAACCCTAAACCATGGGTTCAGGGGGCAAGTTCAGGAACAGTTATGGTGAGCAGATCGCCAACTGAAGCTATCGTCTTCAAAAAAGTCAAGACAGGCAAAAAGGATGCTCACTTTTGCTAAGCCCTGGCCCCTGGCCCCTAGCCACTGTCATAATTGGAGATCCCGCCGGTGTAGCTCAGCTGGTTAGAGCGAGCGGCTCATATCCGCTAGGTCCGGGGTTCAAGTCCCTGCACCGGCACCACTTTTTCTCCTGTTAAGCCAAGATGTTACCGCACATGGCTAACGGCAGAGGGAGGCTACTGGCACATGTCGCTCGATCACTATGTAACACTCGGACGGTCAGGTCTTCGGGTCAGCCCATTCTGTCTCGGCGCGATGACCTTCGGTAAAGACTGGCGGTGGGGGTCTGGCGTAAAGACGGCCGAAGCAGTCTTGAGCCGCTACGTCGAGCGTGGTGGTAACTTCATCGATACTGCGAATGCCTACACAAAAGGGCACTCCGAAAAGATCATTGGCGACTATCTTAGAACGCGCGATATCAGACGGGATCAACTAGTACTCGCGACGAAGTTCTTTGCCAATCTCTTTCCAGGGGATCCGAATGCTGGCGGCGCTAACCGCAAGTCGCTGATGGCTGCCTGTGAGGAGTCGCTGCGTCGCCTCGGGACCGATTATATCGATCTCTACTGGATGCATCTGTGGGATCAGTTCACGCCTATCGAGGAAACGATGCGGGCACTCGACGACCTCGTGAGTGCGGGCAAGGTACGGTATCTCGGCTTTTCTGACACACCGGCGTGGAAGGTGGCGCAGGCGCAGGTGATGGCGCACTTTCGGGGGTGGACGCCTCTGGTAGCGCTACAGATTGAGTACTCGTTGATCGAACGGACTGTCGAGGGAGAGCTAACCCCGATGGCGCAAGAGCTTGGGCTCGGTGTGATGCCGTGGTCGCCGCTGGGCGGCGGCGTACTCACGGGCAAGTACACGCGCGAGAACGTCCAGGAGGCGAGGCCGGGCCGCGGTGACCGGATCATTACACGTCTCGACGAGCGTGCCTTCACGATCATTGACGAGTTGGTACGAATTGGCAAGACGCGCGGGACGTCTCCGGCGGCGGTGGCGCTCGCCTGGATCCAGACGAGACCTGCGGTCGACTCGACGATTATCGGCGCGCGGACCCTGGAACAACTCGAACAGAACCTCGCTGCGCTTGACGTCCGGCTTGACCAGGAGGATGATGACGCGCTCGATGCGATCTCTACTCCGACGCTGAGTTTTCCGACGCGGTTCCTGCAGGCGGCGACGACGATCATGCACGCGGGCGTGACCGTCAACGGCGAGCCGTCCGAGGAGTGGCCGATGGCACCGACGACTGATGTTGAGCGCTATTGACTGAGACGGTGCCGTCCCCCCGCCAACCGATCTCGTTCGAAAGACCCACATCTGTCCGCGAAAAACCAAGTGGGATCGAACGGCACTGAAAACTGGTGTTCGAAACACTGATTTCTTCGTGACAGAATAGCAAGACATGCGATCGCCATCTGAGGAGGGTGCGGTCTCGTATCGAGCAAATGACGGCGGATGAGGGGCTAGGCTGGAAGAGGAAGGGTTTCCCAACGGTGGTGGGTCTGAGCCGCACGACCCGCTACACGTGCGTTATCTGACGCCCGTCTCACGCGTGCGCATTTGGAGCGGTCACTCTGTGCAGAGACTGGCCTAGTGCCCGCGCGGTACCACGCTTTTATGTGACCCCCACAGTACATGGCGTCGGAATCTCTCGCACTATGGCGCGAACGCCGTCATCGGCGAAGGGGGAGGGCCTCAGGTGTCCTAGTAATCTGAAGCAGCCAGCGAGGCCCGAATGATCTCGGCGTTATTCCGGTGGACGATGTGCTTGTTGGCATACGCCGGGTGTGACCAGTTGATCGGGCGTTCCCATCGGTTCGGACGGCCTCGCATTGCTGCTCCAGAGTTACCGTTAGCCTCAATGAGCCGTGTCCGATCCAGTTCTACGTAGCCTTCCGGCGTGAACTGCGCGATCATCAAATACCCATCGTCGTTATTAACGAAATACCGGTCATTGTGTCGCACCATAAATGCAGTGCCCCAGCGCGCTTGTGCCGTCATTTGCTCACTCATCCAAATACGTTCACCCGTGCGTGCGTCAAGACCGCGCAACTCCCCGTAACTACCCACACCGTAGACGTAGTCACCGATAATCAGTGGCGTGGTAATGAGCGAGTGTAACCCGTCCGTCTGATCGGGTTCCTCACTCCGACTGCTTCCCTGCCAGATCATCGACGCCTCTGGACGGTCCTGGTTGAGTCGCATCATCATTGAGCCGTTGTAAAACTGCGACACGAGCAGGTAATCGCCGCTCCGGACCGGCGTCGCGACTGACATACCGGCACCCACTTCCCACTCCTGCTCCCAGTAGACGTCACCCGTCTCTGGATCGAGTGACACGAGCGCCGCCGCATGCCACACAATGAGTTGGCGTGCTCCACCAGCTTCGTAGATGACCGGCTGGCCATAGCCCATCTCACCCACCACTTCCCCCGCGTGCCAAATCTCCTCGCCGGTTCGCTTATCGAACGCGACAACAAGTGCATCCGGTTCACCACCAACCACTGTGATCAACTTGTCCCCGTCGACAAGCGGAGCACTAGCAATGCCCCACGTCGGTACGCTGGTGTCGTAGTCTGCGATGTAATCCTTGCTCCAGATAACGTCGCCCGTCTCCACGTTGAGACAGAACAAACGCCCGGTGGCACCAACAACGTAGACGCGCTCACCATCTACAGTCGGGGTGGCCCGTGGCCCAAGCGCATACGACACCATCAGCATTCGGTAGGTCGTTTGCCATTCATGAGTCCAGAGAATCTCACCAGTCTCTTCGTCCAACGCCACCGCACGTTCGGTACCGTCGAGCGTCCGTGATGCCGGATCCTCTAACCAGTCGAGCACGAACACCCGACCATTGGCCACAGCAGGACCGGAATAACCAGAACGAATTGGCGCCCTCCATGTCACGTTGAGTCCATCGTCCGGAAAGACTTCAATGATGCCCTCTTCGTGCCAGATGCCGAGCCGATCCATACCACGCCATTGCTGCCAGTCGTCCGCGTGAATCGAAACCACACCGAGTCCCATCACGAGCGACGTCGCTGTGCACCACGCTCCCCACGTTGTCGATTTGTTAGGTGTCATTAGACGGTATTGTGGCTCAAATACCGCAGCGGGCAAAGCCTGCGTGCGAACACATTCCAACTAAGTGCCTATCGGTAGAAAGTTCGGCCTGACGGTGAGTCGCTAAGGTCCACTCTTACCGTGGTTTTGCGTTGGTGGAAGGATCGTCTGCTGTTAAGCTACCGTGGCCTAGTTGTTACCTACTGCATAGTCACGTGCAAAAAACCCGCGCCGCCGACTCGGTTCTCGCTGGTGGCGCCATCGTATTGTTTGCACGATGCCGCTAGGATATCCCGACGGGGGAGGGGTGAGGGAGTGTCAGGTCAATGGGCAATCAAAGGACGCGAGTACGGAAATTGCAATTGTGCCTACGGGTGTCCGTGTCAATTCAATGCGCTGTCGACACACGGCCACTGTGAAGGTTTGATCGGCGGCATTGTCGACGAGGGGCACTTTAGCGATGTGAGCCTTAATGGATTGACCTTTGTTATGTACTTTCAGTGGCCGGGAGAAATCGCGGAGGGAAACGGCAAGCAGCAAGTGATTATTGATGCGAGTGCATCGGACATGCAACGAGAGGCCATGCGGAAGATTCTCCACGGAGAATCAACCGCACCTGGCTCAACAATATTTACTGTGTTGGCCAGTACGATGTCTGAAGTATTTGAAACACTATACAAACCGATTGATATTTCGATTGATGTCGAGGCCCGGAAAGGATCCATTGCCGTGCAAGGGCTCGTTCAGTCGACCGGCATTCCAATGAAGAACCCGTTCACTGGCGAAGACGCACGAGCACGGATCCACTTACCGGACGGGTTCGAATACACCTATGCCGAAGTAGGAAACGGGACATCAATTGTGACTGCCGACATTTCACTGAAACTGAAGGATTCCTACGGTCAGTTCGCAGAATTACACATGAACCAGAACGGTGTCATCCGTTAGCTAACTCACCGACCACGTGCATCCCTCATCCGTCTCGCCACTCCCCCGGCACGACAAGATTGCCGTTCTGTTCTCACTGGGCGGAGTCACCCTACTTGCGTGGACTTACCTCATCGACATGGCGGTCAGGATGAACGACATGTCGGCAATGTCGATGCCGTTGGTAACGGAGATACTCACCATTCGCGTCTGGTCCGGCCGTGACTTCGTGGTCATGTTTCTCATGTGGACCGTCATGATGATTGGGATGATGGTGCCAACAGCCGTGCCGACGACACTCATCTACGCAGCAGTGGCCCGTAAAGCCAAGGCGCAACACCACACGTTCGCTCCAACCAGCGTATTTATTGTCGGATACGTTGCAGCCTGGACTCTGTTCAGCCTCGGTGCTACAGCCGCGCAGTGGACCCTCGACCAAGCCGCACTGCTCTCACCGATGATGGTTACCACCAGCCCAACGGTCGGCGCCACCCTACTGTTAGCAGCCGGTATTTATCAGCTCACCCCGCTTAAGTACGCGTGTCTTACTCACTGCCGGAGCCCTCTACATTTTCTGGTGCAGCACTGGCGAGCCGGACCAGTCGGTGCTCTGCAGATGGGGTTCAAACATGGGCTCTTCTGCCTCGGTTGCTGCTGGATCTTGATGGGGCTCCTCTTTCTGGGTGGTGTGATGAACCTGCTCTGGATCGCAACTATTACGCTCTTTGTACTGCTCGAAAAGATAATCCCGCTTGGTCCAGAGGCCGGTCGCGTGGCCGGAATCGCTATGATTGTCGTCAGCCTAGCAATCTTTACCGGCATCCACTGACGGAGATTCGGAGGCAAGGAGGAGGGTCAGGATTGGGAGTCAGGTTCCTCCCCACAACTCCAGCACGCTGTGAACTGTGCTTCGACCGTTTCACCACACGCCGGACAACACCATGGTTCGTCAGTGGGGTCGCTCGAGGCATTCTTTCTCGCCACATACTCGTTAGCGACCTCGACTGCGCGCGCGTAACGACCGGTATCATCAGCGATTACCCAGACCGACGGCCGCGTTTCTAGATGGAACAAACTGCCACCCTGAAGTGGCAGCATGTCGTCTCCACGTATTACCGCCGTGATCCCTTCCATCTCAAGCAAGCCACGCAGGACGTGCGCGTCTCCTGAGCCATCGGCCACATAAATCTTCTTCAGATCACTCACTCTCCACCTAATACCATGACCTGTCTGCCGAAGTAACCCTGATAGTCGAATAACACACAAACCGCCAACGATTCGATGTTGTTAACGGTTCAGTGGTTACCAGCAGGCCCCTCTGACCTACCGCTCACACAGTTCAAGCACCGCCACTGGTCTACTGATCAGAAGTAGAATGAAGACTTCAAGGCATAGTCCGGTGCATCGTTCATCATAGGGAGATTACCAATGTCTAGTCTTCGCCTACTTGTCATGCTTACCATCGTGATACTAACCATCACACTAGCACCTTCTTTGCGCGCCACCGAAGAACGACCTATCCTGACAGCGTCAGCCGCGATGAAAATGGTCCATGGCTGCCTTTCTAAGGCCACATCCGAAGGCTGGCTGATGCACATTGCCATCATAGATAATCATGGAAACCTTAAGGCGTACCACCGGATGGATGACGCACAATTACTCTCCCAAGACGTTGCAATGGCTAAGGCGCGGAGCTCGGCAGTCTCCCCGCGGTCCACGAAGCAGTGGGGTGAAAACGCATTCCCGAACGGTGCTGGCCCAACGGCCGCGGCTTTCGTGCCGGGAATCATCTATTTTGAGGGCGGTCTACCAATTATGACTAGCGGCGACTACCACGTCGGCGGGATCGGTGTCAGCGGCGATAGTGGTGCCAACGATGCTATTTGTGCACAGGCGGGAATCGACGCTGCCTCGGATGACTTGCAATAACCGGATGAGCTCATTACGGCGCCGGTAGAACCTCAATTTCCAGTTCAGCACCATACATCGCAGTGCGATCCTGATCGATCGCACTCCATCGCAAGAGGGTGGCAACATCTGCTTCGACCAGGCCGTCGAACGTCGTGACGCCATTGGTCACCACTGTAACTGGCTCTGTAAAATCAAACTGCTCGGGGGAGAGCAGCAGCGTGAAACGCCGGACACCCCTCGTGTGCGCAGTCACGTGATTACCACGTTGGTCTAGTTCAACTCGTCCCGATGGACTGGTTTGCGTGAATACTAACCGCTTCCTTGGCACTGCATTGGCTGGGTAGGATAGCGCTATGTCGATGCGCTTACCGCCTCTTTGCACGACCAGCGGAATCTGCTGACCTGGAGCAAAACCGATCAGTGACTCCTTGAGAATTTCGACGGACGGGCTTGACTGCCCGTCCACCTCGACGATGGTGTCGTCCGCGACCACGCCAGAGTTTGACGCGATGGAATCTGCACCGACCTCGAGCACACGCAACCCCGACCTGTCTTCCAGTTCTCCGAGCATGTTGATACCGAGCTGGATACCCTGAGCCGGATCGACGATAGCGTTGTAAGGATCGAGATTCGGCTCCCCATTCACCATGCCGAGTTCTGTAATGACCAGCCAGTGCGCACGGTTGTAGCGATCCGTGCGCTCAGTTTCCCAGGATAGACGCGCAGGCAACGGCCGGCGTGCCTGCTCTGTCATGAACTCGTCCATGGCAGCAGTCTCATCATCCCACCAACTTACGTCATGGCCAGCGTCCGGCTTTGGACGAAAGTCGAGAGATACTCCCGCTTCCTGGAACAACCGTATGAACGGTAACACCGACGCCACCGGATAGAGACGGTCACGCCCCCCGTTAACGATGAACAGTGGTTTGTTCCGGAGGTTAGTCACATGCATGTCACCGTCAACATCACTCGCTGGGCTCGCAAGTACAACTGGATGTCCATTAAGCGGCACGAATCCGGCCCAAGGCGTCGTCGCCTTTAGTGCGTGATAGAACGCGCCGGTCGCGCCGTCTGAAATACCGATTAGAAAGACGCGATTCTCGTCGATGTTGTAAGTTCTCTTAATGTCATTAAGGATGCCGCTAAGGTTCTCGATTTGACGGTCCTGCCACCAAAGAGACTGCCACCACGACGACGGCATCACGACGACGGCATCGTCACGCCTGACTCGATCTTCATTCCGCCACCACTCGCCATCCTCCCGTTTCGGGCGCGACACCCCGCCATGCAGATAGACGCGCACCGGATACCGCACAGCAGGATCGTAGTTCTCCGGAACCAACACGACGTACTCATGCTCGACACCGTCCCGGTTGCGACGGCTCAGAATCTGTCGACCGGTCGGCACGTCCGGCGAGTAGGTTCGACCGGCGCGCAGACGGGACCAGACCGCCTCGATGTCGGGGCTGGTCGCGAGGATTGCGTCGACCGCGGCCGAGAGGTCCTCTTCGTCCGTGCCAGCCCAAAACAACGCAACCGCAGTGTCGAGATCTGACGATTGACCGGCACGGGCCGAGCGCGGTTCGAGTGACGCTGATGTTAACCAAACGGTAGTGACACTCAGAGCAGCTGCAACATAATGCTGATGCTGAGAAGACAATCTCATATAGACACTCGAGGAGATACCGGCCACAGGAGGTCGTGCGCCGACCCATCCCTGCCCCTATTCCCCACCGTCCAACCTCTAAAACTTACTGCTGTCCTTGCGAATTAGTTGCCGCACTTCCGAGCCCGTGTTGGGCAAGGAAATGGCGAATGGTCTCGAAAATCTGTACCGTCTGGTCGCGATTAAACCCACCATGTCGCCCACCGGGCACCGTGTGTAGGTGATTGTTCACGCCAACTCGCTCGAGTTCCGCATGAAGTCGCACGGCGTGCTGATACGGCACGGTGGGATCAGCGTCACCGTGAATCGTGAGGATGGGCGGAAGATCCGCACGCACGTAGCTCAGTGGCGATACCCGTCTAGCAATATCGAGCCGGTCGGGCAAGCTTCCCATCCAGCGCACGGCATAGCTTTTCGTGTTCTTTCCCGAGAGCAGATCGCCGACATCGGTTATGCCGTACCAATTAATAATGGCCGCAACACCGAGTTCTTCTTGAATCTGACACTCTAGGTCGAGACCGGTCGACTTCGGTACCATCCCGGTCGTAAGTGCAAGATGCCCGCCGGCCGAATTTCCGGTCACGACAATGCGCGAAGTATCGAGGTTATATTGCTCTGCATTGCGCTTCACCCACTGCAACGCACAGAGACAATCCTCAACGGCCGCGGGTGCGCGTGAGACACGTCCCAGTCGATATTGCACATTGACCACCGCCCAGCCCATCTCCAGATACGGTAGCAGTCGAAGCACGTTCGCCTCTTTGCTACCACCAACCCAGCCGCCTCCATGGATGTACATTAGTACCGGCGTCGTGGTGCTATCATTCCGCGGAATGTACAAATCAAGCTTGTTCTCGAAGCTGTTCGCCTGGTGATACGTCACGTTCGGGATGACCCGGTACTCGTTCGATACGTGGGATACCCACGCGCCCGTCTGATTCAACTGGGCCTCGGCACCGAGCGGTACCACTACAAGCGATACCAACGCCGAGAGCAGCGCGATTCCGAAAAGCCGACTGGACATATCGCCTCCCTTCTAGGCCGTAGCAAACGAGATCAGGTTCAACAAAAGGTGGTCTAGTATAGAACACAGCTCTCACGATGATCGCCAGTTTCCAGATCATTCGACGTCGGGTTCTGGTCGTGTTCGCCGTTGGCGCTCAACAGTCGAGACACTGGCAATGAACGACACAGGAACTGTCACCACTAACATCGTGGAGTACCTGCTCGTCTTCGAATATCTACCCAAATATCGACGAATTCAGGGCATTATATTGATGCCATGACCGAGAATCGGAATCCGTTGGTAGCGTCCGAGGACTGGTGGGCCGTCTGGCTCGCAGGCCTACTCATTGCTAGCGTCGTCCTTCAGCTGATCACTGGCGTACCGAGCGTCGGCCGTTGGTCGATCACGCTCACGGATGCATTTGCTGGACGCGCCGCAGGACTATTTGCCCTAGGTTTTGGTTTGCTAGCGCTCACCGCACTGGCTATCCAGGTGATGACCCGTGAGGGCGCCCGTCAAGCGACGGCATTTGCCCCACTCTTCGCTCTCGCAGTTCTCGCGCACACTTTCGCGAATCAGGTCGGGATTCGAGCCGCAGGATTCGGCTACGCGTTCTGGGCGTTGTTGATCGGTCTTGCGATCGCGAACACCATCGGAACTCCGACCTGGCTAAGGCCGGCACTACGAAGCGAGTTGTACATCAAGACCGGCCTCGTGCTATTGGGTGCAGAGATTCTATTCGGGAACATCCTGAGCCTCGGCGTGCCCGGGTTGTTTGTCGCTTGGGTCGTAACACCAACCGTCATGATCTGCATGTACCAATTCGGGACCCGCGTTTTGAAGATAACGAGCCGGTCGCTGGTAATCGTTATCGCCGCCGCGACATCAGTATGCGGCGTGTCGGCTGCGATTGCGGTAGCTGCCGCCGCGCGCGCGAAGAAGGACGAACTCACTCTCGCTGTTGGAATGTCGCTCATCTTCACCGTCGCTATGATGGTGCTGATGCCAATGGCAATCCGCGCATCCGGCATGGATCTCGTGGTCGGCGCGGCATGGATCGGAGGGACGGTTGATGCGACCGGAGCCGTAGTGGCGGCTGGTGCGTTGCTAGGAAATCAAGCCGAGCAAATCGCTGCCGTCGTAAAGATGATTCAAAACACCTTGATCGGTGTCGTCGCGTTTTTGGTCGCGGTCTACTGGGTCACCCGTATCGAGGTGGACACCCACGCACGAAGGCCACACGCAATGGAGATCTGGTATCGCTTCCCGAAATTTATCATTGGCTTCATCGCCGCCTCATTGCTGTTCTCATTCGTCTTCACGCCAGCACTCGGTGACGAACGCGTGACCGGAGTCCTCGATTTAACATCCGACTTCAGAGGCTGGCTCTTCTGCCTGGCGTTCGTCAGCATTGGGTTGCAGTCGAGCTTCCGCGATCTCAGTCGACAGACGTCAGGCGGACGACCGATCCAACTGTACGTTACCGGCCAAGTGTTCAACCTAGTACTGACTCTTCTCGCCGCTTACCTCGCCTTCGGTGGCATCCTGTTCGATCGGATACCTGCTGCCATAGCGGAAGTGCGAACCGGCACAGTGATTGAGCACAACCTGGAGGCCGACCGTGACGCAACAGCGTTGTTCTATACGGAAGTTGACGGTTGGCAGGAGTATCTGCGGGACTAAACCGGTAGCCCCTGACACTAACAAGGACCAGTTGACTTAACCACGCGGTCGTTCCACTGTGTCGTCCGTCTTAATCCTCGTCCTTACAACCAGCACCCACGGAAAACAGCCCTGCTCGTCGAGAGAAAGACAGTTCGGCGCCACCGGCTACAGTAGCGCGGCCCTGCCGGCGTTCTTTCAAACCTGCTTCAACAGGTTACTTACGACGACATTCTGCTGATATGTGCGCGTGGAAACGGTGCTATTGGCCGGACCGGCGACGGAAGTAAACCACCTGATACTCGCGTACGTTCCGGTTGTGCTCGCGGAGCGTACTTGCAAACGCGTGTGAGCCATCGTTTCGGCTCACGAGATAGAGATAGGTCGCATCGTCCGGCCTGAGTGCCGCTTCGAGCATGGCACGCCCGGGTGCGGCGATCGGACCTGGCGGGAGCCCCCCGTACCGATAGGTGTTGTAGGGAGAATCGAACTCAAGGTTGGCACGTGTTAGATTGCCATCATAGAGGCCAGCGAGCTGCAAGGCGTAGATCACCGTCGGATCGCATTGCAGTGGCATCCTGATGCGCAGCCGGTTGTTGTATACGGCCGAGACCAAGCCATTCTCGTCAGCGTTCCCAGCTTCTTTTTGTATGATCGACGCCAGTGTCACGACATCACGCACGCTTAGGTCGCGCCGTTCGGCCTCCGCACTTAATGCATCGTTGAAGGCCACACGGAACTGCACGATCATCGCCTGCACAAGATCGGTGGCTGTCGCATCACGGGGAAGCGCGTAGGTTTCAGGAAAGAGGTATCCTTCGAGATTCTCCGCCTCGTCATCAAGGTCGGCAATCAGCTCAGTACGCTGCGCCGCCTCAGTGAACGCTTCGGCCGAACCAAACTTTTCCACCTCGAAAAGCTGCGCCATCTCACCGATAGTCAGCCCCTCGGGGAACGTGATCGACCGCATGTGAACCTGGCCGCTAGCAATTATGTCGACCACTTGCAGCGGCGACAGTGGACGGTCAAAGTAGTACTCACCCGCTTGGAGCACGCGATCGCGATCGCTCCACCAAACCGCCAGTCGAAACATCCATTCGTTTCCGACGACCCCGGAATCCTCAACCCGTTCGGCAATGACCTGCGTCGAATCACCCGGCTTGATATCGACAAAAACACCGGTGTCCATATAGCCCCGATACGGAACCTCCAGACGAAAAGTAACCTCGTTCCACGCGACCGCCGCGCCGAACCCCGCAAGGACGGCCAACAAGACAGTGCCGATCAGAAGTTGTCGAAACACGATTCTATTTTCTAGCCTCCGGTCCTCACCCTAGCGCCTCCGAATTCTGGTCCAGGTAATCCTGCAAAATGACCGCTGCACTAGCTGCGTCTAGTCGAGACTTCCGACGACGCCAATCAGATTCCCTCAAGGCCAAACGCGCATCAGCCTCAACCGTCGTCAGCCGCTCGTCCTGGAGCGTGACCGGGATATCGGTTCTGTCACGGAGCGCTTCAACGAACGCGAGGACCCGCTCGGTCTGTGCGTGCGGCTGTCCGGCGAGCGAGTACGGTAGACCGACCACTACAGCTGCAAGTCCGTCCGGCTCGCCTGCGAGCTGAACGATCTCAGCTTCCACCGCCGTGATACGCTCGGCTAGTGATGTGCCAGGTGCGATCGTGTGTAACGGACGCGCTAACGTCCGCGACACATCGCTCACAGCGATTCCAATTCGCCGTTCACCGAAGTCCAAACCGACAACACGCATAAAGCTTAGGTTAGCATGTCATTAATCTATCGACTCCCAGTGACCAGACCAGCACCATAGACTTCAGAAAAGACAGGCGTTCACGGCGCGTGTGCACACCATCGGGAGGCCCGCGAACTCACGGATGGACCGCCAGAAACCGTCCGGCTGTGTCCAACCAGGACAGTTGCCTTCTACTTCGATCTGTGCGTCGACGACTAGCCGGTCGATCCAGTAGAATGTCTGAGTGATTTGTGGCGACACCCGTGGTCTAAGGATTTATTTCGGGTCGTTGCACGGTTGCCTCTGAGCCTCAACTGAGCCATTCAGCCATGTCTACCAGGACCCGACTGATCGTTGTATTCGCTTCTGTTCCCGTCATCACCTTCACGTTGCTCGGCGGCTTCCTCGGACGAGTCGCGTCTGGTGAGGACACCTACCGCCATCTGCGGGTCTTCGAAGATGTGGTGTCACTCATCTCAACCAACTACGTCGAGCCGGTGGACCTTGACGTGGTCATGGAGGGTGCACTGCGCGGCCTGACTGAGGTCCTCGATGCCGACAGCAGCTATCTCTTACGGGAAGACGTTGACCGCATCGAAGCGGGACAACCATTGCCGGAGGGACGCGTTGGCCTCGAAGTCACGCGTCGCTACTACATCCAAGTTGTGGCCGCCCACGATAACTCACCGGCAGAGGAGGTCGGAATTCTCCCTGGTGACTTCATTCGCGCCATCGGCGACGAACCAACGCGTATGATGTCAGCTGTCAAAGGAGCACGCCTGCTACATGGTGAGCCGGGGTCAACAGTCACACTGTCGTTGGTGCGCGGCAGTACTGCCGAGCCGTACGACGTCGATCTGGTCCGTGAGCGCCTCGCCCAGCCCGGCGTGAGTGGGCGGCTCCTGACTGGAAACGTCGGCTATGTCCGTGTCTCTAGTTTCAAACCTGGCACGGCGGACGAGCTCGTGGCGACGATCACTCGGTTAACGGAAACAGGGGCAACTTCACTGGCAATTGACATCCGGAACAATGCCAGTGGCAGCTATGAAGAAGGGGTCGCAGCCGCGCGGCGATTCGTCGACTCCGGCACGCTGGTAATGCGCGAGGAACACGGCGATCGCCGGACACCGATCGACGCAACCGGCATCGACACGATCGACACGTCGGCCGTTGTGCTGATTAACGCTGGTACTGCCGGACCCGCCGAGCTATTCGCCGAAGCGTTGGCCGGTAGTAAGCGCGCGGAAACGATTGGTCAGCGCACAGCCGGGCGTGCCAGCATTCAGAAACTCGTGCGTCTTCCTAACGGAACTGGTCTCTGGCTGTCGTGGGCGCGCTACCTTAAAGCATCCGGTGACCCGCTCCATCGAAACGGCGTCGAACCAGATATTGCGGTCGATTTCCACATGGTTGAGCTCGGCGAGCCACTTCCCAGTGATGACACCATCCTGGAGCTCGCGCTCGATCATCTGGCTACATCCCTTTGACGCTGAATCTCGCCGGTTGCTATGCTGCCTAGCTCTACTAACGTCGGTGTTTCGAGTTGGAGATTTGTTAACATTTTTCGGGCGTCGCATCGTGTTTGGCAATGTTGTTACTCGGTTCCATACTCTCAGCATGCTCCGTCGTTGCACCTTCCCAGCCAGGCATCGGCCCGAGCCGGAAAGCTATGTTTACAAGAAATAGGCGCGTAGCTCAGTTGGTTAGAGCGCCTGCTTGACATGCAGGAGGTCGGCGGTTCAAGTCCGCCCGTGCCTACCATGATCTCGCACGGATCCTTCCCGACAGGCCATAAACACATCGATGCGACAACATGAGTGAAGTCACGCTCACACTACCGGATGGATCCACCCGGAACGTACCGGTAGGCACCTCCGTCCTGGACGTTGCGGCCGGAATATCGCCACGGTTAGCGAGCGCGGCATTAGCAGCGATCATTGACAAAAGAATGGTCGACCTATCGCACGAGATCGAATCGGATGCCGTAATTCAATTGGTGACACCCGAGTCACCAGAGGCACTGGAACTGTACCGACACAGTACCGCCCATCTTATGGCCGCGGCCGTGACTGCCCTATTCCCGGATGCACAGTGTGGCATCGGTCCACCGACAGATAGCGGGTTCTTCTACGACTTCGTCGTCGACCGACCGTTCGTCGTAGAAGATCTTGAGGCGATCGAAAAAAAAATGCGTGAGCTTGCCAAACAGGATCTCCCGTACGAGCGGAAATTGCTACCGAAAGCAGAGGCAAAGGCCCACTTCGATAAACGCGGTGAACCGCTAAAGGTTCAGTTGATCGAAGAGAAGGGGGGGGCGGTCGTCTCTTGCTATACGATCGACGACGTGTTCATCGACTTCTGTACCGGCCCCCACGTACCGACGACCGGTAAGCTTAAGGCTTTCAAAGTCTTAACGAGCTCGAACGCCTACTGGAAAGGCAACGCGCAGAACCAGCCGATGCAGCGGATCTATGGCACCGCTTTCTTCAAGAACAAGGATCTCAATGAGCATCTCCAACGACTCGCGGAAGCCAAGACACGCGACCACCGTAAGGTGGGCAAGGACCTCGAATTGTTCATGTTTCACCAGTGGGCACCCGGCACGCCGTTCTGGCTACCCAAGGGAACAACACTCTACAACCTACTGGCCGACTACATGCGTACAGTACTCGCTCCAGAGGGCTACCTTGAAGTGCGGACACCACTCGTCTTCAACAAGCAACTCTGGGAGACATCCGGGCACTGGGAGCACTATCGCGAGAACATGTTCCTAGTTGAATCCGAGGGCGAGCCTTTTGCGCTCAAGGCGATGAATTGTCCAGGTCACATGCTGATGTTCGCGGGAGCAGTTCGGAGCTATCGTGATCTGCCGTTACGCTACGCTGACCAGGGTGTCCTTCACCGCAATGAGGCATCAGGCGTACTGTCTGGACTGACGCGCGTGCGCCAGTTCGCCCAAGACGACGCTCACTGCTTCATCACCCAGGACCAGGTGGGCGAGGAGGTAGAGCGGCTGCTCCGGCTTGTCAGCAAAGTGTATAGAGACTTCGGCCTTGAGTACACCGTAGAGCTGTCGACCCGCCCTGACGAATACCTCGGCGAACTCAAAACCTGGAACCGCGCTGAGTCCCAGCTCCAGCAGGCCATGAGCGCAACTCGTCAGACGTTCAGCATCTCGGAGGGCGAAGGCAATTTCTACGGGCCGAAGATCGATTTTCACGTCACCGACGCCATCGGACGCACATGGCAGTGCGCTACCATCCAGCTCGACTACCAGATGCCACAGCGATTCAATCTACGGTATATTGGGTCCGACAATGCCGAGCACACCCCCGTCTTGATCCACCGGGCCATCCTTGGTAGCTTCGAGCGGTTCATCGCGCTCCTCATCGAGCACTACGCCGGCGCGTTCCCACTCTGGCTCGCCCCGGTCCAGGCCATTGTTCTGCCGATCGCGGACCGCCATAGCGACTACGGGCAGCGCGTGCAACGCGAGTTGATCGATGCTGCCCTACGAGTCGAGTTCGATGGCCGACAAGAGAAGATCGGGTATAAGATTCGAGAAGCGCAGCTACAGAAAGTGCCGTACATGCTAGTCGTTGGCGACCGAGAGGCCGCCGATGGTACCGTGTCGGTGCGCAGCCGTGCTGATGGAGATCAGGGTGCGCGTTCGATCCATGCACTCAGCCAGGACCTTATCCAAGAGGTTAAGCTGAAGGGCACGGGCGCGTCAGGATAGACTTACTAGGAAGGGAGATCGGTATTCCTCTAGGACGCGGGGTACGTCGCGACTTTCGTCAAAACCGCACACGGATCAACGAACGTATCCGCGTTCGAGAAATCCGTGTTCTCGACGATGAGGGTGGGCAGCTCGGTGTGATGCCGCCGCAGCAGGCTCTCGCCGTCGCGCGGGAAAAGGGACTCGACCTGGTCGAGATCTCACCAACCGCTCAGCCACCCGTCTGTCGTATCATGGACTACGGGCGCTACCAGTACGAGGAACAGAAGCGAACACGGCAAGCCCGGAAGCATCAGAAGATCATCGAAGTCAAGGAGATCAAGTTCAGGCCTAAAGTTGACGAGCACGATTACCAGTTCAAGAAGAAACATGTCGAGCGTTTCCTGGCGCACGGCGATAAAGTCAAAGCGACGATCTTCTTCCGCGGGCGGGAGATGGCTCACCCAGAATTCGGGCGGCATATCCTGGATCGCCTAGTTGACGAACTACAGGAAGTAGCAACCCAAGAGACCGTGCCACGCATGGAAGGCAATCAGATGCACACGATCTTGACGAGTAAGATGGCAGCGAAAAAAGGACGTTAAGAGCAGCGGCTATGAACTAGGGAAAGAACAATGCCAAAGTTGAAGACTCATCGGGGAGCCGCGAAACGCTTCAACAAGACGGGTACCGGCAAGATTACGCGGAGCAAGGCGTTTATGCAGCACATCCTGACCAGCAAGACCACGAAGCGTAAACGTAGCCTGCGCGGAACCACGACGGTCGACGCCTCGGACCAGGCACGGCTCGCCCGAATGATTCCGTATAAATAGAGCCACTGGTAGTGTCGAAGGGACTAAGTGAATGCCTCGAGTGAAGCGTGGAACCATTCGGCGCGCCAAGCGGCGAAAGTTGTTGGCGCGAACGAAGGGTTTCTATCAGACAAAGAGCAAACTCTATCGGGCCGCTAAGGAAGCGGTCGACACGGCGTTGAACTACGCCTTCATCGGCCGGCGGCGTAAGAAACGTGACTTCCGCCGACTGTGGATCATCCGTATCGGCGCTGCGGCACGCCAAAATGGATTGAACTATAACCAATTCGTCAACGGCCTCAAGACCGTAGGCATCAACCTCAACCGCAAGGTGCTCTCCGATCTCGCCGTCCGCGAGCCCGATGCGTTCGCACATCTGGCTAAACGGGCCAAAGACGCTCGAGAAACGAATAGCGCTCCCGCGAACTGAACATCTGTAAATCTCCGTGGTTATCCTTAAAATCGGCGCACCACGGCGGGCGCTCCGGATATAGAAGACAAACACGGACACTGTAATGACCGCGCGCCCCACGGTCGACGCCCTACGCAACGAGTTCAGAGCGGAACTCGCCCGAGTCACATCCGCTCGCGACCTTCAAGACTTACGCGACCGATACCTCAGCCGCAAGCGCGGTGCCCTCCCGGCACTGCTCAAATCAGTCGCCACTGCACCGCCCGCCATGCGTCCTGAGCTAGGTCGAACGGCAAACGAACTAAAACGTGAGATCGAACGCGAGTTGGCGTCGCGCCGCGTGACGCGCGACACCCCGAATGAACCAGCGGGTGGTGTCGACGTCACTCTAGCTGGACGCGAGATCCGGATCGGCCACCGACACCCGCTGACTGTCCTACGGGAAGAAATCGAGACCATCTTTGCCAACCTCGGTTTCGAGATTCTCCAAGGACCTGAAGTCGAAGACGACTATCACAACTTCGAAGCACTGAACATGCCACCGGAGCACCCGGCGCGGGACATGCAGGACACGTTATATCTGGATGGTTCCATACCAACGGCATCTGACCGTCCTGCGACACTCCTCCGCACCCACACCTCGGGGATACAAATTCGATACATGGAGACACACGAGCCACCGGTGCGTATCATCGCACCAGGTTTGGTGTATCGGCGAGACAACCCAGACGTGACACATTCACCTATGTTCCAACAGGTCGAAGGGTTACTGGTTGGCGAAAACGTGACCATGGCCGATCTGAAAGGCACACTTGAGTGCTTTCTACGACTACTCTTCGACCCCGACACACAAGTGATGTTCCGACCAAGCTTCTTCCCATACACGGAACCCAGCGCAGAGGTCTTCATCAGCTGCGTGTTCTGTAAGGGAAGTGGGTGCTCAGTGTGCAAGAAAACAGGTTGGCTAGAGATCCTTGGCAGCGGGATGGTCCACCCGTCCGTCTTCGACGCGGTCGGCTATGACTCTGAGCGGTTTACTGGATGGGCCTTCGGTGTCGGGATCGATCGTGTAGCCATGCTCAAGTATCGCGTCGAAGACAACCGCAGCTTCTACGACAACGACCTGCGTCTACTGGAGCAGTTTTCCTATTGAGAATCTTGGTTTCGTGGCTTCGTGAATTCGTCACGATCGACGCTAGCGTTGAGTTGCTGGCCGAAGCACTGACGATGCGTGGGTTCGAAGTCGCTTCGATCGAGCCACTACCACCGCTGGTGAACGCCACCGGCGAGGACGCGGTGCTCGATCTTGAGATCACGACGAACCGACCGGACTGCCTCAGCATGATCGGCATCGCACGCGAGGTGGCGACCATCTACGCAAAGCCGCTCCGATGGCCACTACTCGACGACCCTACCCCTTCCGGTGGTAATGCAGGTGTAACCGTAACCATTGAGGATACCGAACTTTGTCCACGTTATGTGGCATCCGTGGCACAGGTAGAGGTGGGACCGTCTCCGGCGTGGCTCTCCGCACGCCTCAAGGCTGCAGATGTACGTCCAATCAACAACATCGTTGACGTAACCAATTACGTAATGATTGAGCTCGGCCACCCAATGCACGCGTTCGATCTCGATCGGCTAGCCGGTGGCGAGATCAGGGTTCGCCGGGCACGAACCGGTGAGCACGTGCGGACCCTCGACGGAGAGACCCGCGCGCTCCAGGACAACATGTTGGTCATCGCCGACGCCGAGCAGGCCCAAGCGGTCGCGGGGGTCATGGGTGGGGCCGATTCTGAAGTAGGCGCGAAGACCCAGCGCATCTTGTTCGAGAGCGCGTACTTCCAGCCTGTCTCGATTCGCCGCACGAGTAAGCGACTCGGCCTGTCTACCGACGCTTCATATCGCTTCGAACGCGGGGCTGATATCGACGCGCCGGTACGCGCGATGGTGCGCGCGCGTGCCCTACTAGTGGACATCGGCGCAGGACAACCAACCGGACCTATCGTAGACCGTTACTCAACCCCGCGCGACGTGAAGCACGTCGACCTCCGGCACGCGCGTATCGAACAAATCCTCGGCACCGAGGTCGATGAAGCATTCGTGCCAGTCACTTTGGAACACCTCGGTTTCAGCGTCAGTCCGATAGAGCACACGAAAAGCGGTGCCTGCTGGTGTGTTGGGGTCCCGACGCATCGCGTTGATGTCAGCCTGGAGATCGATCTCATTGAAGAGATCGCACGACATCATGGCTACGACCGCCTACCGTCAACCTTTCCCGCCCTGGTGAGACCTCCGGTACCACTCGACGCGGGACTACGCCGCCAAAAGTTATCTCGCCAAATACTGACTGGGACCGGTTGCTCGGAAGCGATCACCTATGGATTCATAGAG
>Ga0310342_100000269_pt1 | contig 27822 bp, 26 predicted proteins | sample S15DNA20500_MG_FD_206155 | JGI IMG/M metagenome (GOLD analysis project Ga0310342, IMG submission 206155) | Marine microbial communities from station ALOHA, North Pacific Subtropical Gyre - S1503-DNA-20-500_MG | ecosystem: Environmental > Aquatic > Marine > Oceanic | place: Pacific Ocean: North... | reverse complement strand
ATTCGTTCTGTCGGCTTGCGCTGCCGATCCTGGGCCGCGAGTGAGACAAGACAGGCAGGCTACCGGATTCAGTGGGGGGTGAGCCGGCCGTAGCGGGCTCAGGCGGCAGGGGTCTCTTCTGAATCACCGGTTTCCGTTTCCGCCAGGGGCGGGACCCCTGGGATGGGGGCAGGACCGCTGCTCGTTCCAGGGACCTCTCCCAGGATTTCCTTGAGGAGTTCGTCGAGATCTTCGCCCTGCATGACCTCCTTCTCGAGGAGGGTCTCCGCGATGCGGTTGAGGCAGATCCTGTTTTTCTCTATGATCGCCATCGCCTCCTTGTTGGCCTCCTCGATCAGGCGTCTGACCTCAGCGTCGATTTCCTGGGCGGTGCTTTCGCTGAAGTTCCGCTCTTCCTGGGTCATATCTCTTCCAAGGAAGACCTGCTGGCTTTCCCTTCCGTAGACGACCGGTCCGAGCTTCTCGCTCATACCGAAACGGCAGATCATGCTCCTGGCGATATGTGTCGCGCGCTCGAGGTCGTTTCCGGCGCCGGTGGAGAGCTCCTCGAAGACCAGGAGCTCTGCGGCTCTGCCTGCCAGCAGGCCCTTGAGCTTGTCCAGGAGATCCGGCTTGCTCGTCAGGTAGCGATCCGCTTCGGGAGTCTGCATGGTATATCCCAGCGCGGCGTGGCCGCGGGGGATGATCGATATTTTTCTTACCGGGTCAGCGTTCTCACACAGCGCGGCGACCAGGGCGTGACCGGCCTCGTGATAGGCGACCTTGGCGAGCTCTTCTTTTCCCAGCTTCCTGCTGCGGCGTTCCGGACCCGCGATGACACGCTCAACCGCTTCATCGAGCTCTGCCTGGGTTATCTCGGTGGCATTTTTCCTGGCCGCCATGAGGGCCGCCTCGTTGAGAAGGTTGGCGAGATCCGCGCCGGTGAAGCCCGAGGTATTTGCCGCGATCAGGTTGAAATCGATGCTGTCGGAGAGGACCTTGTTCTTGGCGTGTACCTCGAGGATCGCTTTTCTGCCCTCGAGATCGGGCGCGTCGATGACGATCTGGCGGTCAAATCGCCCCGGCCGCAGCAGCGCCGGGTCCAGGACGTCCGGGCGGTTGGTCGCGGCCAGGAAGATAACCCCGGAGGTCGTGTCGAAACCGTCCATCTCGACAAGCAACTGGTTCAGGGTTTGCTCCCGTTCATCGTGCCCGCCTCCGAGCCCGGCGCCGCGCTGGCGGCCCACCGCGTCCAGCTCGTCCACGAATACGATGCAGGGAGCCTTGCCCTTGGCCTGCTCGAAGAGGTCTCTTACGCGGGAAGCTCCAACTCCCACGAACATCTCGACGAAATCGGAGCCGCTGAGCTGGAAGAAAGGCCTGGCCGCTTCGCCGGCGACGGCGCGGGCCATCAGTGTCTTTCCCGTTCCAGGAGGACCTACCAGGAGCATCCCCTTGGGCATCCGCCCGCCGAGGGTCTGGTACTTTCCGGGAGCCTTGAGGAAGTCGACGACCTCCATCAGCTCGACCTTGGCCTCCTGGCAGCCGGCTACATCAGCGAAGGTTACCTTGTCATCGGATTCTCCCGCCATTTTTGCCCGGGCTTTTCCGAAGGACATGGCTGTTCGCCCGAGCTGTCCGGACTGACGCATCATCATGATCCAGAGGAAGAGGATCAGGAAGAACGGCAGCATCCAGACGAGCATGGTGCTCCAGCCGCTTGGAGGAGTTATCTTTGTGGGGATCTTTTTTTCTTTAAGGAGATCCATGATCTCCTTCCTGTCCTGCGGGTTCTTGATCGCCGTGGTGGTGAAGCGGAAGGACTCTTCCTTAGGCAACTTACCTATCTCGCCTCCAAAGGGAGCATGGGCGATATCGGGTTTGTTGTTCTCTTGGTTTTCACCCGTGGCGTCAGGGGGTACCGACTCGGACTTGTAGTCCTTGGGGATGGTCATGACGCCGACGAATTCTTCGTCCTCGAGCTGAACCCATTCGACGTGTCCGGCCGCGAGGTGTTCCCTGAATTCGTTGTAGGAGGCTTCGTTCTGTTTCTTCGTCAGGAAGATGCTCAGCATGATGACAGCGAGCATGATGATGAGGCCAACCTGGAAGAGATTCAGACCGGACTTGCGCTTGGGGCGCCCGGAGTCGTCCTGTTTCAGGCCGGGATCTTCCTGCTTGTCGCTGTTTTCTGCCACTTTCTTGCCTGGCTCCGCGTAAATGCCGTGGAATTCTCCCGCTGGAACCTGCAGCGGGCGCGTTTAGACGCTAATCGAGTCATGATATCATAACGCGCTATGGTAGTTCACGCTAACTGCTCCGAGTCTTCCGGAAGTTCGCTTGTTGATTATCGGTATTCGTTGCTGGTACAGGAGCGGCTGGTGAGCCTGCGCCAGGACGGAATCCTGGGAGATCTGCTCTGGTTGCTGGAGCATCCGCCGACCATCACGCTGGGCACCTCCGGCGGGTCCAGCCATCTCCTATTGCCCACAGACGACCTCGAGGCCCGCGGAGTGATGGTTGTAGAGACCTCGCGGGGGGGAGATATTACCTGCCATGAGCCGGGGCAGCTTGTCGGGTATCCTGTCGTCGATCTCGCCCAAGCGCCTTGCCGCAGGGATATTCACCGCTACCTGCGCGGGCTCGAAGACGGAATTATCGGAGTGTTGGCGAAGCTCGGTCTCGAGGGCGTGCGGATCGAGGGGAGAACAGGGGTATGGATTGCGGGAAGCCCGCCAAGAAAGATCGCCGCCCTCGGTGTACGCTGCAATCGCTGGATTACCTCTCATGGTTTCGCCCTCAATTTCGAGAACGATCTCGAGGGCTTCGGGGCTATCGTTCCCTGCGGTATTTCCGATGCTGGAGTGACCAGCCTTCGCAGGGAATTGCCGAAGGGGAAGATGCCTTCTTCCGGGGAGCTCCGGGTCCTGGTACACGAGGAACTCCAGGCCAGCTTGGGGGTGTCCCTGGGGCTCGTTGTGGGAGAAGAGGTCGGCGAATTGTGCGACAGTTCGCCGGCGGAGCCGAAGGCCACGGGGCCACTCTCAGAGCCGCGCGGTCTGGAGTAAGAACCTGATACGCGACAGGAAGCGCGCAGCGATGAATCCATCGATCGCCCGGTGGTCGCATGAGAGAGTCACCCTGAGTATCGGTCTCGATACGAACCCTCCGCCGCTGGGTACCGACTCCTGGTGAATTCCGCCAACGGCGAGGATGGCCGCCTCCGGTGGATTGATGATGGCCGTAAAGGATTCTATTCCGAACATCCCGAGATTGGAGATCGTGAAGGTGCCCTGTCCGGCACCGGTCAGCTTGCCCGCCCGGGCCTGCTCGATAATTCGGTGGGTTTCGGCTGCGAGGGATTCCAGGTCGTGGTCCTGGGCGCCGAGGACGACCGGGACCACCAGGCCATCGTCGTTGCCGACTGCGATGCCGAGGTTGATCTCCTCGGGATACTCGATGTGATCATCCGCCACCCGGCAGTTGACTCCCGGCTCATCGGTGAGCGCCAGGGCGCAGGCTCTGAGAACGAGGTCGTTGATCGTCACGCGGGTGCCGGAAGCAGCCAGGGTTTCTTTCAGCGCCAGCGCCTCGCCGACGTCGATCGCCATGGTCGTATAGAAGTGGGGGATGGTGCTCTTGGAATGCTGCAGGGCTTTGGCTATGGCACCCCTCATGCCCTCGAGGGCCACCTTCGCGGGAGGCCTGTCGACAGGATCGGGATAGGCCAGCTGCGTATCGGCCTCGAGATGGGTGGCCGCCTGGCCGTTCCCTGGAGCCTGCTCAATATCCCGTCTGAGGATCCGGCCGCCCGGTCCGCTCCCCTCGAGCGTACGGATGTCTATGCCGCGTTCAGCGGCCAGGCGTCTCGCCAGGGGAGATGCCGACACCCGCCTGCCGTCATCCAGCCTCGGAGCGGGCTGCCGGAGGATCGTCACCGCCGCGGAAGCTCCCGCCGCTGCGGCCTCCTCGGCGGCAGGCGCCTTCTTTTTTCCGGTTTTCGTCTTCGTTGCTTCAGGCGGTTTGGGTTTCCGTGCCGGGGCGGCCTTCCCTGTTCCAGGCGAAGGTTCTTCCTCGACCGGTTTTTCATGTTTGCTGCGCAGCGTCTCGATGTCGATGTCTTCATCCTGCTCGCCGATGACTCCGATCACGGTCAGCACGGGAACGGTCTCTCCCTCCTGGTGAGCGATGAGCCGCAGGATGCCTTCCTCGGTCGCCTCGACATCGAGGTTCGCCTTGTCCGTTTCTATCTCGAGGAGGGGGGTGCCCCTCTCGATGGCGTCACCTTCCTTTTTGAGCCAGGTGACGATCTTGCCCTCGGTCATGCTCTGGCCGGCTTTGGGCATCAGGATTGGGTGAGCCATGGTTTTGTGCTGCTCTGTTTCGTGTATACGCCGCAGGCGGAGATTATCTACGAAGAGAAGACAGCGGGCTAAGTAAAAAGATGATCCGGCGGGACAGTTCTCAGCCTTTCCAGGCCGGCCTCGATGAGAGAGCAGACCGCGGCGGCCTCCGCGGCGGCGGGGGCGTCTTTCTTCCAGAGAGATTCGAGGATGGGCCCGGGCGTGTCCGCCGAGTTTTTCAGGGAGGGGTCGAGATAGGCAAGCGCGGCGGCCGCGGCGAGAGCGAAGCGCGGCATGTCGATCCCGGTCTCGAGTCCAAGCCGCAGCGTTCCCGCCAGGCGGTCGTTCCATCCCAGCTTTCGACCGGGGTCCCTGGCGACCCTGGCTACGAGGTCCCCGAGGTGGGGATTGAGCATCCTGGGGATGAGCTCCTCGGCGTGGCGGGCGAAACCCGCCGGGGTGAAGAGCTCATCGATACTGCCGTATTTTTTCAGCAGGGCGGCTCCGGACTCATCAACGAGGGCTCCGTGGAGACAGTCGACGGCGCCAGGCACCGATTCCAGTTCGTCCATGCGGGTCCTGCCGAGGAGCTCGGCGAGATAGGCGCCCATTGCGTGAACGCCGTTGTGCCCGTGGAGCTTGGCTTCCTCGAAAGGCAGCAGGTCCTCCCTGGTCTCGAAGGTTGAAAAGGAAGGCTGCCAGCTCCCGCCGGGAGGGACCCGTGGAGTTGAGACGAGGATCCGGTTGAACTCTTCTACAAGGATGGCGCTGCCGTGACCCGGCGCCAGGGTCTCGAGACCTCTCGAGGCGATCTCTTCGGGGGCCGTGATGACGCCGCTCATCTTCGCGATCACTGTATTTACGAACGAAATCCTTCTGTTGAAGTCGCCCTCGGGAAGCTCGGCAGCGCCACGTACGGCGTCTGCGAGCAGCTCGGCGGCCCGGTTGTCGTTCTCCGCGGTATAGACCACGAGCGGCGCGTTTCTCTCCGCGAGCGAAGCCTCGGCGAGCAACTGATGGATGCTGCCGGAGCCGCCGGCGGTGTAGACGTCCACCGATGGTACCGCTGTGGCGGCCTCCCGGGAATGCGCCAGCTGTTCGACGATGAGCTTCCTGTCGGTCGCGGATTCCGGATTCAGGATATCTATGGGTCCGAGCTCCAGCGTCTCGATGCCATCGGGATGGGCGATATTTACACTGAAGAGACCATTGTTCGCCCTCACCCGCTCCACCAGGGTTTCGGATATTTCACAGACAACCACCTGCTCGAAGGCGTTTTCCCGCAGAGCCTCCAGGGTGAAGAGCCCGGCCTGGATCGCTCCGAATCCGAAGCCCGTAAAGATGCCGCCTCGCTTCGCGCTGCTCATGCCCTCGATCCTAACATGGAGAGAGAAGGGGCGGGTAAGTTCAACTCGTCGCGGCTTCCGGAGGGTGCCGGGATGCCGGCTTGATGTGGCAGGGTCGGTGGTGGTGGTGTAGATTATGGGCGGGCTGAGGCAGAGGTTTTTTTCGCGGGAACAGGAGGGCGCCAATGGAGAAAGAAATGTCATATTCGGCTGGAGGGAGTGAGCAGTACGCCAGCCGAAGAGGATTTCTCTCCGGCCTTGCCCTTGCCGGGGGGAGCCTGTTTCTCGGCGGAAGCGGAGCCGCTCTCGCCGCTGTCCTCGAGGAGAGGTCTGCGCCCCTGTTGAAGATCGGCCTGCTGACCGATCTGCACTATGCCGAGAAGACGACGGCGGGCAATCGCCACTACCGTGACTCGCTGCTCAAGATTCGTCCGGCCGTGGAACATTTCAACAAGGTGAAGGCCGATTTCGCGGTCGAGCTCGGAGATTTTGTCGATGAGGCTCCCACCCTCGAGGAGGAGCTCGGCTATGTGAGCAGGATCGAGGCCGAGTTTTCCCGCTTCAAGGGAGACCGCCACTATGTGCTGGGCAACCACTGTGTCTCGAGGTTGAAGAAGGAAGAGTTTCTCGCGAGCTGCGGGCAGCGGAAGAAGGCGAAGCGCGCCTATTATTCCTTTGACCGGGGCGGGCTCCACTTCGTGGTTCTCGATGCCTGCTTCCGTGCCGACGGGGTCTCCTACGGCCGGAAGAATTTCGAGTGGACGGATACCGAGATTCCGCCCGCGGAGCGCAAATGGCTGGCCGATGATCTTCGAAAGAGCGGAAAGCCGACGGTTGTTTTCACCCATCAGCGTCTTGACGTGGGAGGAAGCTACGGGGTCAAGAGCGCCGCGAAGGTAAGGAAGATCCTCGAGGAAGACGGCGAGGTGCTTGCCGTCTTCCAGGGGCACAACCACGTCAATGACCACAAGGTCATCGGCTCTGTGCACTACGTGACACTGGCGGCTCTGATAGAGGGGCCGTTTTCAAAAGGCAATAATGCCTGGAGTGTCCTCGAGGCGTATCCGGGCGGCGTGCTGAAGGTCGACGGCTTCCATCACCAGGGTGATTACAGTCTTCCGCGAGGTTGAGAGCCCGGGTCGAGGTTTTCTTCAGTTCCGCTCGGGCAGGGCGGGAGGCGGTTCGACGATCGGGCAGGGCTCCGGGAACTCGCCGTGCTTGAGGTGGTGCAGCTTCGGGGTGCCGCCCGCTGGAAAGAGAACGATGAAGAGATTATCGTAGGCGCTTCCGCTGATACGGATATCTTCGTGGCCGGGGACGCAGAGCCCGGTGAGGATCTGGTGCAGGGTGAAGCTGTGATGGGATAGGATGGCGGTTGCCCCCTGGGGCAGGCCGCGGATGTATTCGACCACGGCGTCGATATCGCCGATTTTCTGGAAGTCCTCTTCATCTATTCCGTGGTTTTCCGCCAGCGGGATCACGGTTTCTATCGTCCGGCGGAGCTCGCTGGTGATGAAGCAGGAGAGCTCTGCGTTGGCGAGCATCTGGGCCAGGAGCCGGGCCCGGCGCTGTCCGGCCTCGGTGAGGCCCGGATCATTACCCGGCCCTTTCTCAAAATGCCTGGTGACGTAGAGGGTGGTTACCGGGCGTGACTCCGGCAGCGGTGCCGGGGGCTCTCCGCCGCTGAAGAGAAAGTTCAGCAGGAAGACGGCATCGGTGATGTTGATCATGCCATCGCCGTTGACGTCTCCCCCGGAGGCCGGGGCCATGTCGATGGCCATGGCGATGCGGTCCTGGTGGCGAATACAGACTCCCGCCAGGAGGCCGACGAGAAATATGATGGTGATAGACAGGTATTTTTTCATCGCGTGCAATCCACCAGGGAAAATGGATAAGCCCCAACCTCTCTATTCTACATTTCCCTTCGGAGCGCTCGCGTAAAAATATGGCGAATCTTGATTCATGGCATTCCCCGTGGCCGGTGTGGGGGTGAAGAAGAGGTGTTTTAGGGTAGTCTGCCGATGGACGAAAAGCGGTGGATTCTTTACGATATCCGGCCTTTCAAGAATTCAATGGCGTTTAGATAGAGAGCGAGGCCGGCAATGACGAACTACCCAGTCCTGCTCGCCGGAGAGTGGCGGGAGGCTGACGCGACAGGTTCTTTCCAGGCGGTGGATCCATGTACCGGGGAGCCGATTGATGGATCCTACCCCGTAAGCTCGAGGGCCGACCTGGAGGGTGCCGTGGCTGCTGCGGCCGACGCGGCCGACGCTCTGCTCGACATCGATACGGGCGTGCGGGCCGCGTTCCTGGAGGCCTACGCTGACGGAATTGATGCCAATGCCGATGAGATCGCCGAGCGGGCGCATATCGAGACCGCCCTGCCTCTGAGTCCGAGGCTGCGCGATGTCGAGCTTCCGCGTACCACCGGGCAGCTTCGCCAGGCCGCCACGGCCGTGCGCGAGGGAACGTGGATGGAGGCCACCATCGACACCGAGACGAATATCCGTTCCCGGCTGGGGCCTCTCGGCGGCGGCGTCGCGGTATTCGGACCGAATAATTTTCCCCTGGCCTTCAACGGAATCTCCGGCGGAGATTTCGCCGCCGCGATCGCCGCCGGCAATCCCGTGATCGCCAAGGCGCACTCCAGCCATCCGGGGACATCCCGGCTGCTGGCGGAGCAGGCGCGGGCGGCTGTCGAGGCGGTCGGCCTGCCGCCGGCGACGGTGCAGATGCTCTACAGGCTGAGTCATGAAGATGGAGCATACCTGGTCTCCCATCCGGCCATTGGAGCTACCGGGTATACGGGCGCCCGCTCCTCCGGTCTTACGTTGAAGGCGGCTGCCGACGGGGCGGGAAAGCCGATCTATCTCGAGCTCTCGAGCATCAATCCTATTTTCATTCTTCCCCGGGCGCTTGAATCGGGTGGCGAGGAGTTGGTTGGCGAGTACGTTACCTCCGTCCTGATGGGGGCTGGCCAGTTCTGTACCAACCCGGGAATTACGGTGGTGCTCGCATCCGAAGCCTCGGGGCGATTCATCGCCGGGGCGGCTTCCGCGTTCGAAGAGGCCGAGCCCGGCTACCTGCTCGGCGAGCGGGTGGTGTCGGGCCTTGGTGAATCGATCGAGGCCCTGGTCGCCTGCGGTGCCGAGCTGCTGACGGGAGGCAAGCCTGTTGAAGGCGAAGGCTTCCGTTTTCAGAACACGCTTCTTCGTGTCTCCGGATCGGACTTTCTCCAGCAGCCCGAGGCTCTTCAGCGCGAAGCCTTCGGCAATGCCGGGTTGATCATCGAGGCGGCCGATGAAGGTGAGCTCATCGGGATCAGCAAGGTCTTCGAGGGAAACCTGACCGGCTGCATTTACTCCGACAGTGAGGGCGGCGACGAGGCTCTCTACGGACCCATCGCCAGGAGCCTGCGCAGGCAGGTGGGGAGGTTGCTCAACGACAAGATGCCTACCGGGGTGGCGGTGAGCCCGGCGATGAATCATGGAGGGCCTTTTCCAGCTACCGGGCATCCCGGTTTTACCGCGGTTGGAATACCCGGCTCGATCCGCCGCTTCGCGGCGCTGGAGTGCTACGACAATGTGCGAGAGGACAGGCTGCCGGTTGAGCTGAGGGACAGGAATCCCGGCGGTGGACTCTGGCGCCTTCTCGATGGGCGATGGAGCGGCGAGGACGTGTCATGAGAATGAGGGCAGGAGTCTTCGCGCTCATCGCAGCCACCCTTATTTTTTTTCTCGCTGCGGTTGCGCCAGCCGTCGAGCCCCCGCCCAACATCATCTTTATCATGGCTGACGATATGGGCTGGGGGGATCCGGGCTGCTACAACGCCGGCTCGAAGATCCCGACTCCCAATATCGATGCTCTCGCCTCGGCGGGAATTCGTTTCACCGACGCCCATGCGCCCGCCGCGGTATGCGTTCCCACGCGCTATGGCCTCTTGACGGGCTGCTTTCCTTTTCGGATGCCGCGCAGGAAGGGAGGCAGCCTGATCGACAAGGATCGGATGACCCTGGGAGGATTGCTGAAACGCAAGGGGTATACGACAGGGTGTGTCGGAAAGTGGCACCTGGGCTTCGATTTCGCGGGCAAGCCGGATTACTCAAAGCCTCTGCCCGGTGGTCCTGTGGACCGCGGCTTCGATTATTACTTCGGGATCCCGGCCTCTCTGGATATTCCGCCTTATTACTACATCGAGAATGATCGCTGCCTGGCGGCTCCGACCGGGCGGATCGACGACAACAATACCAGGGGCTGGACCCGCATCCAGGGGGCCTTCTGGCGTGGGGGGGGGCTTGCTCCCGGGTTCAAACATGAGGAGGTGCTTGGACGCCTGACGCGTAAGGCCATTGGGTTCCTCGACAAGCAGGCGGCTGCGGCCCGTGGGAAACCGTTCTTCCTCTATTTCGCTCTTCCCGCTCCGCACACGCCCTGGCTCCCCCTGGCGGAATTCAGGGGGAGGAGCAAGGCCGCTGAATACGGCGATTTCACCTGCCAGGTCGATGCCTCGGTGGGCCGCGTGCTCGACAAGCTGCGCGTCCTCGATCTGGAGAAAAATACGCTGGTGATCTTCACCTCCGACAACGGGCCGGTCTGGTACGACGCCGATGAGGAAAAATACGGCCATCGCTCAACCGGTCATTTCAGGGGCATGAAGGGGGATACCTGGGAAGGAGGGCACCGCATGCCCTTTATCGCCAGGTGGCCCGGTCGGGTTCCCGCGGGCGCCGTTAGCGCGGCGATGATCTGTCATACGGACATGCTCGCCACCTTTGCGGCGATCGTCGGTGAGAAGCTGGCCAGCGGGGATGGTCTCGACAGCTTCGACATCTCCTCCGTGCTGCTTGGAGGCGGGCCGAAGGTGTCCGGCAGGAAGGCGCTCGTGCTGCAGTCCTCCGGGCGCGTCCTCAGTGTCCGGCAGGGGGACTGGAAACTGATACCGCAGCTTGGCTCGGGAGGCTTCAGCAAGCCTCGCAGGGAGAAACCCGGAGCGGGAGGGGCCGTGGGCCAGCTCTACAACCTGCGGGAAGATCCGGCCGAGACGAAAAACCTATATCTCCAGAAGCCGAAGATCGTCAAGGAGCTCACGGAGCTTCTCGGCCGCTTCAGGAGCGAGGGGCGCAGCCGCCCGGTGGTGTCCGGATCCGGGAGGCCGGTGGGAGATGAGTAAAGAGAGGATTCTCTCTCTCCCCTGCTGGGATTCGAGCGTTGAGCTCGAGGAGCTGCCCGGCGGAATCACCAACCGTAACTACAAGGTGGTTTCCGCCGCCGGGAACCGCATGGCCCGGGTTTGCGAGGATCACAGGATCCTGGGCATCGACCGCCGCAACGAGTTGGCCTGCCAGGAGGCCGCGGCGGCTCTCGGCATTGCCCCGGAGATCGTCTACCACGAGGAGGGGATCCTGGTGAGCGAGTTCATCGAGGCTCAAACCCTGGCAGACTCCGATGTGCGTGAGGCGGCGACGCTCCGGCGGCTCGCCCAGGTGTTACGCCATCTGCATGGAGCCCGTGACGGCCTCAGCGGGGAGATGCTCTACTTCTGTCCTTTCCAGACTGTCCGGACCTATGTCGGCAACGCACGTGAACTCGGAGCCCGCTTGCCGGAAACTATCGACAGCGTGCTGGAGGACATGAGTTGGCTCTCCGAGGAGATCAGTCCGTTCAGGCCGGCCCTCTGCCACAACGATGTGCTGGCGGCGAATATTCTCGATGATGGAGACCGCCTGTGGCTGGTGGACTGGGAGTACGGAGGCATGGGCAATCCGCTCTTCGACCTGGCCGGCGTCTGCGGCAATTGCGGCCTGGAGCGTGAGGAGGAGGTGTTGCTGTTGTCGGCGTATTTCGGCAGGGAGGACGCCGCGGTTGCCAGGGAGGTTCGTATTCTCAAGGCCGTTTCCCTGCTGCGAGAGACCCTCTGGGCGGTCATCCAGACAGTCGCTTCCGACATCGACTTCGACTACGTTTCCTACGCGGCGGAGCTTTTCGAGGCTTACAGCCGGGCTCGGCAGGATCTTAATTAGGTCTTTCAATCACCTCGAAGACATAGCCTTCAGGGGTCTCGAAGAAGAGGCGCTGGTGCGGGGTTTCACGCAGCGGCTCGATCAGGCGGGCTCCATTTTCAGCGAGACGCTGCCTGAGTCTCTCGAAGTCATCGAGGTCATGGAATACCGCGATGTGGCGGCCGAATTCTTTCTCATGCGCCGAGATCTCAAAATCGTCTACTCGCACCAGGTGCATCTGCTGCCCGGGGCTGATCTCCAGCCAGCAGAGGTCATGCGGAGAGTTGTCCGGGGTCTCTACCGGTTTGTAGCCCAGTGTGGCCTCGAAGAAGCTCCCGGTTTTCCGGGGGTCCCTGGTGGCGAGGGTGAAGTGGGCGAAAGACATGAAGTTTTCTCTCAGTCCTGTTGATCCGCAGGAGCTTCTTTTGTCCGGAAGCGAAAATCGCAGTGGGGGGCTCCCTCCATGATGGTCTGCGAACGCTCAAGCTTCAGCTCGGGGCTGATGCCTTCGCTCAAGGCGAAGTCTCTGTTGCAAGAGAGGAGAAAGCCCAGCTCAGGAATCCCGAGCTCCTCGTAGAACTCGGCGAAGCGGCAACGGGTAACGTTGAATTCAAGGCAGGAACCATCCTGGTTGAGGACATCGATTTCCAGCGCGTCGGCTTCGTTGAAGCGAGGCAGCAGGGCGGCGACTTTCTCCATGGGCGTACCACCGAGCTCTTCCCTGATGGCCTCACCGTGGCGGCGCGCGATCTTTTTGATCACCCCGCCAACGAGGGCGTGCGTACGTTTTCTGCCGAACTCCGCCTCGAAGGCTTCGATGATCGGGGCGAGGATCCGAGCTTCGATCTTTCTCTGCTCCAGCAGGGGGAGGTCTTGCATGGGTTTGTTTCCGTCAGCCGTTCTTGAGTTCGGCGAGGGAGCTCTCTATCTGCTCGACCTCCGCGCTCAGGCGTTCCACCTCTCCAGGCTCATCGGTCTGCTTTTTCGCTCCGGCGAGCTGTCTCCTGAGGCCGTCGAGTTTTTTTCTCAGGACCTCGATCTTCTTTTTGATTTTTTTATTCACAGTTCAACAGTACTCCAGTAAGGGGTTTATTCTTCCGGCGCCCATCGGCTAAAGTGATTTGAACAAAGGGAAGTTCACAGGCCTCTTCTCAAAACCAACTCTCCCGTCGGAACGACACCCGGTGATACCAAAGAAGCGCTACAAGATCGGTGAGGTGATGAGGTACACCGGCCTCACGCGTCAGACCATCCATAACTATACGACCTTCGGCTTGATTACAGAAGCCGAGCGTACAGAGTCCGGCCACCGTTTGTACAGCGAGAAGGTTTTTTCCCGAATCGAGCGGATCCTGAAGCTCAAGGAGGAGGGGAAGAGCCTCAGGGAGATCGTCAACATCCTCCAGGGCTGAGAGTCGCGGTCTCAGTTGAGTGCGAGGGGGGCGAGAGGGTTCTCACCTCGGCTCTTTCTCGAGGCCCGCTGGGTCGGTCATTTTTTTTTGCGGTGCCGATTCCGGGTTCAGTCCGGTTTTGATGGACTCCACTCGGCTCCAGGGGCTCGAATAACAAGGGATAGTGGGGCGTTTTCCCCTAAACAACACTCTATTGTGCTTCTGAAAAGTACGATTCAGACAGGTTCCCCAAAAATCGTAACTATAATAATCCAAATAGGTTGGATCATATCAAATTCCGAAAATGTGCTTTACATTTTATAAACCAATTTTTATATTCGGCTCCACCTGACTGGGGACGGACATTTTCGGATGTTCGGACGCCCTTGGGGCACGGCGGCGATGGAGTTGCCGTACGCTCAGGAAGTGAAGAGAAAGAAACCTAACCCCTCTACCGGTCAGGAGATTATGAGGTTCGCCGCGGCCAGGAGTGGTCGTTTTGCGAGTCTCGAAGGACGGAATTTGGAAAAGGAAATAATGCAGAGGGGAGGACGAGCCCGGTCAGTTAACTGCCGTGCCTGTCCAATGTTATTTCCTTTTCCTTTCTTTTTCCCGGTGGTCGCCGGGAAAAACGGATCGCCGGCTCCATCGGCTGGCTATGAAAACCGGGTCAGGGGACTGAGCAGGAAAACGTGAGGAATCTGTGGAGGCATTGGAGTAAGGCGCAGCGGTTGGCAGCCGTGATCATTATCACGGTGGGGCTTGTCGGCATCGTCTGGACCTATGCGGCCGGGACATCGGAGACCTGGCAGGTTCTCCTGGAGACCAGGCTTGGCCGTAACTCTGATGAACTGCGTGAGCTTCTCGCGCGCCTCGATACCGAGGAGATACCGTGGCAGCTCAGTCAGGGAGCCAAGGCCAGCAAGTTCGAAATCGAGGTTCACTCGGGTCCGGACTACAGGAGAGCCCTGTTGTTGGCATCCGAAAACGGCCTGGTCGATGAGGCCAGTGGAGAAGGGATAGGCCAGGGTCTGTTTGGTAGTGTGACGGATACCCCTGAGAAGAGCCGCATCAGGTTGGAGCAGGCCAGGAGCCGCAAGGTGGAGAAAGCGATCCGCTGGCATTCCGTCGTTACATCCGTCGATCTCGTGATCAAGCACGGCAAGGAGGGGAGATTCGCCGCCGACAAGGACACTCCCGACACCGCGGTCGTGCTGTTGCGGATGAAGGATTCAGCCTCGCGCCTGGATGCAAAGGAGGCGGGATCCATACGCAAGATTGTTTACGGTTCGTTCGGGATCAAGGAGGAGAACATCCAGATCCTCGACAGCAACGGGCGGGACTACTCGGAAGGGTCGGAGGGCCTGGAGGAACTCCTGGCCCGGGACCTCCGGGTGGAGGTTCGAAGCGAGATCTGCGAGGTTATCGAAGATCTCTGCCTTGGAGCGTACGAGAAGGAGCAGTTTCGCCTGGGGGTGATCGTTGACGCCATCGAGGCGCAGCGGTCCGGCCGGGAGGCAAAATACAAGGCGAACGTTAATCTCGTTCTTGATATCGGGGCGGTCAGGCAGGTCCTCGGGCGCCGCGACGACCTGCTCGAGGCCAGGGGGAATCCGGCGACCACTGATTTCGCCGCCCGAATCGATGAGTACGAGCGTGAACAGGAAGAGTTTCTCGCCCGCCAGCTGCCGCTCGATAACGTCCGGGTAACGGTGAACACGGAGGCTTTCTTGAATTCACAGACGGAAGAGGCCGCGGCCCCGCCTTTCTTCCCGGGCTTTTTCAACCGGGACTGGGGGCTCGGATGGCTCTCAGATCCCTACATTTACGGTGGTGGCGGGTTGGGCCTGGTGTTTCTGCTCTCCTGTTGTCTCCTGGGAATCCGGAGCCGCAGGAAGCGGCGTTTTGAAACCGAGGTGGCCGATGTCCTTCGCGCCGATGCCTGCAGGGATGCCCTGCTGGCGGTGGATCAGGCTGGAAGGCTGGCCAGGAACAGCCCGGAGGTCTCCACGGCGGTGGTGAAGATGTGGCTGAGCGACAGCCTGGACCCGGTAGCTGAAATGTCCAATCCGGCCGCTGGCGACGCCGAGAGTGAACGCGTCGCGGCGCCGAGCGCGAATTGAAGGAAGAGAACCGGTTAGAGCCATGAGTATTCCTGTCACCCTATTGGGAAATGTCGAAGAGCCGGGCGGCGCCACGGAGATCCTGACCTTCTCGAGGTTGACTGGATTGAAGAAGGTAGCGGTCCTGTTCCGCTCCGTCCTGCTCCAGGACGAGGCGGCGGCTCGCCGCCTCTTTGATTCTCTCAACAGCATGGAGAAGGTCATGGTCAGGGAGGAGCTCGATTCCATGGGTGTCCTCGGGGCCGATATGGCGATCGATGTGCTCAGGGAATTCGATGTTCTCTGCGGGATCCACAAGGCTTACCGCGAGGGTGGTGTCGATGGAGCGATCTCCGTCGGCGAGAAATTTCTTCACAAGGAGCAGGCTCGCAGGCTGGCTGAGACGCTCGGCAGCCGGAATAACGGAGAGACGGAAGCCGAGGTTCCCGAAGAGGTCGCTGAGGTGGAGGGCGGGGATGAAGCGCCGGTCGGGGCCGGTACGGAGGGGGAGGAAGAGGTTTCAGAAGAGCCCGGGATGGAATCCCTCGACGCAGGGGGAACTACAGCTGATCCGGAGACCGCTCTGCTGGCGGACCTGGAGGAGAAAGACCTGGAAGATGTCGCCAGCTGAGGACGTTGGCAGTGGTGGTTCGCCAGGAACGGCACGGAAAGAAAATGGAGAGATCCGGGATGAGAAAAAAAAGTCGAACAGGTCTTTTCTGCCTGCTGGCGATCTTCTCCATCACTGCTCTCAATAGCCGCGCTGATTTTTTCGGAGGCTCTCTGGCGGCGCAGGAAGATCTGCTTGTGCGTCCGGACGAGACGGTCCACGATCTCCTCAACGAAGGGGATGGGAAGGAAACCGCGGCCCTGGCGGCCGGTCGGAACGGGCTGTGGAGAACAGGAGGGATATTCGTTCTTGGGGTGGGGCTCGGGGTCTTCCTGCTGCTTTCCTGGCAGCGTCGGCGCCCGGTCTCGGCAGCCGCTACGAGGGCGCGGGACTCCATGGAGGTCATCGGCCGGGCCGCCCTCTCGTCCAAGCATACCGCCTGCCTTCTGAAGGTCGGACCTGACAGGCTGGTCGTCGTCGCCTTGTGCGGTGAAGCGATGAGCCCGCTGTGCACGATCGAGGGAGAAGATGAGGTTGGCAGGATAATTGGAGAGCTCGAAGAGCCCGCCGGGCGGGCCCCCTGGCTCACCGAGGCGGAGAAAACCGGGGAGGCCGACTCTCCTTCGGATGACGGGGCCGTCTCCTCGAGGAGCTTCGTCTCCAGCTCTTCTTCAGCGCAGACCGAGGCGGGACAATGAAATCAGCGGGACCCGGATTGCTGAAGACAGCCCTGCGCGGCCTGGTGTTCTGCGGCCTGCTGGCGGCGGGAGAGGCGGTCGTTGCTGAAGAGGCCGAGGCTTCAGGCGATGCGCTGAGGACCCTGACCGGGCTCGATGGAGAGAACCTCGGCGTTCCTCTTCGCGCTCTGGCCCTGGTAACGATATTCGGGGTCGTTCCCTCGATCGTCCTGTTGACGACCTGCTTTCCGAGAATCCTGGTGGTTCTTTTTTTCCTCAGGAAGGCGCTGGGAACCCAGGACCTGCCACCCAATATGCTCGTCTTCGGACTTTCCTTTCTGCTGACGGGAGCCGTGATGCTCCCCGTCTGGAAAGAGGTGCACCGGGAGGCCTACGTCCCCCTGGTGGAAACGAAGGAGATTGACGCGGAGCAGGCTCTTCAAAGGGCCGAGCTGCCGGTGAAGAGGTTCATGCTCAGGCACACCCTGCGCGACGATCTCAGGTTGATGCTGGAGGTGTCTGTACAGGGCGCCGGAAAACAGTCCTTTCCTTCCACGGACAGCGGCAGGGCTTCGGGGTCGGAGCCCGGTTTCTCGGCCGGTCAGCAGCTCGAGGAGCTCAGTTTTTTCACGATCCTGCCGGCCTTTGTGCTCAGCGAGTTGAAGACGGCCTTTCAGCTGGGCTTCCTGCTCTTTCTTCCGTTCCTGCTGGTCGACCTGGTCGTTTCCGCCGTACTCGTATCGATGGGAATGATCATGCTGCCTCCTACGCTCGTTTCTCTGCCCCTGAAGATCCTTGTTTTCGTGCTGGTAGATGGCTGGAGCCTGGTGGTGGGGCAGCTTCTCTCCGGTCTCCAGGGTGGAGGGTAATAACGGATGGGATTCGTGATGAAAAATGATGCGCGCAGTGAGGCGGGAGCAGGGCTTATAGGCTCCCTCGGGGAGCGAAGGAAGGAGCAGGCCTGATGGACACAGCCATCGAGCTCTCCCGCGGAGCTCTTGCAACGGCGATCGAGTTGGCCCTGCCGGTGATGGTTGTGGGCTTGGTCGTCGGGGTGATCGTGAGCGTATTCCAGGCGATGACCCAGGTTCATGACCAGACCCTCTCCTTCATCCCGAAGATCCTGGCCATGGTGACAGTGATCCTGGTGCTGCTGCCCTGGTTCCTGAAGGTGATGGAAGGGTACACCCGTACGGTTTTCGAACAGCTGGGCGAGGGTTTTTTTCCCTGAGAGGGGTCCCATGAACGGGCCGCGGTATGGAATTAGCGACAGAGATTGATGCAAGAGGCAACAATAGAGCAATGGACGTTCGACGCCCTGCCGCCCGCGGCTGTGCTGGTCGGCTGCCGTCTGCTGGGGCTGTTTATCTCCGCCCCGTTTTTTCGCAGCAGGCTGCTGCCCTGGCGGTTGAAGATCGCGGTGGTGGCGGTATTGAGCATGGGCGTCCTCCTCTCGCCTGTTCCGCAGGAGAGCCTGATGGGACTGGGGGATGGCGTGCTCGAAGACCTCCGGGATCCGGCCCGGGGCTGGCTGCTCATTGGTGGCGAGCTTCTCATCGGGGCGGTGCTGGGCTGGAGCGTCCTGGTCGTGCTGGCCTGCGTACAGGGAGCGGCGGATCTCATCGCGCAGCAGACGGGGTTCACGGCGAATCTCATCGCGGATCCCCAGTCACAGGGCGGCGGCTCTTCGCTGGGTATCTTCTACCACGGCCTGGCAATCTACCTGCTGCTTTCCCTGAACCTGCATCACAGCCTGATCGGCTCGGTCCTGAAGAGCTTTTCCTGGGTTCCGCCCGGCTCCCTGTCGGCGGCTTCCGTCGCGCAGATGCTGGGACGCCTGGCGCTGGAAATCGGCAGCGACCTGTTCGTGGCGGCCATGGTGCTCGCCTTGCCTGTACTGCTGGCCATGGTGTTGGTGTCCATGGCGCAGGCCGCGCTGGGACGGGCCCTGCCCCAGGCCGAGCTGCTCACCCTCGGGCTGCCGGTAAGGCTGCTGGTCGGCCTCATGGTGCTCTACGCCTCGTTGCCGGTATCGATGAGGTACGTGGGGGGAATGCTGCGCTCGGCGGTTCGCGGTGGAGATGGTTTTCTTTCGGGCTGGAGCGGTTGAGGACTCCTGGAGATAGAGGATAAAGATGTCGTCGGACTGGGATCGAAAAACTGAGAAGCCTACCGAGGCAAGACGGCGTCTTGCCCGTGAGCAGGGCCGCGTGGCGGTAAGCCGCGACCTGGTCGCGGCCTTCTCCCTGCTCTGGGTGCTGCTGGCGTTTCACCAGTTCGCGGGTCCCTTCCTGGAGCGGGCGGTTGTAAGTGTCAGGCAGATGCTCCAGGCAGCTTTTTCGCCGCAGAGCCTGACGGCGGTCGAGACGGCCTCCATCCTGCGGGATTCATTGCTGGAGGCATTGGGGCTTCTCGTGCCCGTTCTCATGGCGGTGCTTGTGTTGGTGTTGATCTCGAGCCTGGTGCAGAGCGGCTGGATTTTGAGGCCGGCGGCGGTCTCTCCCGACCCGGGACGCCTGTCGCCGGTGGCGGGATTTGGCAGGCTCTTCTCCGGGAGCTCACTTGTTTCGGGCTTCTTCGCCCTGCTGAAATGCGCCTGGCTTGCAGTCGGGATCTGCTGGGCTGTCTCTCCCTTGCTGGTTGCCGAAGGAAGCGTCAGCGCGCAGAATCTCATGGGCGCTCCGGGGTTGACGGGATTGAGCCTGGGCGCGCAACATCTTCTCAGCGTCGGCGCCATCCTCTCCATGGGCCTCATCGTTCTTGGAGTTTTCGACTGGTCCTGCCGGAGGTGGCGGTTCGAGAGGGAGTTGATGATGACGAGGGAAGAGCTGCGGGAAGAGCTCGCTCGCCAGGAAACTCCCGAGAACGTACGTCGCAAGCAGCGCGGCTTCGCCAGGCGGCTGCTCTCTCCCTCCGCTCGAATCCGGGGAGGTGTTGAATGAGTCCGCAGGACGCCCTGAGAAATCCAGGCGCTCATACCCTCTGGGGGCGTGTCAAGGCCCAGCCCGATCTCTTCCTCGGGATAATCCTGATCGGCATCCTCATGGTCATCCTGGTGCCGCTGGCCCCGATGGTGGTCGACGCGCTGTTGATTTTCAACATCACCATTTCCCTGCTTGTCCTGATGAGAGCGGCGTCTGTAAACCGGCCCCTGGAATTCAGCACCTTCCCATCGTTGTTGCTGGTCGTGACCTTCTTCCGCCTGTCGCTGAACATCGCGACCACCCGCCTCATTCTCGGCAACGCGGCCGAGGGGCCCCTGGCGGCCGGCAAGGTGGTCCAGACCTTCGGTAGTTTTGTCGGCGGCGACAACCTCGTGGTAGGGCTCGTTGTCTTTACGGTCATCGTGGTGGTCCAGTTCGTTGTCATTACTCGCGGAGCGACGAGGGTGTCGGAGGTGGCCGCCCGTTTCCAGCTCGATGCCATGCCTGGAAAGCAGCTGAGCATTGATGGAGATCTCGCCGCGGGGCTCATCAACCAGGAGTCCGCCAGTGGGCGCCGGCAGGAGGTTGCCCGCGAGGCCGATTTCTACGGCTCGATGGATGGAGCCAGTAAATTTGTGCGTGGCGACGCGGTTGCCGGAATCGTGATCATGCTGGTGAATATCGTCGGGGGCCTGGGAATCGGGATTCTCTACCACGACCTGAGCGTCGGTCGCGCCCTCGAGGTGTTCGGGCGGTTGACCATCGGGGACGGACTGGTAAGCCAGGTTCCTGCCCTCATGGTGTCGATCGCCGCCGCGCTGCTGGTCACCCGGAGCACCGCCAGCGAGCAGCTTGGCAAGGATCTCGGCAGGCAGATATTTTCAAATGACAGGAGCCTTTTCTTCGCGGGAGCTTTTCTCTGGCTGCTGCTGCCTTCGGGTCTGCCCGTGCCGGTGCTGTTGCTGACCTCCGGGGCCTGCGTTTTCTGCGGCATCATTCTTCGCAGGGAGAGGCTCGAGGCGGAAGGCCGGGAGCGCTCGCAACGCCAGAGCGAGGAGTCTGACCAGGCACGCGTACCCGTGGTCGACGTGAAAACCCTGCTGAAGGTAGAGACGCTCGAATTGCAGATCGGCTACCGGCTGGTCGGCCTCCAGGATCAAGAGCGTGATGGCGACCTGCTGGAGCGCCTGGCGGCGATGCGCAGAAAGCTGGCGCTGAATCTCGGTCTCCACGTGCCGTCGGTGAAGGTTTCGGATTCGAATGAGATCGGGTCCCGCGAGTATTGTTTCAAGCTCCGAGGGAACAGGCTGGGATCCTGGAAGATCGTTCCGAATGGAAGTCTCGCCCTGCGGAAGGACGAGGAGCGCCTCCCGGGCTCCGGCGACCTGCCCTTCGAGTTCGAGTCTTCCATCGACCTGGCGGAAGGTTCGGGCTTCTGGATTTCCGATGACATGACCGTGGCGGCTCACGATGCCGGCTGCCAGCTGGTAAGTCCCGCGGAGGCCATCGCGCTTCATCTCGAGGACTGTATCAGGGAGTATGCGGCCGAGCTGCTGAGCCATGAGCGGGTCTCGCGGATACTGGAAGACCTGAGGGAGAAGTCTCCCGCTCTCGTCGATGAGTTCGTACCCCACCAGGTGAAGGTGGGGCAGCTCCTGAAGGTGCTCAAGGATCTTCTCCTGGAGGGGGTGTCGATTCGCGATATCGAGACCATCCTCGAGAGCGTAGGTGGCAGCCTGGCTGAAAATCTCAGGCACGAAATGGTTCTCCGCGAGGTGCGAAGAAGCCTGTCGAGGGCGCTTGCGAATTCGAGGCTGGATACGGAGGGAAGGCTGCACGCCATCAAGCTCGATCCCGAGCTCGAGGGCCTGATAGAAGACAGCATCACGGAAACCGTCGATGGAGAAATACTGGATCTCGATACCGCCCTTCGCAAGCGGGTTCGCCTGCGGATCTGCGAGAAGCTCACGGAGCTGAGGGCCCACGGACACAAGCCTGTCGTATTGTGCAGCCCGTCGATACGAAGACATTTATGGGAATTACTGGGTACGCGCGTGTCGAGACTTTCGGTACTCGCGTACGACGAAGTTTGTGAAGGCATCAAGGTCGAGATCCACCAAAGCGTGCAAATGGAAACCGCCGGGGTAAGCTCGGAAGCTCTTCAGGAGTGAGAAGAATGAACGAAAAATTCGAGCGCTTTCAGGCTTCGACCATGGCCGAAGCGCTGGAGAAGATCCGCGAGAAGTTTGGCCACGGGGCCGTGATCATGGGCTCCCGGAAATGCCGGGAAGGCGGATTCCTGGGCTTTGGCAGCAAGGAGATGGTGGAGGTCTTCGTCGCCGATACGGATTCCCAGGTTCAAAATCTGAAGTGCGGCGGGGCAATATCCCCCGTGCCGGTTTCCGCCAGGGAGGAGGTGGACGAGATCCCGTTTACCCCGCCTCCGATTCGGGAAAAGGAACAGCTCGAAAAGTTGCGGGAGGACCTCGGCAAGCTCACCGAGCTCCTGCGCCGTCCGGGTAAGGAAAGCCCCATCGCGCATCCTTTCCTGCGCGAGTGTTCCGAGCAGTTGTTGAGCTACGAGCTCGAGTCGCGAATAGTCGATATGATCATATCGCAGATCGAGGAACAGAAGCTTCCCGGGGGTTTTCCTGCGAAGACCAGCGTCGAGCTGATCGTCAGGGATCGCCTCGCGAAAATTTTTCCGCCCAACCCGCTCATGGTCTCAGGTGACAGGCCGAGGATCATCTTCCTCATCGGTCCCACGGGGGTGGGCAAGACGACAACGATCGCCAAGCTGGCCTCGCGGGCCAAGGTCGAGCAGTGCCGAAAGGTCGCCCTGATTACCCTCGACACGTTCAGGATCGGAGCGGTCGACCAGTTGAAGCAATACGCGGACATCTTCAAGGTGCCCGTTCACGTCATCGAGAAACCCGATGAGCTCGGACCGGAGGTCGAAAAATGCACCGGCGAGGGGGCTGAAATCATATTCATCGATTCAGCCGGACGCAGCCCCCAGGACGAGCTGAAGATGTCGGAGCTCAAAGGCTTCATCAACGCCCTGCCGGAGGCCGAGATCCACCTGGTGTTGAGCACCACCACTCATCCCAGGACGATCGAGAGCATCGCCGAGCGCTTTTCGTCGATGTCGTTTGACCGGGTGATCCTGACCAAGCTCGATGAGAGCGTCTCCCTGGGCCCCCTGGTGGGCTGCCTGCTGGACATCGGCAAGCCGATCTCCTACCTGACGGATGGACAGAACGTACCCAAGGATATCTTTCCGGCGGATCCGGAGAGGGTTGTCGATTTCATAGTGAACAAGCAGAAGGCATGAGCTCGGAATATCCAGAAGACCAGGCCGCCGGACTCCGCAGGATGGTCGATTCATCCCAGGGCGGCGGGAAGCTCATCGCCGTAGCCAGCGGCAAGGGCGGTGTCGGCAAGAGCAACATTGCCGTCAACCTCGCCATCGCTCTGAGTGAGCTCGACTTCCGGGTCATCCTCGTTGATGTCGACATAGGGCTCGCCAATGACTGTGTACTCCTCGGGATCAAGCCGCGCGCGACCTTGCTCGATGTCCTGGTTGGAGAGTGCGAGATCGAGGACGCGCTGACTCCCGCCCCCGGAGGTATCGAGTTGCTCGCAGGTTCTACGGGGGTCAAGAAGGTGTCCGATCTGGACCCGGAGCAGAAAAATTTTCTCATCCGGCGGTTCAAAAAACTGACCGCCAGCGTTGATTTCGTAATCATCGATATCGGGGCGGGAATTACGGGCAACGTGATTCACTTCGCGACGGCGGCTGATCAGCTCATCGTCGTGACGGTGCCTGAGCCTAGCGCGATAACGGATGGATACGCGCTCATCAAGACGGTAGAGAGGGAGAAGGGCCATGGACAGATCGGCCTGGTATGCAATGAGGCGAACACCATCGACGAGGGCAGCAAGGTCTGTAAGCGGCTAAAGGATATCTGCCTCAAGTTCCTCGACCTGGGCATCAGGGACCTGGGGTGCGTGCGGTTTGACGAAAAAGTGAAACGCGCAGTGCGCGACAGGAAATCCTTCCTTCTGCAATATCCCAATTGCCATGCCAGCGTCGACATCCGCAAGCTTGCCGAGATTTTCCATGTGGATTGGGCCGGTAATGCGGGGGAGCTGAAATTCTTTAATTAACTCAGGGCTGTTACGGAGAGAGAGTGAGAGATGCGAAGAGGAGCGAAATAATGGTTCAGGGCGCCATGATGAGCGGTTCTGGCGGTATGGAGTTACTCGAGTGGATGCCCCGGGCGCGCCCGGGGAAGGCTTCGGGACAAATAGTTCTCTTTCGGGGTCTAAAGTCCCGGCCAGGACTGCCCGATAAAACTATGATGGCGACGCTTGTCATCGAGGGAAGATTCTGTGCGTGAGCGATTCACGTTAGAAGAAGGTTGATTCAGATGCGAAAGAAGGTTGACCCGGAAGTGATTGCGATGTGGAGGGAGTACAAGCGTACTCAGAGCCTGGACCTCCGCAATCACCTGCTCGAGAAGTATCTTCCCCTGGTGAGGTACATTGCTGAACGACTGCTGGCCAAGCTCCCCAAGAATATCAACGTAGAGGATCTTCAGAGCGCCGGGGTCCTGGGCCTCATGGACGCGGTGCGGGGATTCGATCCCGAGAGAGGAGTCAAGTTCGAGACCTATTGCACCACGAGGATTCGCGGAGCCATTCTCGATGAGCTTCGTTCTCTCGACTGGGTGCCGAGAATTGTTCGAAGCAAGGCGAACCAGCTCGAGCGTGCCCGGAAGGCCCTCGAGACCCAGCTCGGACGGGATCCATCAGACATTGAAATGGCCACCCACCTCGAGATGGGCCTGTCGGAATTCGAGGCGATGGCCCGCGAGGCCAGCGCGGTCACCATGACCAGCCTCACGACGGAAACGAAGGACGATGACGGCGGCAAGTCGATGCGGAAGCTTGACCTCCTCGAGGATAAGAAAGGCGTCGATCCCGAGATCGAGCTGAAGAAGAAGGAGGTCACCGAGTTCATCACCCGGGGGCTCAGCCGCAAGGAGCGCCTGATTATCCTTCTCTACTACTACGAAGAGCTGACCATGCGGGAGATAGGTGAGGCCCTCGATCTTTCAGAGTCGAGAGTCTGCCAGCTGCACTCACGGATTATTCTCCGCCTGAAGGGCCAACTGCGGAAATTCCAGACCGAGCTGCTTTCCTGAGTCGTTCGCCCGGTTTCAATCTACCGAGCGATGGTAGAGCTCCAGGGCCTGCCGGTGAACTTCCTTGATCGGAAGTCCCGCCGCTTCGGCGACGCGCTTGAGATCTTCGTATTCAGGGGAGGCTCCGACCCGCTCGCCCCCGCGCCGGGCAATCTTGATTCGTATCGGGCCCCAGGGCGTCTCGATCTCCATGGTCTCTCTCTCGAGCACGATCCGTTCAATCTCGGTTCTTCTCACCCCGAGCGTGGTGCTCTCGGTAAAGAGGGTATCGGCAAGCTCCCGTTCCCGGTCAAGGGGGCCGAGGATGGAGAGCTTGTGAGCCGGCCGGGTTTTCTTCATCAGGATCGGGGTTACGTAAACATCGAGGGCTCCATTTTCGAACAGGCGGTCCATGAGGTGTCCGATCCACTCCGAGCTCATATCGTCGATGTTGGTTTCCAGCAGGAGAACAGTATCTCTTCCCGTGTCCTTCTCCTCGACCCTGTCGGCCAGGAAGACCCGTAGCGCGTTCGGGGTCGCTCCGTGCCGTTCGTCACCCGCGCCGAGTCCCATCGAGGAGATGGTGACCGGCGGCATCGGGCCGAAATTCACGGCCAGGGTGGTTAACAGCGCCGCTCCCGTTGGCGTCGTGAGCTCGGCGCCGCTGTCGACCTGCTCGATCGGAAAGCCTTTCAGGAGCTCGGCGGTGGCCGGCGCGGGCAGGGGCATACGGCCGTGCGCTCCTTCCACGAAGCCTGTGCCCACGGTGATGGGGGCGCAATAGACCTCATCGATATCGAGAAGCTCCAGGGCCAGGCAGCTTCCAACGATATCGACGATGGAGTCGACCGCCCCGACTTCGTGGAAGTGGACCTCTTCGATATCGACACCGTGGACCCGGGCTTCAGCTTCGCCAAGCCGGGTAAAAACGGCCTTCGCGTTTTTTACGGCGCCAGCCGGCAGGTCGCTGGAGTCGATGAGCTCGATGATGGAGCCCAGGCTGCGGTGGGCTTCGCCGGGAGATGCTTTTGTTTCAGTCGCATGAGAGTGCGCATGGGAATGAGAGTGCGCATGCTCATGGGAATGTCCATTTTCCGTCACCCTGCCCGAGGGGCCTCCCGGTTCATCGAGCACGACCCTGACCCGGGTGCATTGGAAGGCCCCGCGCCGGACGGTCTCCTCTTCTATGGAGTAGCCGCCGAGGTTGAGCTTGCGGAGTCCTTTGCGGAGCTCCTCGAGGTCGAGTCCCGCATCGGCGAGAGCCCCGAGCGTCATATCTCCACTGCAGCCGCTGAAGGGTTGAAAATAAGCGATTTTTGTCATCTGGCGATTTCCGAATTATATATTCCAGGATCTCCGCAAGGTGAATCCTCATATGACTGTATCCGCTTGGCGCTCTTTCTCAAGCTGAAGTATACTCTTGTATGGCAGTGGTTGAGGGCATCTGAAGTCTCGTTCCGGTGCTGGTTAAGTCGCCAGCTGCGGTTTAATTAAGTTTTTGTTATATGTAATGTTAGGTTGGCAGGTCTGAGCCTGTGCGGTCTTGACAGTGTCCGAAGTGGATGCCTATAATCTTAGGTTGAGGTTCCGGTAAAAAACCGGAGTCTTTACCCTTAATTCTGATCTGAGCGAGCCCTCCGGAAAGATCTTCGAGGGCGGCCGAGTGGGCCCTCTAAATCGAAGAAAGTCCGAGTTGGGTGTTGGAAGGCCAGTCGCCGCATGAGTGGTTTTTATGACTTCCAGGTGTCAGGACTTATGTTTTGTCGCCGGATCATGTTTCGCTATTGAATCTATTGAATTGGTATGTCAGACATCGGGATTCGTTGGTCTCGGTTCGAGGATTTTCGAAAAGCTCCTCGCGTAGGCCTTCGGTATCTCATTGGCAGAAGAAGAAAGGTTTTCACGGCTATGTCGTGTAAGAAGCTGAGCTCTTGGGGTCCTACGGTTTTTGTGGCTGTAAAAAGCCTGTTCATCACCGGCCTGCTGCTTGTTCCTCTCGCTGGTGCCGTCGCTCAGGATGAGGACGGCTCCGGGGGGCTGCTGGAACAGGGCTTCTCCAGGTTCCAGGAAGGCGACCTCGATGGCGCCATCGGGGAATTCGAGAAAGCTTTCGCGGAAAACCCGACCAACGACCTGGTCGCCGATTTTGTCGAGAAGGCCTCGGTTGCCAAGATCTACCGCATGGTTCGCAGCGAGAATCCTCGTGTGTCGGGTATCGGCGTTGAGCTCCTCAGGATCTCCACCCTGGTGATCTCTCAACGAGGTGAAGACAGTGAGGTTTTGAAGACGGCTGTCGAAACGGTTCTTCAGAGTGAGAATGAAGAGCAGCTGAGATACAAGATCCAGTATGCCTACCAGCTCGGCCGGAATCTCGTGCCGCTGCTGATTCCCTACCTCGGTGATGGAGAGATTGCCGTGCGGGCCCTGGTGATGAACTGGATCGCCCGCATCGGGATGGATGCGCTGCCACCGCTGGTGGCCGCCTGCAAGCACCCCGATGGAAGAATTCGCACCAACGTTGCCGCCCTGCTGGGCGCCAGGTCGCTGAGGCACCCGTATTCACTCGGGTATCTCAAGGCCCTGGCCGAGACCGATGATCTCAAGGAGGTCCGTGACGAGGCCTCCTCCTCCCTGAACGCCATACTTGCCGATCTCGATGGGACCGGCACGGTCGACGATGCGAAGGCTTATTTCCTTCAGACCGCCAGGGAGTTCTATCTCAAGCCTTATCGCAATCCTTTCGACAACAGGAAGTATTCTCCGATGGTCTACGAGCTCTCGGGCATGCAGGTCATTGGAACCAAGGTGGTGGGTTTCCAGGTGAGCGAGATGATGGCGACGCAGTGCCTGCTCGAGTCGCTCAAGCTCGATCCGAACTACACGGCGGCCCGTGTTCTGAACCTCTGCGCCGATGCGGCCCGTATCGTCGAGTACGATGAAAACACATCCTGGTATTCCGCCCAGGATGGTTTTGAAGACATCAAGGCCGTTCTCTCAGGCCAGAAGGACCATACTGACCTGGTGGTGAGAAACCGTCTGCTGTCCGCCCCGGCGCCCGTTCTCTATGCCGCTATCAGGCAGGCGGCCCTGGATGGACGGGGAGAGGTCGCGCGTAAGCTGATTCGTTCCGCCCATACGATCGGGCTGCGCGGAGAGGTTCCCGTGGCTCTTGTCGAAGCGCTCGAGGACGAAAATTCACGACTCGTGCGTGTCGCCGCCGCGATTACGCTGGCCTATTGGAACCCTGAGTCCGGCTTCGATG